>Ga0209536_100001550_pt1 | contig 37854 bp, 31 predicted proteins | sample DeeMarSeWOR28_12_FD_187461 | JGI IMG/M metagenome (GOLD analysis project Ga0209536, IMG submission 187461) | Marine sediment microbial communities from White Oak River estuary, North Carolina - WOR-2-8_12 (SPAdes) (version 2) | ecosystem: Environmental > Aquatic > Marine > Intertidal zone >... | reverse complement strand
ATTCCGAACAGAGCAGTTAAGCCCACCAGCGCTGATGGTACTGCCCCTATGAGTGAGGCGGGAGAGTAAGTCGTCACCAGATTTTTTTTTGCCTGAAAATACATCAATACTCCTAAATCCACAGACAACAGATACTTTGTTTTTTTCCCCCGCTTGCTTAAATTCCAAAAATCTATGAGACAACCGAAAAGAACCAACCAGTTTTCCCTGCAGAAAATCCTGTTCATCCAGTTTGCCGTGCTATGCCTGATCATTCCCTGGTCTGTAGCCGGAATGCAGATCATGCTCGGTATCATTACTGTGACCGTTATCATTGGTTCGATCCTGCAGAAAAAAAATGTACTACAATTCCACCCAATATACGTCTTTATCGGTATCTTTCTGATCAGCCTGGTCTGCGCCGCGCTGCTTTCCAGCAATGTCGGCACCGGCCTGCACAATATCCTTCATACCAACTGGATCATGCTCACTGTACCGGTCATCGCTTCCCTGCCGTTAACTAATGCAAACCGAAAACAGGCATTACAGGTACTGGTGTTTTCAGCAGCCATCGCAGGACTCTACGCCATATTTCAGTTCTTCACCGGAATGGACCTGATCGGAGGCCGCGAACTCTGGAGCCTCGGGGCTTTTCACCGGGCGAGCGGCGCATACAGCTTCTATCTTACTTTTGCCGGTAATCAGCTGATGATCTTTGGTGTGGCGTTTGTCCTGTTTATGCAGGAAAGGCAATGGAACCGGCAAAAATGGCTGCTTTTTGCCGCAGTCATCGTGATCGGCCTGAGTATGGTTGCCACCTTTGGCAGAAGCGTCTGGATCGGTGCCATCGGCATCCTTCTGATAAGTACATTTCTGTTTTATCGAAATCATTTTTGGAAGATAATTACCGTATTGATTGTTCTTGCTGCCATGATCTTTATCGCCCTGCCGGATATCAGGGAACGATTTCTGATCATATTCGATACCAGCCACCAGTATAATACCGGGCGAATAAACCTCTGGCGGACCAGCTGGATTATGATCAAAGCATACCCCTGGTTCGGCGTCGGACCGGGATTGTTCGATACCTATTTTGAACAGTTTAAAGTGCCGGGGATGTACGATGCAACGGGACACGCACATAACGATTACCTGCACATGGCTGTACAGGGTGGACTTATCACCTTGCTTATATGGCTGTCGGTGTGGGTTGTATTCTTCTATTATAGTCTCAGATTCATCGGCAGAAACGTCTCAGGGCAGGAAAACAGCGTAACGGTATCGGCCGTCGTTTTGGCGATTGCAGGAATCATGATTGCAGCTTTATTCCAATGTTATTTTGTGGATCTTGAAAACGCCATTCTCTGGTGGACACTGGTAGGGATTTCAATCCAGGTCTTCATCCAGGAACCAGTCGGGCATGCTTTAACCAAAAAGTAACACAGAGATAGATCTATTGATTCCTGATCATTAAATTTGACGGAAGGGCATATTCCACATTTTCAGTGCAGCAGGTAAATATGTCTAGTAAGCATTCTCCCCTTTGAAGATGGCGATTATCGTTAAGATAAGTATTTTAAGATCAAAAAACAGCGACCAGTTTTCAATGTAATAGACATCATATTTGGTCCGCTCTTCTATAGAAGACTGTCCGCGCAGCCCGTTCACCTGGGCCCAGCCCGTAATCCCGCTGCGGAACCGGTGACGTTCATGATACTTTGGAACAAATAACTCAAACTCCTTGACAAATTCTGGCCGTTCCGGCCTGGGACCAACCAGGCTCATATCCCCTCTGATCACATTGAACAGCTGCGGCAATTCATCGATGCTGGTTCGTCTCAGCAGGGCCCCGACCGGTGTCACACGGACGTCTTTTTTTTTGGCCCAGACCGGCCCGGTCTCCACCTCGGCATCGGCGACCATTGAACGGAATTTGATGATCCTGAAGATCCGGCCATCCATTCCAATGCGTTCCTGCCTGTAGAAAACAGGACCACGCGAGGTGAGCTTTATAAACAGTGCGGTCAGGATCAGCAACGGAGATAGCAGGATAATACCTGATATGCTTAATATAATATCAAAGATACGCTTCAAAAAACCCTGCCAGCCGGAAAGGGAAAATGATTTGAGTTGCAGGAGAATGAAATCCTCCCCCTCGATCGTCGTAAAGCCGGATGTGATCAGACCGACCAGATCGGGGATAAAGAAAATATCAATATTTTTTCCCTCGGTCATTTTCAGAACATCGAGAATTTTTCGACGCTCACCCTGATTGAAAGAAAGGATCAGACCATCCACCCGGGGCACCAAATCCGGCAGTTCTGACATGCTGCCAAGAAAATTCAGTTTTATTCCGGGAATTTCATCCTCAGCAATATATCCGGTAATGTTCAGACGCATACGCCGGGTCGATTTTAACTGTTCTGACACCGACGGGATCAGGTCCCTGCTGCCGACAATGCATACATTCAGAATATCGAAACCCTTGCGGAAAAAAAACCGTTTGATACGATGAAATACAGAACGTTCTATCAATAGAAAAATGATTGAATTGAAAAAAATCAACAGAAATACCGACCGTGAATAGGAAAAACCGCGATACATGAATGCCGCACTCATGATAAACAGAATGCCCATAAAGCAGGTCTTGAGAATAACCGGAATATCCTGCGAAAAGGTCGAAAATATCCGTGTTTTGTAAGACCTGAACGAACCAAACAGGATCAGGTAGACCAGTATGATAAAGAGTGAGAAATAGAAATAACTGAGGAACGGCGGCCGGTGGACGTTAAGCGGAATAAATTCAAGGAGGGGTGTATCGAAACGGATCCAGTATGAGAAAACAACCGCCAGTTCCACGGCGACGATATCGAAGAGTATTTTGACAGTTGGGACGATCAGATTTCGTTTATAGATATTTTGGGTCATAGGTTTTTCTCTAACCGGAACCGTAAATGGAATCCGGACTCAGCCTGAAAAATCCTTAGTAAATATTTGAAATTGAGTATCGACAAATTTTTTGAAATTGGCTTTGAAATTTTGTCTGGAATATTTTTGGGCATGGGCATGAATGAAACCGGCATCCCATGAAAGCGATTCGGCCTTCTCGACAGCTTCACTAAGCGACTGAATGGTCTGTTCACTAAAAAATATACCAGTGGCATGAAATGGCTTTTGCTCTGTATGGCCGATGACCGTTTCCAGAGCACCGCCCCGCGCAAAAGCGATCACCGGCTTGCCACAGGATTGCGCCTCAACAGGAACAATGCCAAAGTCCTCTTCACCGGGAAATACGAGCGCCCTGCACCTGGCATAATGGCCCCTCAGTTCCTCATACGGAAGCCAGTCAAGCACCCGAACATTTTTCCCGGCCATACGTTTTAATTTTTTTGATTCCGGACCATCGCCGATCACAATCAGTTTTTTGTTCAATTGATTGAATGTTTCCACCGCCAGATCCACCCGTTTATAAGGGACCAGTGCCGAAATGATCAGATAATAATCATCAGAATCTTTACTCAGGCCAAAAAGATCGGTGTCAACCGGCGGATGGATGACGGTGGCGTTCCGCTGATAATATTTTTGGATCCGCCGGGCCACGTGTTGTGAATTGGCGACAAACTGATCAACCCGGTTCGAACTGGTGACATCCCAGATGCGCAGATAGTTGGCGAACAGCGGGATTACTCTGCGGCTGAAGAAGCCCAAATTATCAGCGCCGAAATAGTCCTCATACATATCCCACACATAGCGCATGGGTGAGTGGATATAAGAAATATGCAGTGTATTTGGTGGGGTGCATATCCCTTTTGCCACGCAATGGGACGTTGAAATGACCAGGTCGTAGTTCTTAAAATTGAACAGCTCGATGGCCGTCGGAAACAGAGGCAGATAATTCCGGTAATGGTTTGCCTTAAATGGCAGCCGGTCTATAAACGACGTATAAACTTTGCGGTCTTCAATGATTTTTGCGACTGATCCCCGGTTGTGCAGAAGTGTATACAGATCGGATTCCGGATACAATTCAAGGATAGCAGAAAGAACTTTCTCGCCGCCGCGCATTCCGGTCAGCCAGTCATGTACTGTGGCAACTTTCATTTTTACCAGGTCAATAATTCCTTTTGCCGGGCAAAGAATGTGGTTTGTCCCAACCCGAATCTGAAATTTAATTTATACCAGTCGGCCAGGAGTGTAAAGATCTCCTGAAAATGATATATTGCGGAATCATCAAAGATAATTATTCCATTTTTGCTCAGTTTGGGCAGCGCATGGAGCAGGCATGCGACACGTGCCCGGCCGTCGATAATAATACAATCAAAATGATCATCGGGATATTGATCAATGGCTGCCATGTACTTGCGGTATTCGGGACCCTCCGGTGGATGCTTCAGCAGATCGAAATAAGGCCAGTCTTTTTGCCAGTCAAAACGACCAGTGTCTTTGTCTGCAGGTATATAATGGATCCTGGCATTTGTGAGATTTCTTTCCGCCAGCGCTTTGGTTACTTTGGCGTGCCAGGTCTGGTCGTGTTCCACGGCGATATATTCTTTAACCCGTTCTGCAAACCAGAGACTGCTGTCGCCGCTGCCATATTCGAAAACCCGCTCAATACCGGATATTTTAGTCTCCAGAAAACGGTGCGCCTTGGGCATATACCATGGCCGGTCCGGATGAAGTATGCGGTAGCCGCGAAAATAGAAAAGACTGGTAATCGCCTTCCTGATCCATAAAATTGCGATATTTTCTCTGTATATATCTAAAAATTCCAAGTCGATCATGCCATAAATTTCCAGTATTTTAAATCATATACCTATTGGTATGAAACATCGGAACAATTATAAATTTACGATAATTTCGGCAATAATGTCCTTTTTCCCGGTTCAGGATTGCCATGGAATACGGGGCGGTTTTTTGTTCCGGCTGAAAGCACCCAATCTCAGATCGCATGAACTTATGCCAGTGAATCAATAAACGCCTTATACTCCTTTTTCCTTTCAGCGTGAGAATAGAATTGAAAATCGACACTGGTATCTACCTTTAACGGAGACGATATCAGTTTATGAACCAGGTTGCTAAATTCATTTTCATCAGACGCGAAGTATACACCCATACCTTCAAACTCACTTTTTTCACCGGTCACATATGAAACGATTGGCAGCCGGTAATACATAAAATTCAAAAACTTTGTGGTAAATCCCTCCCATTTCATACCATCCCTATACTTGAACGGTAATATTGCGAGATCCGCATATTTGAGGTATGCCAAATATTTTTCCTTTGGCTGAAAACCATAGTAGAAAAAATTCTTAAGTTTTCTCAGTTTCCATAAATCCAGTCTTGTAAGACAGCTGCCGAAAATATGAACATTCAGGTCAGGGATTTTTTTGCAGATCTGTAATAGGGTATGCGCGTCCAATTTAGCCAAGCCGACATAAATTGTATTTTTTGTTCCGGCTTGATAGGGTTTCTTTAGATTCAGCTCCGCGGGAATAGCGTAGCCGTTTCTGATCACCAGGACCTTTTTCCTTAAATTTTCATGTATTAATTCTTTAAAGCGTTCCTTGACGACAATTATTTTTTCTGCTCTCTGCAGGATCGTATCCTCAAGACCGACATAGTATTGGTTTTTGCCCAGGATATATCTTACCGAATCCGACTGACGGTAAATTATTTTCACATGCTGTGGAATCAGGTCCTGCAAAAAAAGCGGCTTCCCACTCTCCAGAACAATATAATCAAAACCTGAATAATCAATAAAATCAGCCTTCCCCCGCTGATAAAAAGTCATCAGTTCAAACAAAGCTCTGGGGAACCATTTCATGAACTGGTCGATATACGGTACCAGCGCCTTTTTTGCAGCCAATACCTTTACACCCGATGAATCGGATACCGGCTTGCCCATGGTATAAAAGACATTCGGGAAGGTGAAATGGGTCGTATCCCAGTTTAGTTCGGCAAAGCACTCGGTCAATACGTCCATACCACGGCTTGTTTTCGAATAGGGATACGGTGATACCAATAATACTTTTTTCATAGTATCTTGCTTGTTATACCCGGGTTTTTTTTCTAAACAGGATATCAAAAACCTGTTTCACATGTCCCTCGTTAAAGGTTTTCAGTTTTTTCCCATCATATATCATTGGCTGATATTCGAACTGCTCAAGATAATGACAAATGTCGCGGTAGGAACCCGGATTTCGGTCGGAGTCATCACCCCGTACTTCGCACCAGATGTCAAAGGTATGTTCTTTCAGCAAACCTTCCATTCCTGTGACAACAGATTTTTCCGCACCCTCCACATCAATCTTGATCAATCTGATCTTTCTGATCAGGTCTGGATCCAGCTCCATTTTGTCAAGTCTCTGCGTCCTGATCTTGATCGTGTGTGAATAGCCGCTTGCTTCCCAACCTGCGGCGCTCATTACAAGGGAACTGCCACCCGGATTCTTGCCATCACCGACATAAAAGTCTGTTTCACCCGCCTTATCGGACAGGGCGACATCATATATTTTTTCAAAGAGATGCTGGTTCCGTTTGAGAAATTCCAAGTGCCCCGGCTCGGGTTCAAATAAAAAAACCTGACACCGGCATATTTTTTTGGCAAGATAACTATAAAAGCCAAGATTTGCACCAATATCAAGGAAAATATCATTTCCTGATAAATTGGCTCTGATGTAGGAAAACAAAGGGCTTTTCTGATAGTAGCGGACCAAATTGTGGAAATAATAAAATAACAATTTTTCATTTTCTATATTCGTATCAATCGTTATACCATCAGGCAGATTCAACAGGTGCCCTTTTAGTGGAAAAACGGTTTTGATCAGTTTTAACGGGAGATCTCTTCGTTTGCCGGTTATACCTATTTTAATAGGTACCATCCGGGTAATCTTATAAATAGGTAATATCATTTTGACACTCTATTATCCTTTTTATTTTCGTAGGAAAATTCAGCAAAATCTTCTTTCTCTTGGAGTTCCCGGCCTGAATTTTTCATTTCGCGATGACCAGGCAAACGGCCAAACCACAAATTATACATATTTACTATAAAATCAAATAATCTGGTCTATTCATAACCCACAGAGATATAGTAACTTATCTTAAATATTTAATTTCATTAGTGTCCGGTTAGGAAACCAAATAAAATCGGAGACTATAAGATGACTGCATTATAGGGCGTTTCTAAAATAAAGAAACATGTTTTGCAATACCTGAAATTAATCCACCCCTTAATCCCATCCCTAATATATTAGGGACGGGAAAGGTCCCGACTGAGTCGGGATCAGGGGAGGGTCAAAGAAGTTAGATATCATCTATAGTTCCTGACAAAACTACAAACTCTATCTTAAACCGGACAATCATGATTTAATTTAGAAAAATGTACGATGCTGATTACTTTATATGGTTGTTAAATTCATTAAGTTTATTGCTCTATAATATTATTATATTTATGTTGATCCGAAAACTCTGCCTGCCCGTCGAAGACCAGGTAGCAAAGGTTTCAGAGAATTAATCAGAAAATGACCTGTCAATACAACAAAAATATAGATTTGGGTAAATTGCCTGCCCGATGCACATAGCTCAGTGGATAAATCAATATTCATTTCAGACTTAAATGAAATATAGAGAATTATTGTTTAAGTTATCGGGATTAATAACTATCTGAATCAGGGTGTTTTTTAATATTGAAAGATTGGAGGATTGAAATACAATCTAAATTAAAACTTACCTTTGTCGGTGATTTTATGGCAGGCGGAGAATTTTTTTCCAGACAGGTAAATTCAGGATCTAATTTATTATCTCCTTTTGAGTCACTAAAAGAGCATTTTATTGACAGTGATATTGTCGTTGTTAATTTAGAAGGTCCTTTGTTCCGAGGTGGTGAACAAATGAAGGAGGCGACAGCACTTCTTGAAAATCCGCCGGAAATCATAAATTACTTTATAGATTTTCCAAGGACTGTTCTTGTCCTGGGGAATAACCATATTCTGGATCATGGTGTCGAGGGATTTCAAAAAACGATAGATTTTCTGAATCAGAATAAAATTTTTTTTGTGGGTGCAGGCTTAAACGAAGAGGCTGCCAATAAGGAGATTATCTTTCATATCGAAAACACTTCAATTGCGTTTTTAGCATTGACTGGGGATGATGAATATGTAAACTCGGTCATAGCTTCAGGTGATAATCCTGGTTGCGCCTCCTATCAAAATGTCAGTTCGGTAACAGATAAAATTAAGCATCTCCGAAAAAGTGTGGATGTAATTTGTGTCATCATGCATTGGGGATATGAGTATTTTCAGTTCCCGAGCCCTCACCAGCGAGATATGGCCCATAGCTTTATTGATGCAGGTGCCGGTCTGATAATCGGACATCACCCTCATGTGATTCAGGGTATAGAGGTTTATAAGAACACTCCAATTGCGTACAGTCTGGGTAACTTTTTTATGTCGGAATTCAGACACACGCACGGCAGGTTGAGCAGAGAAGATAAATTGACCAGAGAATTTATGATTTTGCATGTCGGGATTGATGACCAGCGCAAAATTAGCTATCAGGCAACCGGAGGAAAGCGAGACAAACAATATAGGTTTCAGAAATATCGGGTTAGAGAACAAGATAAATTTCAAAACAAAATAAATAAATTATCTTCACCCTTGTATTCAGATAATTATGATCAATTCTGGAAAAAGTACAATAAAAGGCGCCGCATTGAATTAGAGTTTATAAATTTAAATAGTGCTATCAAAAAAACATTTGGATTGCGGAGACAGGATGTTAAACACCTGAGTATCGATGATTTCAAACGGCCATTTAAGAGAATATGGAAACTTTTCAGATAGACATAAATGTACAAAAAACTATAGCTGAACACCTGTATCTGTAATCCGATATATGCGCTTTACATTTTTCTACAGCTCAGTATTACCTCTGCGTGTTAAAATTCGGTAATATTGTCTTAACTCAGCTCGGGTAAATATTTTAAAAGCGATTATCAGGCCGATATATTCTGTTATCAGAATGATCAAAATGATTGCCAGATGGTATTCTTGTAACAAAAAAATAGTAAAGGCCAGAATTAAGGTGACTATGATCAATTTGGGAAAAAGGAATATCCCCCAAGAAAAATTTACCTGTCTTTTTATGAAGGGCATACTGCATAAAATCAGTGAGATCTCCGACAGAATTACTGTCATACTGGCACCAAGTGTGTCATACCTGGGGATTAAGATGAAGTTCATAACAACGCTGACGATCATGGATATGCCATAAATTAATGCGAATATATGCTGATTACCGGTTGCGTTCAAGGTGACCGATAATCCCATCCGAATGTAAATGAATAGCAGACCTAAGGATAACCACCGTAACGGGATATATGCATCCTGAAATTCCGGATCGAACAGAATATCTATGATTCGCGGCGCAAGTACGAAAAAACCGGTACAAATAGGAATTGCGATGAGCAGTATGGCTAAAAAAGCCTGTCGGAATGCCTCGTTAAATTTTTCCTTTTGAGAAATAAATAATAATGATAAAGAGGGAAAAACAGCAGCATATATATTTTCCGGTAGAAACGAAAAAGCGTCGATAATTTTACGTGCCGTGTTGTAAATAGCTACACTGGCAGTTGAATGAAATTCCTTGAGCATAAGTATATCCACCCGTGTACTGAGTGCTGAAAACAGCAGTACCAGGGCAAAAGGATACGATTCTTTCAGGAGCGATCTGAAATATCCCGCCGACCATGAGAAGGATAATTTTGTATATTCTTTCTGCACAAATATGAAGGCTGTCATCGCTTTGATTCCGTTTACTACTGCGAAAACAGCCACCAGAATTAATAGTGACCGGTCCGAATACCAACAGTACAAAGATGTAAGTAAAAGAAATAGCCTTTCAGATGCGAAAAGAATTGCCTGCATTCCCATTCGTTCAAAAGCCTGCATAATGGCAAACGCATATTTCGCAAGGGCATCAAACAAAAAATAAAAACTAAAGAACAGGGTTATCAGTCGTTCATCATTACTCCAGTTCGATATAATAGGGATCACATTTACAATAACCAGAAAACCGGTTGAAAGAATTAACACGAGTGGCAGCGAGTAGGATATGTATTCTTGGGCAGATTCCCGGTGCTTAGCCACATCTCTGACCAGCAGATTGCTGATGCCCATATGGCTCATAAAATAAAATATGCTTACATAGGCGAAAGAGTAACTATATAAACCAAAGCCATTTTTACCGAGATAACGGGTGAGAATAATTATCAGCGCAAAATTTATTACTTTGGCCGCAATCTGGCTTGCTGACAGAAAGACACTGTTTTTTAAAATGCGTTGACCGGAAGCCATATTGATTAACCCGCTAACCCTGATGTTCCGTATCCGAGATAAAGTAATCCCGTTTGCCGCTCGCAAGCGGTTTAAGCTCTTTGACATAGGTAATGATCAGTTCACAGTCCGCTCCCGCATGTTTTTTAAAGGCGGTTTTGAGCAGATTTTCCTGGTTCTGATCATAAAGAGCAGTCTTTTGAATTTCGCATTCCAGTTTCATGGGACCGACTTTTTTGATCCGATATGCTTTGGCCTTGATTTTTCTGAACAGATGCGTAAACGGTGAAACGGTCAGGATATGTCCGTTCTCGAGTCTGATGAACTCAGAAGATCTGCCCCATATCTTAGTGATAATCTGACCGTTATAATATTTTATTGCATCCTCAGGATTGAGCAATGAAATGCTGTCACCGATCCGATAGCGGATAAACGGGGTCGCGAAATTCAGCAGATCAGTAGCCAGAAGATCCCCGGTATATCTATCGCCGGACGTACTATCCACCTCATAGATGGCATTGTATCCCGCCTCATAACTTCCCTTTTCCGACTCGTAGGCGGAAAGCGCCCCGTCACCAGCACCGTAGCCATCGATGACTTTGCATCGGAAAACCGACCGGATCTTCCCCCTGTAGTGATCATGCAGCATTTCTGCCGTGGTGAAACACGCTCTGATATGCGGGAGAGCAAGATTTGTAGCCTCAGCTCTGCAGGCTAAAAGATATATCGGGGTTGCATATCCAGTAATATATTTGATTTTTTTATGTTTGATCAGTTTGAGAAAGCGGTCTGATATTTCATCTGACATGTTGACCCCGTCAACATTGATCCGCCTGTTAAGACGGTAAAATATTTTATACTTCAGGGATATCTTATCCCCCGGTACAACATTCCCGCTGCCGATAATAAATAACGGATCGCCGAATTGATAGCCGGCTTTCATCAGATGATAATAACGCATGGCGGTCAGGTAATTATACGACCGCCGGTCTAGCAGATACTGCAGGGGATCCCCGGAGGATCCGCCGGTGGCGTGTTCTTTATGCGGAATGTCTGCAATATTTTTTGGCAGAAATTTTTGCGGGGCATTTAAGATGTCAGATTTGGTCAGTACAGGAATTTTGGACAGATCATCGATACCCTGAATGTCTGAAGGGTCCAGACCACATTTATCGAAGATCTCGCGGTAATATGTTGTGTTTTGATATGCGTGACTTATCAGTTCTCTCAGGCGCCGGTCCTGCCAGTTCCTGATCCGATCCGCAGGCCAGGTTGACATCTCCTTAATCATATCCAGATACTTGAATATCTCAGTCCCCATAAACCTCTCAGCGAGAGGCATAATGATTATCGTGTTCAATAAATTGTAGAAATCCACTATGTTTCAAGCCTGTAAATTTTTGAAATATAATGAACGTGAATATACAAATTTAATGAATTTTTGGATAATCTCATATTATTAACCGTAAGTCCGGTAGCTATGTTATGATCATTCTCGTATACCATATGTTTCTGGATGGAATTGATTTACTGGAGATTATTTATTGTACATGTTTTCGAGAGCAATCAAGGACGGATTGTCGTCGCAGTGGTGCAGTATATGGTGAAATCAGCGTTATTGATACCCCGGTAACCGGGCGGTATACTTTCTTCAGATGGGAATTGGCTATCCAAAGAGATCACGTTCGACCAGTTCCAGAAGGATATGGCCGAGTGTGATATGGGCTTCCTGTATACGTTGCGTATTGTCCGAGGGGACGATGATCGGTATATCGGCCAGGCCGGCACACTTCCCGCCGCTGCCACCAGTGAAGACGACCGATTTGATCTGTTTCGAGCGGGCCATTTCCATGGCCTTTATAATATTGGGTGAATTCCCGCTCGTTGTAATGGCGATCAAAACATCTTCCGGATGACCGAGTGCCTCGACCTGCCGCGCAAATACATTTTCAAAGCCGATATCATTGCCGCCGGCAGTCAGGATTGAGGTGTCGGTTGAGAGTGAGATGGCCGGCAGGCCGGGGCGGGTAATATCATGTGACAGCCGGATGACCAGTTCGGCGGCCAGATGCTGGGCATCCGCCGCGCTGCCGCCGTTGCCGCAGAATAACAATTTACCCCGGTTGCGCAGCGAAGCGACAATCAGCGATTCTGCTCTTAAAATGGGATCGGTACAGGTCTCGATGGTTTTTTGTTTGATTGCCGCACTATCGGAAAGCTGGGCCGCGATAAATTTTTTCTTGTTCATGATTGTTTATTTTCCGGAATGAATGGCACGGGCCATTTCAGACATCAGGTCTGGCCCGCCAGATCTTTCGATAACATTGCCGGTCACGATAAATGATGCTCCGGCGCGCACTTTTTCTGCAGCAACTTTCGGGGTTTTGATGCCGCCGCCGACGATGATCGGTAACTGACACGTTTTCGCTACCGCCAGGATGACGTGATCCGGTATGGTCAGATCAGAACCGCTGCCGCCTTCGAGGTAAATCAACTTGAAGCCAAGATACTGGGCAGCCAGTGCATGGGCGACGACAATATCCGGCTTATCGCGTGGAATCGGCATCGTACCGCTCATAAAATGAGCGGATGTCGTCCGGCCGGAATCAAGCAGCATGTAGGCAGTTGCGATCGCTTCAAGGCCCGTGCGGTAAACAAGGGGTGCGGCCAGCACCTGGCTGCCGATCAGATGCTGAGCCTCACGTCCGCTGATCAGCGAAAGAAAAAGCATTGCATCGGCATGGGGAGTAATCTGGTGCACACTGCCTGGAAACAGGATGATCGGAATGGAATGGTTATATCGTTTCAGCTCAGCTACAAATTTATCAAAGTCAGAACTGAGTATCAGACTACCGCCGATCAGGAAGCCATCAACCTCTGCCGATTCAGCCTGTTTAACAAAATCGGGAATTTTATCCAGGGGCATTTTATCCGGATCAAGTAATACCCAGTAGGCAGCACCCTTCTTTTTGCTAATCGCCAGTTGTTGTTCGAATATTGTCATATTTGAGATTCTTTTGATTAAACCACTGATGAACCGGAGTCAAATAAGATCAAAGATGAAAGATTAAAGACTAAAAACGAAACAGTTTGATAAACCGGATCAGTCTTTATCTTTAATTCCAATTTCTAACCAGTACGTTTTAAGCCTGATGAATCGATAATAATTAAGGCGATAATTTAAAGAAGTTTTGAAAAAAACCAAAAGACGTGTTCAAAAATACTTGCATAAATTTAAGGCATATTGTAATGTTTCATCATAAAGATGATCCATTGACCTCATCGAGTTGACATACACATTGGTTATGAATCAGGAACAGCAAGATTTTTATATTAAACTACGCAAAAAGATCGAATCCTACCTGCTGAAGCACCCGACAAAGTACTCGGATTACCTGCTGCTGGCACCAGATCTCTTTCACCTGATCGTAAAACTTAGCCTCGATCCGCGGGTACCGGCCGGGAAAAAAGTAAAATTTGCGGCGGTTATCGCCTATTTTATATCACCGATCGATCTGATGCCTGAGGCATTTCTGGGCCCGCTCGGCTATCTGGATGATATAGCCCTGACCGCCTGGGTGATCAACGATTTTATCAATCAAACCGATCCGTCGATCGTCCGTGAGTTATGGGCCGGTGATCAGGATATCCTGACGGTCGTCAAAAATATTATTACCGCAGCGGACAAAATGGTCGGGTCGGGGATATGGAAAAGATTAAGGCGGAAGATTTAGAAACGATGCAATAAGGCAGAGTACGAGCCCGGCACGCCCATCCCGGATTGAAAAATAATTGAGCAATACCGTAAACCACAATGTGGCAGGCGAATTTACTGCCGTTCTGGTATTTCTATTTTTAACATTTAAGTTTTCCTAATGCAGAAACGATTCGTTCCATACCGCGCTGAAGATTTTCCATCGAGCTGGCATAAGATATTCTGATATTTTCATCGGAACCAAAGGCTGCTCCCGGGATCACAGCCACCTGTGCTTCTTCCAGGAGATAATACGCCAGATCATAGGAATTCCGGATCACAGTACCGTTAGATCTGCATCCATAATAGCTGCTGACATTCGGAAACACATAAAAAGTACCCTGCGGTTTCAGGCATTTTATATCTTTAATCTGTCGGATCTCCCGGAATACAAAATTCCTTCGTTTCTCGAATTCGAAACGCATCCGGATAATTTCATCCTGCGGGCCGGTAAAAGCGGCGAGACTGGCATACTGGGAAATCGTCGGCGCGCTTGAAGTGCTGTGGCTCTGAATGATATTCGCAGATTCGATAATTTTCCGGTCACCGGCAGCATAACCTATCCGCCATCCGGTCATGGCATATGCCTTGGAAACACCATTGACTACAATGGTTCGCTGTTTCATGGTATGGTTGATGGCAGCGCAACTGCATAAGGTCAAGTCACCATAGGTAAGTTTTTCATAGATTTCGTCAGCGATGACCAGGATCTTTTTTTGTTCAATAACTTCAGCCAGGGCCTGTAATTCTGCCCTTGAATATACCATGCCGGTTGGATTGGACGGGTTGCATAAAATCATCGCACGCGTTTTTTGGGAAATTGCATCATGCAACTGGTCAGGCGTCAGTTTAAAGCCGTTTTCTTCGCGGGTGTTCACGATAACCGGTTGCCCACCGGCCAGTCTGACCATCTCCGGATATGACACCCAGTAAGGGGCGGGGATGATAACCGACTCATCACGGTCGACAATCGCCATAATAACGTTCAGGATGCTCTGTTTTGCACCGTTGGAGACAATAATTTCCTCAGAGGTATATTCCAGATGCTGATCGGCCATTATTCTTTTTGCAATCGCCTCGCGCAGTTCGTATAAGCCCTGGTTTAGGGTATATTTGGTGAGATTATTGTCGATGGCTGTTTTCGCGGCGTCTTTGATATGTTGAGGGGTGGGAAAATCCGGCTCTCCAACGCTCAGATCGACCACATCGATATTGTCTCTTTTCATCATAATAGCTCTGGCAGCGATTTTAATGGTTGGCGAGATATTAATGTTTAACATGCGATTGGATATCAATCAAAACTCCGCTTATTCATTGGATTTCAGTTTCTTCTGAATGTTTTTATATTATGGAGATGATCTTGAACGGCGAGTAAACACTGAGCAGATTGAATATACAGACATATATTTGATTATCAGAATTGATGTCGCAGCCAATATAAGCTCTGAATGCGTTGGATTCAATCGAATAATCGGGAAATGATCGCAGCGTAATGCGAATGCCACTCTGAATATAAACCTCTAAATTCTACGCGGGTTGTATACAGCACAGCAGTTCAGGACCGGCAGCCAATTTGGCCGGGATCATGCCTCTTGCGGAGTTAGAATTTGATCAGGATCTGGACTTTATCCAGGCCTGGACAAATGAAGCAATCTGCTGACGGCTGGTTTGGGAAATATTAGTGAACTGGCATCCCGCACCGGCGTATTCAAAAATTTCAGGCAGCAAAACCCACTTTATTTCGGCATCGATATTTACCAGAAATTTTAAAGTGGCAGGTGCGTTGATCTGGAGAATAACCAGGTGATCACCTGCCTTGACTTTATGTTTAATCTCTGCATCAAGTGTAAACTGGAGGCCTCCCTCACTGATGTTAACAATATTGGTCTTTATCGAGCCGTCTTGAACACCAGCGATACTGAAAGTACCGATAACATTATCTTCCAACGTAAAAATGGCCCGCCTGAATTGGCGCCGGTCGTCATGGGATGCTGGGTTGGTCATCTGCTGTCCTTGTTGAATATAATCGTTAAATTAACAAAACAACTTTATTCAATGCAATTATTGCAGGATATTTAAATGAAAGCGGTGCTTGTGATAAATTGCGCAATAAGATTAAGGATACGTATTTGTTGCCCGGATGCAGTACTGATATGAAACTACCGGGATTCGGTTATCTTGATTTTCTGGATGGCCCGAAGCAGGTCCCGACGGGTAATCTGACCGACAAGTTTATTGTTCTTGACCACCAGCAAGCGTCTGTGATTGATCTTCAAGAATTGATCGGCGACAGTGAATACATCGAGATCGGGACTGATGGTGATCACCTTTTTGGTCATAAAATCGGAAACCTTACCGGTGGGTAGTCCACTATAGGCACAATGCACCAACGTGCGGAGGCAGTCTTTCTCGGAAAGGACTCCGACCAGGTTGCCCTTTTCATCCACTACGGCGGCACCGGTGATTTTTTTATCGATCATGATATCGATCGCTTTATAGACATCCATATCGGGCGTGAGCGTAACAAACGATTTATCCATATAATCGCTCACATGAGGCGTAACGTGCATCATCTCCTCCACGTTTAATTAATCCGGATTTGTAAAAAGGTCATTGATACAGCATGACAGCAAGAAGTAAATGGAAAAGTAAAAATAAATGCGAAAAATCATGGCTCATTCCCACTTACCTATTGCTGTTATATTTAAAATATCCATTTTATAAACCGAATATTTCCGATTATTTTAAAAATCCGCCTGTGTAAAAAATACTCCATAAGAAAATTATCACCTGAATATATGATAAAGGTACACTAAGAGCAATGGGTATGGTTAAAAAGGGGCACGAATGCAATCAGATTATCCGGCGTGATTTCCCTCTGAGAGTGATCAGGGATACCTCGGAAGGCACACCAAGGCGTAGCGGTGGGCCCCAGTAACCGGTTCCCCGATTGACGTAAATCCACGTGTTTTTATGTTTATGCAAACCGATCACATACGGTTGCGTGAGTGTTACAAGATAGCTCCAGGGAATATATTGGCCGCCGTGGGTATGACCGGATAATTGCAAATCAAATCCCGCATCAGCCGCTGTAAAAATATTCCTGGGTTGATGCGCCAGTAAAATCCTTACACCGGTATCGGGTGCGCCCGCAATCGCTTTATGCGGATCAGAGACATGATCCGGGATAAAAGTCTTTGCGGAATAATCGGTTACCCCCGCGACGACCAGCCGGTGGCCGTTTTTATTGATCACGTTGTGTTCATCGATGAGGGGCATAAAGCCCAATTTTTCGGCATGTTTTATCCATGCCGGTGCTCCTGAATAATACTCATGGTTGCCGGTAATGAAGTAAATTCCGTCAGGAGCACGCAGATCCTTCAGCGGTTCGACATCCTGCTGTAATCCGGCCACACTGCCATCCACCAGATCGCCGGTGAAGACGATCATATCAGCGTCGATATGATGGATCTGGTCAACAACCGATGTTACAAAACTCCGTTTTATTGTAGGTCCAACATGCAGGTCGGAAAACTGAACTATTTTATAGCCTTCAAAGGCAGGTGGCAAATCGGGAATATAAATATCCACCTTTTCCAGAGAAGCCCGCCTTCTGGCTTCATATAATCCATAACCGGAAAATAGAAGGGATGCGCCGAACATCGATAGATTCACCGAATTTGTCAGAAAACGGCGGCGATCCGGATCAAATGCAGGCCGGGTGCGTTTTTTAATTTTACCGGCAATGCTATTTACGCCCAGTATGATATCTCTTACCAGAACAAAGGAGAACAACAGCGAGAAAAATCCCATTTCGATGTATGCGATCCATCCGATAATGTCCGTCAGCCAGCCTTCGCTCAAGATCATTCTTGAAACAAAGGAGAGCGGACTGAATAAAGGGAGGACTATGATCAGTATCCAAAGCAGTCTTTTTATCCGGATTCTAAAGTTTGCCGGTCTTATCAGCCGTCTTCCGACATAAATATGCACGGCCAATAAAACTGAGGTCGAGATAGAGAGAAACAATATAAATGTCAATATATCCTGACGCATAAATATCCACCTGGATTTACCATGATATTTCCTTCCGGTCCCGGAAAAATTTACCGCTGGGTCCGTCGTCAGGCAAGGTGGACAGCCAGACAGCTGTCTCGGCACCCTTCTCGACCGATCGGGTTGCATTAGGGCCACCCATATCCGTCTTAACCCACCCAGGACACATGCTGTTGATGAGGATGTTACTGCCACGGAGTTCAGATGCCAGATTGAGCGTCATGGCATTGAGAGCGGTCTTTGAAATACGATAACCGGGGTATCCGCCGGACATTTCACGCATCGCCCCCATGCCACTGGAAAGATTGACGATCCGGCCGTAATTGTGCTGAAGCATCAGCGGTATTACTTTCTGACAAAGGATCAACGGGCCGATAAAATTGGTCAGCAGTGTTTCCTGAATGACGGCCGGTTCAATGTTGCAGCTTTCCCGGTCATTTTTTAGAAAGATGCCCGCCTTATTGACCAGGATGTCTATCCTTCCAAATTTATTGTGAATGGTCCTGACGGCCTGATCTATACTCTGTGGTTGCGACACATCCAGGACCAGCGGCGCCAGTGATAGATTGTTTCGCAACAGATTAGTTACCGCATTTTGTGCTTTTACAGCATTTCTGGCTGAGACCAGTACATGGATACCTGTTTCAGCCAACCGACGGGCGATTCCGTATCCGATGCAACGATTGGCACCGGTAACCAGTGCAACCCGTTGCATACTCATTCTGCCTCCGGCTTTTCGTTCAGGATAACACTGATATCAAGTATCCGGATCAGACGCAGGATCTTGAATGTAGACCGTATTCCTATGATCCGGTCAGATAATAAACGTTGCAGGTCATCTATACCCGTTATCCTGTGTCCGTTGAGTGCCAGGATAATATCTCCCGGAAGCATGCCGCCGCGGTCTGCAGGGCTGTTCCTTTCGACTGATATGATTTGAACGCCACTGGCAGAATCCAGATTGAAATATCTAACGATCCGACGTTGTAATACAATAGAATGACCGGCAATACCCAGATAACTGCGGCGTACTTTCCCGTATGTAAGCAATTGTGATGAAACAAATTTGGCAGTGTTTATCCCTACCGCAAAGCAAATTCCCTGCCCGGGAATAATTGCCGCCGAATTTACCCCGATGACTTTACCGGAAGATGCAACCAGCGGACCACCTGAGTTTCCGGGATTCAATGCGGCGTCGGTCTGGATGACATTATCGATCAGCCGACCGCTCTTCGCGCGCAAAGATCGCCCGAGCGCACTGACCACACCCGTGGTAACAGTACACTGGAATCCAAAAGGATTTCCGATAGCCACTACCAGTTGTCCGACTTTTATTCGGTTGGAATCGCCAAGTTCAGTCACCGTGAGATCCTGAGCATTGATCCGTAATATAGCCAGATCTGTATCCGGATCATCTCCGATAAGTTCACCGCTGAATTGCCGCCCGTCTGAAAGGGAGACGACCGTCTTTTGGGCGTGGTGAATAACATGACTGTTGGTCATGATGAATCCATCCGGAGTGAAAATAAAACCGGATCCCGATGAGGATGAGCGACGATAGGCGTCGATTTTTACTACCGCCGGACTGACCAGTTCTGCGACCGACACAATAGCCTGAGAATATGCATCGAGCAGCGGACTGTCATCTTCATAGACCGGTTCGCGTCCGATCACATTAGTATCTGATTGCGTATCATTTAACCATGAATGCATATAAAATCAGCGCTCCTTTTTTGATTAATCCGCATCCCAGTCGATAAGTAGAAATCATTAGTTTGACTTTGGCAGTCTGCATGGACCAGAACCAGATCAATGTACTCACTAGACGTAAATATCGAAATCGCAGAGGTAAGAACCATATGTCTGGTCATTCCAAAATTCACCCTGCCGGGATTATATAATTCAACACGGTCTAATTACGATATATTCCATTTTATAAGCGGTCATGAGCATGTTGAACCTGAATACATTTATTTGTATTATTTTCAGTGCTGGATGTATTATTGATCAGGCAATTGGATATATCATATTTGACTTTATTTCCAAACCTGCAGCCGGAAAAATGTACGGGAGAACGGTCAAAGCACAGCTGGATGTTCTCGCTGTGCATGGCAATTATTGAATTTGTGGCTGCTTTAAGAAGGCATTCGTATATTTTGCGTAGGAGCATTGTTGTCGTCTGGATCACCCGCAAGATGCTGATCCGGCAGCTGCACTGATTTGAATCTGATCGTCCGACCAAACGGATTGAGTATGCCAGATTCCCGCCAATGATTGAATATCAGATATCCAAGTGAGGGATTCCCTGGAATACATCCGGGGTGAAATGGAAGATTAAGCTGATTAATATATTAACTGAGAGCCATTAACGAAACAACAAAACGGATTATCATGAAATTAGGGAAATTAAAAAATAATCCTACGGTCGGTGTTATAGCGCCGGCCTATATCCCGGTGCAAGAAAGGCTTGAGCAGGGAATCTTATATCTTGAGAATCGTGGATTCCATGTCAAGCGGGGCAATACTCTGTCATTAGCCCATGGTTACTTTGCCGGAGATGATTCACAAAGACTCAGCGATTTGCACCAAATGTTTCTGGATCCGGAGGTCGATCTGATCATTTGTGCGCGTGGTGGCTGGGGTGGTTTACGGATCGTGGATAAACTCGACTATGACTTGATAGCAAATCATCCCAAACCGTTCATTGGATATAGCGATGTTACCACTCTTCAGCTGGCGATCTGGAAAATGACCGGGATGCCTTCTCTTTCAGGTCCAATGGTGGCGGTTGAAATGGGCCGGGGTATTGAAGCGTTCACGGCAGAGCATTTCTGGGGGCAGATATATAACCGCTCAGAAAAGTATCCAATATCACTTTCCGAATCCGGTGGTCAGATATTCAGAGCCGGAAAGGCAAAGGGAACATTGCTTGGCGGTTGTCTGTCCATGGTGGCCGGTTTGCTGGGCACACCCTATATACCGGATTTTACCGATACGATTCTTTTTCTTGAAGATGTTGGCGAGAAACCTTACAGGATCGATCGCTACCTGGCGCAGCTTACACAGGCGGGAGTTTTCGAAAAAATCAAGGGGCTGATCCTGGGTAAGTTTGAGGACTGCGTGGAGGATCCGGGTGAAGTGACGTTTTCGCTGCCGGAAATCCTCAGCGATTATTTCAGGCATATCAACTTGCCGGTGATCGTTGAATTTCCCTATGGACATGGTGCAAAGAAAATCACCATGCCAATCGGCGGCGAATGCGAGCTCGATGCGCAATCGGGCATAATTTCTTTTGCCAATATCTTTAGTACTTAGTGCAGAAAAAATACATCGGATGCCTATTGAACGGTTGTATAAAGATAGTTAAATTAAATACTTAATTGCGAGAAAAAATGGTTCCAAAAAATCTTGCCGTATTTGCTTCAGGGCGGGGGAGTAATTTTCAGGCAATATCAGAAAAAATATCCAGCGGCTTGATACCCGCAAAAGTGAAGCTATGTATCACCAACAATCCGGCAGCTGGAGTTATCGAGCTGGCAAGACAGCTGAAGATCGCTGTAAAAATTATTAATCCTAAAGATTTTCCGGATACAGATTCATTTAATGATGCAATACTGAAGGAATTGCAGGATTGGAATATCGATTTCATTATACTCGCCGGTTATCTTAAACTCATCGGCAGGCAAATTGTGGAAAGATATGCCAATCGGATCATCAATATACATCCAGCACTGCTGCCGGCATTCGGCGGTAAGGGTATGTATGGGCATCATGTGCATCAGGCGGTTTTTGACAGTGGCGCAAAAATCAGCGGTGTGACTGTCCATCTGGTGAATACGGAATATGATGCCGGACCGATTGTCCTGCAAAGATGTGTCGATATTTCGGAATTGAAATCGCCGGAGGAAATAGCCGCACGGGTGTTGAAAATCGAGCATGAGATTTTCCCCGAAGCGGTAAAATATCTGGTGGAAGGCAGGTTGGTACTGAAGGGAAAACGGGTTGATGTCATCGAAAAATAACAGGGTCGGTCCGGTCAGAAGGGCTTTGATCAGTGTGTATAAAAAAGATGGTATAGTCTCTCTCGCCAGACAGCTGGTTGAACGGGGGATTGAAATTATTTCTTCCGGTGGAACACAGCAGGTTCTGGAAGAAGCCGGTGTTAAAACCAGATCGGTAACTGATATCACCAATTTTCCTGAAATGCTTGATGGGCGGGTGAAGACACTCCATCCACTGATATTTGGCGGAATTTTACATACGGAGACTCATGATCATCTGGCTCAGTTGAAACAATTTGACATCGAGCCGATTGATCTCATCATAGTAAATCTGTATCCGTTTGAGGAAACCATCGCGCAGGATGATTGTATGCTGGCAGATGCGATCGAAAAAATTGATATTGGTGGTCCTTCTCTGATCCGGGCAGCGGCCAAAAATTACAGGTATAAGACCGTACTAATCGATCCGGCGCAATATCCGGTGCTCATTGACGAACTGAATCAAAATAACGGCGGTACCTCTGAAAATTTCCGATATCATTGTGCGATTCGTGCCTTTGAACATACGGCTCGCTATAACGCGCTGATCGCCGGTTATCTTAAACAGCAGGTGGAGCCCAAATCTGACTTTCCGGATGAGTTAACGCTTCAGGGTAAAAAATTGCAGGAACTGCGGTACGGCGAAAATCCGCATCAAAAAGCCGCATTTTATGTTTCGGGGAGTAAAAATCCGTTAAATAATTTTAAGCAGTTGCAGGGGAAGGAGCTCTCCTATAACAATATTCTCGATCTGGATGCCGCTCTCAATATGGTGCGTGAATATATGGATGAGCCAGTTTCAGTAATCGTGAAGCACAACAATCCGTGCGGGGCCGCTCAGAATCCCGATCTGCTGACCAGCTATAAAAATGCGCTAAAAACCGATCCGATTTCCGCTTTTGGAGGAATAGTTGGATTTAACCGCCCGGTTGACGCCCGTCTTGCAGAAGAAATGAAAAGTCACTTCTTTGAATGTATAATTGCACCTGAATTTAACGAAGAGGCACTGAAAATCTTAACCGGTAAAAAGAATCTCAGATTGGTCACTTCGGACATGCGTTTAAAAACAGGCGGTTTTCAGCTTAAAACAGTGAGCGGAGGATTTCTTATCCAGTCCAGTGACAATCTGTTGATTGACCTACGTCAGTCGACAGTCGTTACCAGGCGCAGTCCTACTGAAGCGGAATGGAAAACTTTGGCATTTGCCTGGCGCATGACCAAACATGTGCATTCGAATGCGATCGTATTCGCCCGTGACAACCAGCTGATCGGTATCGGGGCCGGTCAGATGTCACGTGTCGATGCCGCTGAGTTGGCTATTGCCAAAGCAGCTAAAACCGAAAATGTACTCATCGATTCGGTTGTGGCTTCCGATGCATTCTTTCCGTTCAGAGATGGAATTGATGTGATCGCACATGCCGGCGCCCGCGCAATCATTCAACCTGGTGGATCGGTACGTGATGAGGAGGTCATTGCAGCGGCGGATGAACATGAGCTGGCAATGGTTTTTACCGGTTTCAGGCATTTCAAACACTAAAACAAATCGGAGAGAGAATACATGGCATTCAAATTTCTCAATCTGCTCTCGACGGATCTGGGAATCGATCTGGGTACTGCGAATTCGTTGATTTATGTCAATGGAAAAGGTATCGTGGTCAATGAACCATCCATCATTGCGCTGGAAGAGGAAACGGATAAAGTGGTCGCAATCGGGAATGAGGCACGTGAAATGGTCGGCAGGACGCACCGTGATATCTTGACCATAAGGCCCCTCAAGGATGGTGTCATAGCTGATTTTGAAGCCACTGAAATTATGATGCGTGAACTGATTAAAAAAGCGAATGTAAACCGGATGCTGATCGGAAGGATAGTTGTTGACGTACCTTCCGGCATAACCGAAGTTGAAAAACGTGCCGTACGCGATTCAGCAGAACGGGCGGGTGGACGGGAAGTACATCTCGTACCGGAGGCGATGGCGGCAGCTATTGGTGTCGGACTGGATATCGGTCATCCGGTCGGAAATATGATAGTCGATATCGGAGGCGGAACATCCGAAATCGCAGTGATCTCACTCAACGGAATTGTTGATCATGCTTCGATAAGGATTGGGGGGGATGAGATGAACCAGGCGATAATGAATTTCTTTAAGAAAAATTACAACCTGTTGATCGGAGAATCGACAGCTGAAAATATTAAATGCACAATAGGTTCAGCGATGCCACTCGCGGAAGAAATAAGATCCGAAGTAAAAGGCCGTGATCTGGTAGATGGAATTCCCAAAACCATAGAGATCTCATCCGTAGAGATCCGGGAGGCTCTGAATGAATCGATCCAGATGATCGTGGAGGCAGTACGCTTATCCCTGGAGAGAATAGCGCCTGAACTTGCCTCTGATATTCTGGACCGTGGAATAATTTTAACCGGGGGTGGAGCTCTGTTAAAAAATCTCGATGCACGCATGCGGGAGGATACTTCGCTGCCGGTGCATCTTGCAGATGATCCGTTAACCTGTGTGGTACGCGGGTGTGGAAAGATTATCGAAAATTTTGAAATGTTCGAAAAAGTTCTATTAAAGCAGCGCCGAATGTAATCGTGAAATTCTGTGCTGAAAGATCATAATCGACGGTGATCAAATTACTTAATTTTATTGTCGAAGCCAGGGATGCATTTGTTCTTTTTCTGTGCATCCTCCTATCCTCTATCCTTATTGTTACCAGTGATAAGGCTCCAGTAGGTCCATTTCGCAGCCTCGCTCTGAATACCATCGGCGAAATCGGGGGCTTCTTTTTCGAAATCGGCAGTTATTTCAGACTGCAGGAGCAAATATCGGAACTGCAGGCTGAAAATGCGCGGCTTGCCTACGAAAACATGCAGATGGAAGATGCCCTGCTAGAAAATCTCCGGTTACGAAAATTGCTCAGTTTCAGCGATAAATCAAATTTTGACCTGATCCCGGCCGAAATTATCGGTCAGAGTCCGCATACGGTGTTCAATGGACTCATATTGAACGAGGGGGAAAACCGGGGAATAGAAAAATCCAATGCCGTATTGACTGCTGAGGGGCTCGTTGGTAAAATCGTGATCGTCGAGGCGAATAAATCCATTTGCCAGATCATACTGGACCGGAACAGCCGTATCAGTGCAAAAATTCAACGAAACCGCGAGCAGGGTATTGTCGCCTGGGATGGAGGTGCACAGCTGAAAATGCTTTATATGGCCAAGACCATAGATGTACTCGTCGGTGATGTGATCGTTACGTCCGGCTACAGTCAAATATTTCCTGAGAACATAAAAATCGGTGTGGTGGTAGATGTATCCAAAGAGACAGAGGATATGTTTCAGGAAATAACCATCCAACCAGCGGTTAATTTTCACCGTCTTGAAGAAGTACAGATAGTGCGAAAGGAAAGAGAGGATGCCAACTGAACGGCAATATGGCTATTTGCAGATTATATTGCTTAGCGTGGCGGGGATTATCCTGCAGATAGGATTTGTACCGTTGCTTGAGATCGGTGTCTGGCGCCCGGATCTGGTAATCCTGATTATAATCTATACAGGATTTAAATTGGGTGTTATGCCCGGGACATTGACCGGCTTTTTCCTTGGTATCGTCACCGATCTTTTTGGTCCTGGTCCGGTGGGAATATCTGCGTTAGGGGGATCTATAGTCGGTTTTCTCGCAGGTCAGTTGAAACCCCTTCGGTTGGCGTATAATGCCCAGCTGCTGACTGGTATTATACTGATATTGATTAATGGTCTGATATTTTTCTACCTGTACCAGTTACAGACTGAAACCGAATTTGTTTATCTGATGTTTAGCCGTGTTTTTCCTAATACGATCTATACGTTTTTAATCGGTGTTGTATTATCCTTGTTCTTTCGTTCAAAATTGAAATCAATTTAGGCCATGGTTGAATTATCAAGAAGCGAATTAAAACAGCAGAAATATTTCTATACGATAGTTGTTCTGTTTTTTTTCTTCATTCTGTTTATCGGTTTTTTCCGGATCCAGATTTCAGGATCCGAGCGCTACTATGAAATGTCACTGGATAATAGCATCCGCCAGTTAAGGGATAATCCTGAACGTGGCGTAGTCAGAGATATAAATGGGCAGATCCTGGTTGATAATCGTCCCTCGTTTATTGTGTCCGTGATTCCCCGGCAAGTGACACGCAATAACCTTCTCTATCTCGCAGAAATCATCCAGGAAACGCCGGAGTATATCCTGGAAAAAATAAGGGGGAAATATACATTCCGGCCGGTAATTATCAAAAGGGATCTTGACTATCAGATGGTTGTGACGCTTGAAGAGAAAAGGCTTGATCTTCCAGGTGTATTGCTTGAGGTAGAGAGCAAGCGATATTATGCTGACGGCGTAAATTCACCGCATTTATTCGGCTACGTGGGAGAGGTATCACAAATGGAGGCCGAAAGCCGCCGAGAACTGGAGCCAGGAGAAATGATCGGGAAATCTGGAATAGAACTCAAATATGATACCAATCTCCGCGGGGGCAGGGGAATACGGTTTGTAAAAGTGGATGCAGAAGGTCGTGATCTGGGGGTTCTCGATGTGGACCGGAATATTAAATCCGTACCGGGCATGGACCTTTATCTGACGCTTGACTATACTTTCCAGCAGTTTGCAGAATCCCTGATGGTCGATAAACGGGGTGCCATTATTGCACTGGATGTGCGCGACGGAAGTGTGCTGACGTTTGTTTCAAAACCCGATTATGATCCACGGTTGCTCACCGGCAAAATTTCCACAGAGGTTTGGAATTCACTGCAAGGGGATACATCCAAGCCGCTCTATAACCGGGTGATCCAGAGTCGTTATCCTCCCGGATCAACCTATAAACTGGTAGCAGTAATTGCTGCATTACAGGAGAAAATCATCACACCGGCCTGGAAGTCATATTGTCCGGGTTACTTTCGTTTGGGACGCAAAACAATCAACTGCTGGAATGCCAAAGGTCATGGTGAAATAAACCTTCTGCAGGCGATTAAGGGATCCTGTAATGTCTATTTTTATAAACTCGGCCTGGAAATTGGGCTGGAGACCTGGGCGGATTATTCGAAGAAGCTTTTTTTCGGTGAACCGACGGGAATTGATCTGCCGAACGAAAGTGAGGGGCTGGTACCTACCGTGCAGTATTTCAACCGCATTTATGGGCCAAAAGGCTGGACCAAAGGGAATCTGGCGAATCTGGCTATCGGGCAGGGTGAATTGCTCACCACCCCTCTGCAAATGGCCCAGCTGGCCATGATCATTGCCAATAAAGGTGTTGTCCACCAACCACATATCGCCGGGTATCTTCTCGATAGGAAAACAAACCGGCGTATAGACTTTCCGGTTCATACCAGTTATGTGAGCGGAATTTCTGATGAAGTATATGATCTTGTAAGAACCGGGATGCGTATGGTAGTTGATGGCGGGACCGGTTGGCGAGGCAGCGTACCCGGCATCGAGGTGGCAGGTAAAACGGGGACCGCGCAGAATCCGCATGGTGACGATCATGCCTGGTTTATTGCTTTTGCCCCTTATAAAAATCCGGCAATTGCAATTGCGGTAATAATTGAAAATGCCGGCGGTGGCGGTGCTGTAGCCGCACCTATCGCAGAGCAGTGCATGGAATACTATTTTTATGGTAAAATTTTGCCCCGCTATGCGCCCAAAAAGGATATGCTGTCAATTGCCGACAGCCTTGAATCAGTGCTTCAACTGGAACTGAACTTAATCGAACCGATACCAATCGCGAGGCCGGACAGTCAATGAACATGTTTTTTAAATATGACATCATAACAACGGCGGTAATTATCCTGTTAATCACCATCGGTACGATTGCGATCTACAGTGCTACATTTGTCGCCGACGTCGATACGGGTAATTACTTCATCCGGCAGATAATATGGGCAGCTACAGGTCTGATCCTGATGTTTATAATCAGCATGATACCGGTACGTTTTATAATCCGGTTTACTTACTGGTTCTATGGGCTTTCGATATTTTTACTGTTAATGGTATTGTTATTCGGAAAGGTTGGTCAGGGGGCTGAACGTTGGCTCATCCTGGGTCCCATAAACATACAGCCTTCAGAGTTAGCCAAACTGGCAACTGTACTGGCAGTCAGTAAATTTCTGTCCGACAAATACGCAGACGTCAATCAAATAAAATATTTTAGTATCTCGGTAGCATTAATACTCGCACCGTTTCTGCTGATCGCACAGCAGCCGGACCTGGGGACAGCACTGGTATTTGTTGCCCTGACAATACCCCTGCTTTTCTGGGCAGGCTTGAAATGGTTTGCCATTTTTACGATTCTCACACCGGTTCTGACAATGCTCTTATCGTTCAATTTCTGGGCATTTTTGATTTTAATGGTCAGTATTACCATGGTCCTTATCGTTTCGCACAGAAAACCGGCAGTGCTTGTGGCCGTTTTCTTACTTAATATAATTGTCGGAATTGCCACACCGTATCTATGGAATCAGCTGCGCCCTTATCAACAAAAGCGGATTCTCACGTTTGTCAATCCGGAGCAGGATCCGAAGGGCGCCGGATATCAGATCATTCAATCGCAGGTGGCAATCGGTTCGGGCGGCATCTGGGGGAAAGGCTATCTCAATGGATCACAGACCCATCTGCGCTTTCTGCCTGCGCAGCATACAGACTTTATCTTTTCGGTGATCGGGGAAGAATTTGGTTTTGCCGGGGTAAGCCTGGTAATGCTGCTCTTTCTGATCCTTATTATCCGGTTAATACACATTGCTTCTCTGATTCGCGAGCAATTTGAGAGCATGACTGTCATTGGTGTTGCCACGATCATCACATTTCATACCATTATAAATGTGGGTATGACTATCGGTTTGGCCCCGGTTACCGGACTGCCTTTGCCTTTCCTGAGCTACGGCGGCTCATCGCTGGTGGCAAACCTGCTGATGATAGGGATCGTCTTAAATATATCAAAGAACAAAGTAATCCGCTGATTTTTTTGACGTAACTATAGAAATTACTTGATTTTATGTCGGTCTGTGTCTAAATTTTTAAAACTACTGCCCGTAATGTGGGAGGTTATATGTCGAAATTATTACTGGTGCTATTCACAGGCATCTTTCTTGCATCGCTGATCGCTGGATGTGGATCGTCCCGCAAGGATGATGATGCGACGCTCACTGAGGATGAGACAGACCGCCAGCAGGAACTGGATGAGATTGAATCCTTGCTCGGTATAACACCTCAGGAAAAGCAGCAGACTGAACCGCAGAAAAAACCTGCGAAGCAGGATGAAACGTTGGGCCTGCTTACTGCTGATGCGGTTCCGATGGGGGGTGAGGCGACGCCTGCAGACCAGCAACAACTAGATGATGCACAAAAAGAAATTAACAATCTGAAAGCACAGATCGATAAAAAGGATATATTGATCAATGATCTGAAAGCACAGGTACGGAATCAGAGCGATAAGATCTATCAGCTGGAAACCCAGAAAAGTTCAACACCGCCCGCTTCTTCCTATTCAGTCAGCGTCGGTGATGTTGCACCCGGTGAATATCAACAGCGTTACCAGGAGGGGCTTGACCTTTTTCATTCACGACAATACAAACAAGCGGTCTCGGTATTTGAAAGCCTGCTGGCCTCGGATGCCAATAACAGCCTGTCAGATAATGCGCAATACTGGATCGGTGAATGCAATTATGCCATGGGGCAATATAAAAAAGCCATAATTGATTTCGAGAAGGTATTTACCTTTCCCAAGTCAAATAAAAATGACGCTGCGCAGTTTAAGCTCGGCCTATGTTACATGAGGCTGGGGGACAGCCAGAAGGCAAAAGAAGAATTTCAGCGTCTTGTCGATGTATATCCACAGAGCGAATACATCCGACGTGCTCGGGAGCATATTGCTTCGCTATAAGATTAGGAATTAGAGATTAGGAATTGAAAAACGACTAAAATGAAGTTCTGCTCGCTTAAATTCTAACTCCTCATTCCTAATTCCTAATTCCTCATTCATTGTGAGGGGGCAGTAGCTCAGTTGGTTAGAGCGCTACGCTCACATCGTAGAGGTCAGGGGTTCGACTCCCTTCTGCCCCACAATATCTTCCTTAACTATGTTTTTTTATCAGATATTTTAAACTCGGTTTTTGTTACGACCTTTACCATCTTGTCCCGATAAGGGATCTGCGGGAAAGAGTCCTGCCAAGCATTCTAAATCAGCTAATTACTTGATGAGATTCCCATCTATCCCTATGCGGATAGAATACCAGGATTGCCCCTTCATTTATTAAGCCCAGAGGCGATTTAATATGTCAGCACCATGTCAAGACAACTCAAACAAAATACATTGTGTTTCATAAGGCTATCCCTAAAGAAATTAATAACAGGGATATGGGCTGATCGAACGGATCTATATCTTCGCTTTGCCCCTGCGCTTTAATCTTCGCGTTGATTTCAGGTTCATCAAGTCCCAAATAGGTTAAACCAATGGAGATTCTGTCATTAATCAGGATACCGCCACCAATCCCAAAACCAAATGAGGTCGATGTTTCATAATCAATTTCTGCCGACACACCTTCGACATTCATTTCCACAACGGGTCCGTTAACAATATTCAATCCTATTTTTCCGGATCCAGTGAATTTAAGCGTGGGATTAATTTCCGCCGTGTATTGCAAACCGGCCATTATCGGAATGTTCATCCAACTCCCAACATCAACGCTCACATTCAAGCCGGGGAACATTTGCCGCACCATTGCTTTTATTTCGGTATCATCCAGACTGTTGAAAAGAATATTCGCACTGATCAGATAATACAGATTAGTTGAACCTGTAGGAATCGAAAGCTCAATGCCACCTCCAAATCCGGTGGTTGCTAGACCGGCATCCTGGCCGGTATCATCTCCAAAATCACCCTGAGGTATCGCTACATGACCATATAGTGAAAAAATATTTTTTGCATCCTGGCTGTTTGCTTGGGAGTAGAATAACATTATTATACCGGAAAAACAAATTGAGAAATAATTCATCCTTGCGCCTCCTTATATTAAACTTTTAAACGTGCATATATAACCCCCATAGTAACCTGAGTTTTGTATGATATAAACCGATATTCAATAATCATTATACATATTCAGCTGCCTTTGCGGTTTAGTTTAAGCCTTAAAGAAGAACGTCTGCTCTTATTCTGAATAAAGGGAAGGATACGCGCTTAATATACGAACGGTTGGAATTAAATCAAGTGAAATTCTCCCGAAATACCCCCATCAGGTACGTCCTGAAGGGGGTATCGGGGAATGATGTCACAGTGGGAACAATAAACCTTGTCCGGGATCAATTTTCGGGTCATGGCATTAAGGCAATGCAGAAATAATCTTTCTATATTCCTGTTCGGTAAATGCCCGGAGCGTCTCGGTGCGGATGGCCCCGCCTGCACCAATAGCCAGAGCGACCCTGGCAACTGTCTGATCATCCGGCGCTTCCGAAATGACTACCATGTCATAGCGGCCGGTGACAAGATAGAACTCTTTCAGTTCCGCTCCCATTGACTTAAATACCGCCTTTGCCTGATCGAGCCGGGCCGGACTTTCCTTTATTTTCTCGATGCCTTTTTGGGTCAGGCTGATCAGGGAAATATAGGTCGACATATGATCACCTCCTTTCGGATGAATTTATCCCTCTATATTTTATAGAATAAAAGATTTTTATAAATATCAATTGATTCGAAAATTTATCACCTAATTTCTGGACTTGATCATTTTTTGTAGTTTCACTCAAAACATGGACCGCCAACTGGCGGCAGTAAATACAACCGCCAGATTTTCTTATCACACCGATTCTCTCCCGCCTATTTTAAATTATCCAATCTGTACATCAATAGAGGTCAGTTTTTCGATACCGGCGAATTTTAGATCTGCAAAACAACTATATTCGAAACCCGTTTGATCTGCTCGCCACAGGATTTGTAATCATCCAGTATTAAAATATGCTCGTGAGTAAAAATTGCTCTTTCGCTAAGGATTTTCTTTATCTTGATAATGCATGATATATTATGAGTCACAATGGAAATGTAGATTTTCCTTTCGTTTCATCCTTCCTTTTATAAGTATCATTACTTCCCATAGATTTTATTCATTATCATGCTAATTGTAGATTTCTGTTACCCGATTGAAAAATCAGTCCGTAAACAACCTTCCGGAAGCTGTTAACCTCCGGGAAGTCGTAACATGATCAACAGCAGATCACTTCAGGAAGAGTACTTTTACTATCTGATGAAAATCACCGGCGGTAAATGAAAGGATGTACAGACCTGAAGGCAGATGCTGTGGCTGCCACTGCAGGCTGTGAACTCCGGCTGCCTGATATTGCGACATGAGCGTGTTTACCTTCTGGCCGAGCATATTATAAATAACGATTTCCACCGAACTTGCCTCAGGCAGTCCATAGCTTATGGTTGTGCTGGGATTGAACGGATTGGGTGCGACGGCGTAGAGGGCGAAATCATCCGGTATCTGGTCGGTTTCCGCCAGCGGTTTGCTCATATCACCGCCTTTGAAGCGGATGACAATGCAGTCGGAGCCTTCGATGCCTGTGCCGTTGAATTCTTCTAAGAGATTCCCGCGGAGAAATACGGGGAATACCTCGCCGTCAGATACGTCTCCGAGTGTTGTCCGAACGTCCTGGGTAGCAAACTTAAGGGTCAGATCCATATAGCCATCGGCGCCACAGGTCGTACATTCGCATTCTTCGCCATCCGTGACCGGCGTGGCGACATCCTCGTAATCCCAGCGGACCGCGTAGATGCCTTCCAGATCATCATCGAAGTCACGGTCCAGCATGACAGTTGCCGGATCGATCGTCGTCACGTCAAATTCCTCCGTTCCCAGGATAGCAACCGGAAGGACACCTCTGCCGGCAGGATTGAGCGGATTGGGACAGGACAGGGGTTTGATGTCGATATCAACTGCAATCAGAGGTGGTGGAGGCGCAACCCGTTGTAAAGTAAGCAGCGCCCATTCGGTGATGATTACCGGTTCACCCCTTCCTGATGAATATCGCCAGGAGCCATAATACGGTCCGACTGTCATATCCTGCTGAGCAACAATGACCGTTGAAAATTCATCAAACCAGTCGATTGAGTCAAAAGTATCAATGCCCATATATTCAAGCCCCTTCATAAGACAAAACATGGCCTGATATTGAGCGGGATTTCCGTTCCATCCCGGCGGCAAATTTGCTCCACTGGCATCTCCCCAATGCCGGACCAGGTAATCCAGCGCATCAACTACCCGCGGCTCATCGGGCGTATCACCTGCAAGTGCCATCTCAAATAAAAGATTGCCGGTCTTCAGGGTATTCACATTTATTCCATCGCCCGGATATGAATACCATGAACCGCCATCTTTTTCATCGCCGGTCACATCATCCTGCACCCAGTTAATCCACCAGTTTAATTCGGTTTTGACCCAGTCGGGAACCGTGCAGCCGAAATATTGGGCTTCACCCAGTCCCAATACGGCATAACCGGAATTCGATTGATCCCCTTTCCAGCCGGAACCTCCGGTTCCGTTATTAACTGCGAAATAATCCCATCCTCCTTCAAGTATGCCCCCATAACCGGCTGAGGGATCAACCTGGGCAAATGCGAGAAAGTCAACCATATCCTGGGCAACCGCACCAAAGGTGCGACCATCTACCAAAGGATTGGCAGAACTGATCACACGATCAAATGTTCCGCTGGATGCAACTGCCGCCAGAACAATGCCGGTAGAATAAGCATGGTAAGCAGAATTAGCACGTATGCCGATTCCATTCCCATTAACGTCGGGATCATCAATCGTACCGGTCGCGCCGGTTGTATGATCCTGAGGTGTAATATCCACCGGAACAAGGTTATTAAAGATCCAGTCAAATCCATCAATAACATTCTGGTGGTATTCGTATGCCAAATCGAATGGTGATTCCATATCGAACTCGTATGCGCGGTCGCACAATTTATATAGTGCCAGACCTGTACCAGCAGCATACTGGCCATAATATGCATTCCAGCTGCCAAAATAGGGGCCGGCTGTCATGTTCTGCTGGGCAACCAGCCATTCGACTCCGGCGGCGATGGAAGCCTCAATCTCCTCTTCCGTTGCCGCCTGTGCCGGGAATGTGACCAACCCGATCACTAAAATAATACCAATGAATATGTTTAAACGGTTTTGCATAAAAACCTCCCGTTAGTACGTCTTACATTTTTTATAATTTGTCTCTGAAAAATTTTTTCCTTTTTTTAATTCTTCGTCGGATTTTTGTTATGGTAACCTATGATCGTAGCCATGATCAGGCTCCTGGGTCATATATAATGAATGCTGTCAGGCGTCTATGCAATTCGTGTTATTTGACATAGAATGCCTTTTCAGTCCTGCGAAAATCACCTGCCGAAAAAGATATGATGTAAAAACCGGACGGCAATCCCTGCGGCTGCCACTGCACCTGATACCATCCCGCCGGCTGGCGGCCATTGATCAGGGTGGAAACCTTCTGACCAAGCATATTATAAATCGTCAGCTTAACCATACTTTCTTCCGGAAGCGCGTATGCGATCGTCGTGCTCGGATTGAACGGATTGGGATAAACGGGCGCCAGATCATAGGTCTCTGGTATGTCACCCTCTGCTGCCAGCTTGCTAAGTTTGCCGACTTTCGCCTTTATAATGACGCAATCGAATCCTTCAAGATGTGAACCGCCAAAAGTCTCTTTCAGATTTGCGGTCAGATACAGCGGCCGGGTCTCACCATCACTAACCTCACCCAGAGCAGCCACTATTTCCTGTGCATTGAACTTGATCGTCATATCGGTGAAGCCGTCTTCGGCGTCGGTTGTGCATCCACACGCATCCCCGGTGAGATAAGGGGTTGAAACATCTTCATATGCCCAGCGTAATGGCGCCACCCCTTCGAGTCTGACCGACGCCGGATCGATAGTGGTGACGTCCAGCCCATCGGTGCCGAGAATTGCAACCGGCAGTACCCCTTTATCGTCTGTATTCAACGGATTCGGGCAGGACTGCGGTTTAATGTCCACATAGACCATCCGCGGCGGGACAACCCGCTCCAGCGTGAGCAGTGCCCAGCTGGTAGCCAGGATTTCGTCACCCCAGTAATCAAAAGGCCAATAACCATCCTCCTCCTGGCTGGATGCGATAATACTGGCGATCTCGCCAAACCAGTCGATTTCATATCCATCGATACTGATGGTATTGATGCCCATCCGTTCAAAACCTTTCATCATGGTGTACATCGCCTGATAATGGTGCGGCCGGAAACCGGGATCCGGATTATCATCAAACCAGTGTCTCTCGATATAATCAACGGCGTCAACCACCCGCTGATTATCAGCTGCATCGCCGCAGAACGCCATTTCGTAAATCAGATTGCCCGTTTTGAGTATATTTACCCAATCGTTGGGATCGGCGTATCCTGATCCGCCGTCGTTTGCGTCCCCGTTTATATCATTCTGGATAAAATCGATCCAGAGGTTCAGTTCATCTTTTACAAAGGCAGGTATGACGGCCTGGAATCCAAAGGTGGCCGATTCGGCAAAATCGAGCCCTAATACGACATAACCGGTATTGGAATTATCACTCCAATCGGCATTGTGCATATACCCCCAGCCACCTCTCGGCCAGTCAACATCGTTCTGACCGAACGCGAGGTAATCGACCACATCCTGAACGAAATGGGCGTAGGTCGAGCCGGTACATGTCCCGGTCTCAACTATTCTATCAGGTGCTCGACTGCCGACAATTGCCATCAAGGCAATACCGGTTGAATAGCTGATATGGGAGGTGTCAGACATATAAATACCCTTGCCGTTGCCATTTACATCCGGATCGCCGGCGATTTGGGGAAATATGTCGATCAAATGCGCGTTTTCGAATAAATAATTCAGCCCCAGAAGAACATTGTTCTTGTATGGATAGTTATCATCAAAGGGGCCGTCAATATTTTCCATTTCAAAGGCACGATCTTCCAGTTTTAGCACCGCGAATCCCGTATGGGCTACCAGCTCCCAACCCCACCAGCCCCAGGAACCATCGGGATTTTGCACTGAGACCAGCCATTCCAGTCCGCGATCGATCGCGTTTTGAATATCCTCGGCAGTGGCACCTGTAAGTGTAAAATAATCATCACTCGCATCAGATGGATTGTGTGAACCGGTCCTCGAGATACGCATCAGGGCTTCTGTTGAGGGATCGTAGGGCACCATCCAGGGATAAAAACCTGAGTTGGGTACATATGACGCAAATTCTTTCCAGGTACTGCCGGCGTCAGTCGAATAGGCTATACTTACGCTTCCGATAAAGTGCTCCGATGTCCATGATATAATTTGGTCGGATGCCGCAGACCATACCTCCCCGCCGTTTGGTGAAATTACTGTAATCGCCGGGGCCTGGACATCAAATTCAAACATCCGCAACTGAATACCATCCGGGTTGTCACCCGTATAAGACATCATAAGTTCTTTGCTGCCGTCACCATCCAGATCGACAACCGGCGCATCCAGCTGGAACACACCCGCTTCCCATGACGGCTCAAGATCCTGAAAGATAACATGTTCTATATAACTTTCAGGATCGCATACATCGGGACCTACGTACTCAAAATCGTGAATGTGGCCACCTATAAACTCTCCTCCATAACGTGAGATGAATATATCGGGTCCGTCCGATCCGGCCCCATGATCCTGATCGCCGATGGCCATACCCATTTGTCCAACACCTTCCCGAAGCACACACACATGATCGTTGATGTTAAGGGTCGATACATCGGGACCGGAGTTTACGACGACAAATCGGCGATCAGGATAGAATACGATATACAGTTCATCGGCGCCGTCGCCGTCAAAGTCGGCCGCTGCCATGCCTTCCAGACTGAATCCGGCACCACCAGGATTAAGCAGAACATATGCCTGGGGTGTGTAAGTATCCGGTGCATTGGATTCGACGATGAATAATTTGCCGGTGTTAACAATTGAAAAAACAGCCTCCTTGTGTCCGTCGCCATCGAGATCACAAACGATCAGGTCATAAGCGCCCGCCTCAAAATCACCGTTTATTGTAGAATATTCCGCTTCCCAAACAATAGACCATGAGGATTCAAAAGTACCCGAGATCGATAATATATAGCATTTGTTATCTTCATAAACACTGCTCGTCAGATTGTGGTAGATGATCTCCTGCCGCCCGTCATTGTCGATGTCATCGATGATAAAGTCTTCCGTAACGCCGCTTGTCAAACCTGCAACGATATTCAGAACTGCGGTCGGGGCGGCACCATATCCGTTATCGTTCACGCCATCCCACTCAAAAACATGCAGACCGGCGTCCGGATCCGGGGCACCTGAGCGTGATATGGTCAGCAGTATCTCCCCAAATCCGTCGCCGTCGAGATCCCCGACCTTTACTTCCCTGGCTGCAACCGTCGAACTTGATCCGGTACCGGGTGATGACCACACCCAATCCAGCGTGTTGTCCGCGGTGACCTCAAAGACATGCGCCTGCCCGCCCAGGCTGTAGTCGGTGACAATCACCTCGTAAAAACCATCCTGGTCCAGGTCGGAGCCGGATGTGACATCGCGGGTATTCGAATTGAGTATCAAATCATCCGTCGGATCCGAATACACCAGCTGGAAATTATTATTGCCGTCCTGGGCAAA
>Ga0209536_100001549_pt1 | contig 37859 bp, 41 predicted proteins | sample DeeMarSeWOR28_12_FD_187461 | JGI IMG/M metagenome (GOLD analysis project Ga0209536, IMG submission 187461) | Marine sediment microbial communities from White Oak River estuary, North Carolina - WOR-2-8_12 (SPAdes) (version 2) | ecosystem: Environmental > Aquatic > Marine > Intertidal zone >... | reverse complement strand
GGGCGTAGCGCAGCCTGGTAGCGTACCTGCATGGGGTGCAGGTGGTCGTGAGTTCGAATCTCACCGCCCCGACCAAGACCCTGAGAAATGCAGATCAAACACCCTCATCGCGAAGCAGCGAAGCCCTGCGCAAACTTGTCATTACGCACACTGACGCTCACGAAACGGTCATTGCCTCATGACGCGCGCCGGGTCGCAAGCCTCCTGACGCCCCAGCCGGCAACCGGGTACCGATGCGTATCCTGCTGAGCAATGACGACGGGTATTTTGCCCCGGGACTGATCGCGCTCGCCGAGGAACTCGGTAAAGTCGCGGATGTGACCGTGGTCGCGCCGGAGCGAGATCGCAGCGGTGCGAGCAATTCGCTGACGCTGGACCGCCCGCTGATCGTCAAGCGCTCGCACAGCGGCTTCCTTTACGTCAACGGCACACCGACGGACTGCGTCCATCTCGCAGTCACCGGACTGCTCGATCACACTCCCGACATGGTGATATCGGGTATCAATCATGGCACTAACATGGGTGATGACACGGTCTACTCCGGGACGGTGGCAGCCGCAATGGAGGGTTTTCTGCTGGGGATTCCGTCAATCGCCGTTTCCCTGGCGAGCAAGCAGGAAGGACATTTCCCGACGGCGGCGAGAATCGCGCGGCAGTTGGCCGAAAAGCACCGCGACAACCCATTCGCTCAAACGGTGCTGCTCAACGTCAATGTGCCTGACATCGCTTACGAGCAGATTCGCGAAATCGAAGTCACGCGCCTGGGCCGGCGACACAAGGCAGAAGGCGTGGTCAAGGCCAACAATCCCAGAGGACAGACGGTTTACTGGATTGGCGCTGCTGGTGACGCGCAGGACGCGGGTGAGGGCACCGACTTCAATGCCGTTGCCTGTAACCGCGTGTCGATCACGCCGCTACAGATCGATCTGACGCAGTATTACAATCTCGACGCCATGCGCCAGTGGCTGGGTGTTGCCGGCGCAACCGAAAGCTCCAGTCCGGGCTAGGCTACACAATGGATCTGCGCCATAGCGGCATCGGCATGACCTCGCAGCGAACCCGTCAGCGCATGGTCGAGCGATTGCGCGAAGCCGGCATCCGCGACGAAGTCGTGCTGAGTGCGATGCTGGAGGTTCCCCGCCATCTGTTCGTCGATGAAGCACTGGCATCGCGCGCCTACGAAGACGTTTCATTGCCGATCGGGTTCGGACAAACGATTTCTCATCCCTACACGGTCGCACGGCTGTGTGAAATCGTCCGGGACGGCAGAACCCTTGGCCGGGTGCTGGAAGTCGGTACCGGTTGCGGTTATCAGGCGGCTGTACTGTCGCGTTTCGCCAGGGAAGTGTATTCGGTGGAGCGTGTCGCACCACTTCTGTCCCGCGCGCGCATCAGGCTACGCGAGATACGCTGCCACAATGTGCGGGTCAAGCACGCAGACGGACAGCATGGCCTGGAAATCGTTGCGCCATTTGACGCCATCGTGATGGCAGCCGCTGCTGCCAGGGTCCCGGAGGCGCTGACGGATCAGTTGAGTGAAGGAGGGCGGCTGGTATTGCCAATCGGCACGGACCAGCAGCGACTTATGGTGGTCACGCGCACCGCGAGCGGGTTGCACGAAGAGATACTCGACGACGTAAATTTCGTGCCGCTGCTGTCGGGACTCTCGACGTGAGGATCTTTGGGGCGAAACCCGTGCTTATGACGCTGCCGATCATGGCAGCGCTGGCGGCAGGGTGCGGATCTACCTATCGCGCCGCACCGGTGGAGGACCGCACACAGGCCCGCGCGGCCGCCTCCGCCGCCAGGCAAGCTCAGCCTGCGCCGAAAGCCGTGGCCAGCAACACCCCTCAACCGAGCGCGGCATCGTCCAGCGGCAGCACCAGGGAACAGCCACCCGCCGCCGAAGTGAAACCGGCCAGAAACAGCACACAGGCTGCCCCAACACCGACAGCATTGCCCCCAGCCGTCGAACCCGGTGGCGAGGGCGACTGGCGCCCGGAGTACTACACGGTTCGCAAGGGCGACACCCTCTACAGCATTGCGCTCGATTTCGGGCAGGACTACCGGGACATCGCCGCGTGGAACAACCTTGCAGATGCGGCTTATATCCAGATTGGCCAACGCCTGCGTGTATCAGCGCCCGAGGGCGCTACCGCTGCGTCCGAAGCGCCGGCACTGCCCCCGGCAACATTGCCCCGGTCGGATAAGGTCGCGGAAACACCGAAGGACGTGCCGACTTTTACCGACCCGATGGGGTATCGGTCCGCCTATTCCCAGCAAGCCTTCAACGAGTTGCAGCGCCGCCTGACGGGGGAGGTCGAAACCACGGTAATCGGTGCCGATACGGCGCCAGAGCAACCGAAAGCTGCAGCCGCGCCCGCGCCGCCCGCTGCAACGCCGGCGCCACAAAAGCCAGCGACATCGGCGGCGGCCAAGGTAACCACGCCCGATGGGCGCCTGCACTGGGAATGGCCGGCATCGGGGGATTTGCTCTACAGCTTCTCGAAAGGACAGAAAGGGATCGCGATTCGGGGTCAATCCGGTCAGTCGGTCGTCTCCAGTGCTCCCGGCAAGGTCGTTTACAGCGGCAGCGGACTGAGGGGATACGGCAACCTGATCATCGTCAAACACAACGCGACCTACCTCAGCGTCTATGCACATAACCGGCAACTGCTGGTGAGCGAGGGTCAGATGGTCGCACAGGGGCAAAAGATCGGCGTGATGGGCGAGATTTCGCCCGGTGAGACTGCCTTGCATTTCGAGATACGGCGACTTGGCAAGCCGATCGACCCGCTGGAATTGTTGCCCGACCGGGCTTCGTGACGGGCAGGCGAATCGGGGAAAGCTCTGGGCGCTAGCGGTGACATGGAGCCTCGCACCGCAATCTCGGTAGAGATTGCCAACTGGGACCGTGACGAGGCGATACTGCGGTCAATACGCGAGCAGGTGTTCGTGGTTGAGCAACATGTGCCGGTCGAACTGGAATGGGATGGCCTCGATCCAGCCTGTGTTCACGTGATCGCATACGTCAATCGCGGACTGCCCGTCGGCACGGCGCGCCTGCTTGAAGACGGTCACATCGGAAGAATGGCGGTATTGCAGCCCTGGCGCCGCCACGGCATCGGTTCGTGCATGCTGCGGACGCTGATCGAAGTCGCACGGCAACAAGGCAAACCCGGTTGTGCGCTCAATGCCCAGACTCACGCGCTTGGCTTTTACGCGCGCCACGGTTTTGTCGCCGAGGGAGACGTGTTCGACGACGCCGGCATGCCTCATCGTCACATGGAATTGAAGTTCTGAAGCGCCGCTAACGCCGGCCACTCGGACGGTGAAATGTCTTTGTCCGGCGCCCAAGCTCCGTGCCGCCATCGCCAAAACTGCGCTCCTGCACGATGACCGTTCCGTCATTCTCCGCCAGCAGCACCGTGGAAGCTCGCGTGCCGTAGCCTTCCGATACGATGAACGTGGAAGAGAGCATCCGTTCGCGGTCAACCGCGACCCCCGTCTGCGGCAAATCTTCGTCCGCTGCCAAAGCGCGGTCTGCGAGCAACTCAAACAGCTGATCATCGAGGCCGGTTTCACCTGCATCCAGCAATTTCCGCATGGATGCCTTGCAGTGCTCCACCTTCGGCCAGGGCGTGTCGAGCAGATGATTGCTCAGGCCATAGATACCCGGCGACAGCGCAATAACCCGCGTCGGCGCGCCCGGTCGATGGCGATTCGATGCGTAATACAGCGACTGCCCGTCACCAAAGAGCAAGTTGCATCCCGGATAGTCAGACAACGGCTGCGAAATTTCGGCCGCGTAGGTTGACGCAGATGCCGGCGAAGTCACATAGCCCGCTACGAGATGTCCACGCGACAGGGAAGAGGGCGGCGCCGTGCCGCCATCCCGGAAGTTCGTCACCGCGGCCCATCGGCCATCGACATTGGTCGCAAACCAGCTCCCGCCCTTTTCAATGTCACGCCCGCCGATAACATCCGGCCTGTCGTCCCAATAGTCCAGCGGGGAACTGGGACGGTCGAAGAACTCGTCCCGGTTGGTCGCAAGGACCAGCGAATAGCGCGGATGCGTTTTCCAGGCAAGCACGATCAGGCACATTGAAAAATCTCGGTATGGCGCTTGCCACTGTCGGCGAGCCATTGTCCCAGGCCACTAGCCTGAACGCATTGACCCATCGCGCGCAGAAAACTGTCCTGTTCGCCGATGTCTTCGTACACCTCCATCCATAACAGCGGCTCAGTTACCTTTGTCATCAAGCGGGCGTTGACGCCGGTCATTGTGCACATTGCGTGAATCGTTTCACGTACAGCCGCGGACGCTTGCGGCACATAATCAGGCAAGACCCGATAATAGACATAACAGGACAGATTCAATCGTGCCCCCCGTCTGGAAGGCGGGCCAGCGGCGGCTCGAACAGACAGCGTTCTGACGAGCCAGCGACCTGGTCAGACAATTGCACGCTCAATCGTCACGGCTCCCCCATCTCTAACCCGCAACGCCAGCTTTGCGTCCACCACGTCGCGCTGCAACACGGCGAGAAACTCCCACGCGTGCCCGTCAGCCCGGGCGGCATTGACAACAGTACCCAGTGTCTTGTCCTCGTCACCCGTGATGACCGCGCCCGCTGCGACAGACTGCATACTGTGGCCATAGTACAGACGCCTTTTCACTTCGCCGAGATAGCGCGTGCGTGCAACGATCTCCTGACCGGGATAGCAACCTTTCTCGAAGCTGACGCCACCGCAGGCATCCAGTGCGATCATTTGCGGAGTAAACATCTCCTGTGTGGCGGCGCCAATCGTCGCAATGCCGGAGCGGATCGTCTGCAACTCCCACCAGCGCGAACCGGCGGGGAGGGCGCATCCGCTCAAGTTCTGCCATGTGGAAACCGCCTGATCAGCAATGCATATCACCAGATACCGCCCGCCGGGCAACAAAATCACGGTCTTGCCGTCGCCGTGGCGCACGTCAAAGTCCTGTTGCGGCGTCGGCACTTCGTCGAGTCCCCCGGCAACGGCCTCTGCCGCCCGCGCCCCGGTAACACCGAAAACCTCGAACGCCGCGCTTGCCACCTCCAGTTTGGCCTTTGCACGCAGGACGTACTTGCGCAGGCGCGCGGTCACCGGCTCGACAAGCTCGCCCGGAAGCAGCAACCGGTGAGCCTCGCTATCGGCATACAGCAGTGACGTCGCCAGCAAGCGCCCCTTGGGCGTGCAGTAGCCGCTGTACTGGGCGCGCGCCGCGGAAACGGCCCCTACGTCGCTGGTCAACTGCGCGTTGAGGAAGCTCGATGCGTCGTCTCCTGACACGGAAATCAGGCCCAGGCCCGTCAGCGGTGCAACAATGGCAGCGTCCCGCATCGCGCGGGCTTCCGCAACAGGGTCACCAAAGTCCCCGACGAGCCCCTCCTCGTCGAAGCGCGCGCCCAACGCGACCAGTTGGGCATGCCAGCCAGATGAGCATTCCACCTTGTTCAGATCCCCTGTTCACTACGGTTCGCGTTGCGGAATCGATGCTTTCCGGAAACCGTACGCTCCCGCATCCTCGTAACCCGTCCTGCGCCCTGCGCCGCCCTGGCCAGTTGCCAGGTGCACGCCATCGAGGCATGAGTGCATTGGCGCACGTTTTGAAAGATTATAGGTTGAATGAAGCAGACTGATTTCATCGACATCCCATTGCGCGCTTCGCCCCGGCTTGCGTGGTTGCTGGCCGCGACTCATTGCGCGGCAATTGCCGCGGTCCTGGCACTGCCTGTTTCCTGGTGGTTACGGGTGGCGGCTTGCGCATTGGTTCTGACGAGTGCCGTTTTCCAGATTCACCACCGCGCGCTACGCAACGGCGATCATGCCTTTGTCGGACTCCGTCTGATGCGCAATGGTTCCTGTCAGTTACGCACGGCCGGCGGCGGCGTCATCGGCGGACGGCTGTGCCGCGGCTGGTTTGTTTCTCCCCAATTGGTCGTCATCCGGATATCCTGCGACGGCGAGCGCTGGTCGCGAGGTATCAGTCTGTTGCCCGACAGCGCCGATCCGGATGACTTGCGCAGATTACGCGTGTTCCTGCGTTTCGCGGTCGGCCCGTCAGCCCGGTCGTAGCACGGTATCCCTGGCCTCAGGCAGTTGCTCCGGATAGTCACGACTGAAATGCAGCCCGCGGCTTTCCTTGCGTCTCATCGCACAACGCACGATGAGGTCCGCCGTCAGCACCAGATTGCGCAAATCGAGCAAATCGCTGGTGACTCGAAAGTTCGAGTAATACTCGTGAATCTCTTCTGACAGCAGCTGTATCCGGTGCATGGCACGCTCCAGGCGCTTGTTGGTGCGCACGATGCCGACGTAGTCCCACATGAAGCGGCGCAATTCATCCCAGTTGTGGGCAATGACGATTTCCTCGTCTGCATCCGTGACCCGGCTCTCGTCCCAATCCGGCAACTTCACCGGCGCCTCTGCCGCCTGTTGCAGGATGTGATTCGCTGCAGAACGCCCGAAGACAAGGCACTCGAGGAGTGAATTGCTGGCAAGGCGGTTGGCCCCGTGTAGTCCCGTGTGGGCCGTTTCTCCCACCGCATACAGGCCACGCAAACCGGTGAGACCGTTGTGATCGGTCTGAATGCCGCCGCAAGTGTAGTGGGCGGCGGGGACAACCGGTATGGGCTGGCGGGCAATGTCGATTCCCAACTCCAGGCAGCGTCCGTGGATGGTGGGAAAGTGCTCCTTGAGAAAAGCCTCGGATTTGTGAGTAATGTCGAGAAACACGCAGTCAAGGCCTCGCCGCTTCATCTCGAAGTCGATCGCCCGCGCAACGATGTCACGCGGTGCCAGTTCGGCACGCTCGTCGTGTTCGGGCATGAATCGCGTACCGTCAGGCAAGCGCAACACCCCACCTTCGCCACGTACCGCCTCGGAGATCAGAAACGACTTGGCGTGAGGATGATAAAGGCAGGTCGGATGAAACTGGATGAATTCCATGTTCGCGACAGTGCAGCCGGCACGCCAGCCCATCGCGATGCCGTCACCGGTGGCCGTGTCGGGGTTGGTGGTGTACAGATAGACCTTGCCGGCGCCCCCGGTTGCGAGCACGACCCGGTCGGCGCCGATGGTCACGACCCTTCCGGCCCGGTTGTCCAGCGCGTACAGGCCCCGGCATGCCGGCGCATCCAGGCCCAGCTTCTCGCTGGTAATGAGGTCAATGCCTACGTGGTGTTCGAGCACGGTAATGTTTGGATGGGCCTTGACCTTGGCTTCGAGTGTGGTCTGCACCGCATGGCCGGTGGCATCGGCGGCATGGATGACCCGCCGATGGCTATGCCCGCCTTCCATGGTCAGGTGATAGCCGATTTCGCTGGACTGGTCCCTGGTGAATGGAACGCCCTGCGATATGAGCCATTCGATCGCCTCCTTGCCGTGCTCCACCGCGTAGCGGGTGGTTTCAGGGTCACACAGGCCGGCGCCGGCAATCTGCGTGTCCGAGATATGCGAATCAGGCGAGTCATCGCTGGCCAGCACCGCCGCGATCCCCCCCTGTGCCCAGTTACTCGCACCGTCGAGCAACTCGCGTTTGGTTACGATCGCGACCCTGCAGCGGTCAGCCAGGTTGAGGGCGACGGTCAATCCGGCCAGGCCGCTGCCCAGCACAGCTACTTCAAAGGATTTCATCAGACAGGCATCCGCAGATTTCGGAGCATTCTACCGGGGGGCGGGGCGGGGGGGTGACGTCACAGCACTATTTTATTGAACCAAGCGGCACTTTTGGTTGTCTGTGGGGGAGTCGACATCACCGTTCGTTTCCCTGGAGGGTTTGTGGCAGTTATACTTCGGGTCGCTCTCCCAGACGGCCCCAGAACAACTCAGGAACACAAACCAGGAAACTTGCCTAGATGGGCGACCGTGAAGTTGACCAGCAGCTCGTTGAACGCGCGCAACACGGCGACAAGAAAGCCTTCGAGCTACTGGTTGCAAAATACCAGCGCAAGGTTAACCGGCTGTTATCGAGATTTATTCGCGATTCGGCGGAAATCGACGACGTCGCGCAGGAGGCCTTTATCAAGGCCTACCGCGCGTTGCCGTCATTCCGTGGAGAGAGTGCCTTTTACACCTGGCTTTATCGCATCGCCGTCAATACCGCAAAGAATTACCTTGTCGCGGCGGGCCGGCGTGCGCCCACGAGCACCCAGTTCGATAGTGAAGAGGCAGAAAGTTTTGAAGAAGGGCATCAGCTCAGGCACATGAATACGCCGGAAGCGGAGTTAATGAGCAAGCAAATTGCTTCGACCGTGAACCAGACGATGAATGAGTTGCCTGAGGAGTTGAGGACAGCGATCGTATTGCGCGAGATCGACGGCATGAGCTATGAAGACATTGCCGAAGCGATGAATTGCCCCATCGGGACAGTGCGTTCGCGGATATTCAGGGCCAGAGAGACGATCGCCGAACGCATTCGACCAATGCTCGGTACGGGCAAAGACAAGAGGTGGTGATTATGGAAAGACTTTCAGCATTGATGGACGGGGAACTGGACGACAGGGAAGTGGTTGATGAGCTCGCCAACATCAAGTCCGACCCGGAGCGGGAAGCTGTCTGGGGGGTCTATCACATGATCGGCGACACATTGCGTGGCGAGGATGTATTCTCCAGCGCAGTCGCCGCGCAGGTAGGCGCCCGACTCGCCGATGAACCTACCGTACTGGCTCCCAGGATGTGGAAAGCGCGCCGTGCCACGAAGCGCGTCGCGTTGCCTATCGCCGCTTCGTTGTGCGGCGCCGCTGTAGTCGCGTGGCTGGCATTGTCAAACAACGCCCTGATCCCGATCGAAGATGCTCCGGGCGAATATGCCGTCATCGCCGATGCACCATCCGCAGTCGCTGATGCCAATCAGTCCGAGTCCGACGGCATGAGCGAGTACCTGATGGCCCACCAGCAGTTTTCCCCCAGCACCGCGATGCAGGGCGTGGTCCCGTACGTCAGAACGGTTTCAGCAGTAGACGGTTCGCGCTGACCGGTACCACAAACATGTCGAGCAGACTGGCAATTGCGACACTGGCTCTGGCGGGACTGGGCGCGTCGCACGCCGTAGCGGAACCGCTGACGCAGGGTGACGCACTGCAGATTCTGGAACGCATCGCCACAGCGGCTCGTACGCAAAATTATGAGGGCACGTTCGTCTATCAGCATGGCGAACGTGTGGAAACCTCACGCATTGTCCATTTCGTCGACACGGACGGCGAGCACGAGAAGCTTGAAACCCTTGACGGGCCGCGCCGCGAGATCATCCGCAACAACGACGAGGTCTTGTGTTTTTACCCTGATGCCAAGATCGTGCGCAGCCAGCAACGCATCGCAAAGCGCAGTTTCCCCGCACTGGTGCCGGAGCAGTTGAGTTCGATTGCACAGTATTATTCGGTTCGCAAGGGCCGCACGGAACGTGTCGCCGGGTTCGAGGCACAGGTCGTGATACTCCAGCCCAATGACGCCATGCGCTACGGGCACAAGCTCTGGGCTGAAACGAATACCGGCCTGTTGTTGAAGGCGCGCACCCTCAACGAAGCCCGGCAGGTCGTCGAACAGTTCGCCTTCACCCAGCTGAACATCGGCTCCGGAGTGACGAGGGAAATGGTCAACCCCAGTTATAAGGCTAATATTCCCGAGTGGCGGCTCGACAGATTTGCCCAGTCGATGTTGAGCGAGGTCGAAACCGGCTGGACGGTGCGCGACTTTCCGCCTGGCTTTCGCAAGATCATGGATATGCGGCGCACCAAGCAGGGCGGGCGCGTTGTCACGCACATGGTGTATTCGGACGGTATGGCAGCAGTGTCCATTTTCATCGAATCGATGCCGGGACGGAGCGTGAACGAAGGATTGAGCCGCCAAGGGGCGATCAATATCTATCGCCGTGCCGTCGGCGACAATCTCGTAACGGTACTGGGTGAGACGCCAGCAGTGACCGTAATGCAAATCGGGAACTCCGTAGTCTTCGAAAAACGATAACAAGGCGCGGCCGCACGGCGATTCCGCGTTGTCACAAGAATGAGGAAACAGATGACGAGATTGCTGCTTTCGATCGTGGTTCTGCTGTCACCGGTGCTGGCACTGGCGCAAGCCCTGCCGGACTTCACCACCCTGGTCGAGAAACAGGGTGCCGCAGTAGTGAACGTGAGCACCAGCCAGACCGTCGAAAACGCGCCGCGGATTCCGGTTCCGGAGGACGATCCTTTCTATGATTTCTTTCGCCGCTTCGGTCCTCCCGAGGGCCCGCGCGAATATGAGTCGCAGTCACTCGGGTCCGGGTTCATCATCAGCGCCGACGGATTCATCCTGACCAATTCGCACGTCGTTGCTGCGGCCGACGACATTACCGTCAAACTCAGCGACAAGCGCGAATTCAAGGCAGAACTGGTCGGGTTCGACAAGCGAACGGACGTCGCCGTGATCAAGATCGAAGCCACTGGTCTGCCCCATGTCACGATTGGCAACCCCGAGGCGCTCAGGGTAGGAGAGTGGGTTCTGGCAATCGGTTCGCCATTCGGATTCGAGAACACGGTCACGGCGGGCATCGTCAGTGCCAAGGGCAGGTCCTTGCCGCAGGAAAACTATGTGCCGTTCATCCAGACCGACGTGGCGATCAATCCCGGCAATTCCGGCGGGCCGCTGTTCAACATGAAAGGCGAGGTAGTCGGCATCAACTCGCAGATTTACAGCCGCACCGGTGGCTTCATGGGCTTGTCGTTCGCCATCCCGATTAACGTGGCGATGGACATTGCCGACCAGTTGCGTACCTCCGGACGGGTTCAGCGCGGCCGCATTGGCGTCGTTATCCAGGAAGTAACCAAGGAACTGGCCGAATCCTTCGGCCTGGCCAGGGCGCAAGGCGCGCTGGTGAATTCCGTGGAGAAGGGCGGACCGGCGGACAGAGCGGGCATCGAAGCGTCCGACGTCATCCTCGAGTTCGACGGAATCCGGGTGGATAGCTCTGGCGATTTGCCGCGTATTGTCGGACAGACCAAACCGGGTTCGAAGGTTGTCGTCAAAGTCTGGCGCAAGGGCAAGGACAAGAACATCACGATCACGGTCGGCGAAATTTCGGATGACCAGACGGGCAGCCGGCCGCAGCCAGCGCCATCAGACCAGGGCGGTAACATCATTGCCAGGCTGGGCCTGACAGTGTCTGACCTTTCAGCACGCGAACGGGAGCAACTCGGTATCGATGGCGGAGTGAAGGTCGAGAAAGTCGACGGTCCGGGCGCCCGTGCTGGCCTGAGGCGCGGAGATGTCGTTCTCGCCCTCAACAACAACGATGTCGAATCGGTAGAACAGTTCAAGCAACTGATGAACGAGTATCAGAAGGCGCGTAGCGTTGCGCTCCTGGTGCGCCGCGGACAGGGCGCGATTTACGTCCCGATTCGGCTCGATGATGATTGAGCACGGCTGCAACGGCCGTAGACGTCGACCCGGCAAGCAGCGAATCGGCTAGAATTCGCGCCTTCAAATCGTTTGAAGGGCACGCCCGGTGCCCTTTCCCAGGCCCTAGATGCAGCACATCCGCAATTTTTCCATCATTGCTCACATTGATCATGGCAAGTCCACGCTTGCTGACCGGTTCATCCAGTTCTGCGGCGGCTTGTCGGATCGCGAAATGGCATCTCAAGTGCTTGATTCGATGGATCTCGAACGCGAACGCGGCATCACGATCAAGGCGCAGACAGCGGCGCTGCGCTATCAGGCCCTCGACGGCAATGTCTATCACCTGAACTTGATCGACACGCCCGGGCACGTCGACTTTTCCTACGAAGTTTCCCGCTCGCTGTCAGCATGCGAGGGCGCGTTGCTCGTCGTCGACGCTTCTCAGGGCGTAGAGGCACAGACCGTCGCCAATTGCTATACGGCGATCGAACAGGGCGTCGAAGTCATTCCGGTGCTGAACAAGGTCGACCTGGCGTCAGCCGAACCGGAACGGGTCATCAAGGAAATCGAGGAGATCATCGGCATTCCGGCCGACGACGCGATACGCGCCAGCGCAAAGACCGGGGTCGGAGTTCGCGAAATCCTCGAGTCGGTCATAACCCGTGTGCCGCCTCCGGCGGGCAAGGAAGATTCACCTCTGAAAGCATTGATCATCGACTCCTGGTTCGACAACTACGTCGGCGTGATCATGCTGGTGCGCATCGTTGACGGATTGCTCAAGCCCAAAGACAAGATCATGCTGATGTCCACCGGCGGCACACATCAGTGCGAGCAGCTGGGCGTGTTCACACCCCGCGCCGAAGCACGCGACCGCCTCGGCGCCGGAGAAGTGGGGTTCATTATTGCCGGCATCAAGGAGCTGAAAGCCGCGAAAGTGGGCGACACCGTAACCCTGGCGGCGCACCCGGCCGCGAAGGCACTGCCGGGATTCAAGGAGATCAAACCGCAGGTGTTTGCCGGTCTGTATCCGGTTGAAGCAAACGAGTACGAGGCGCTGCGCGACGCTCTGGACAAACTCCAGCTCAATGACGCGTCGTTACGGTTCGAACCGGAAACATCGCAGGCGCTGGGTTTTGGTTTTCGCTGCGGCTTTCTCGGCCTTCTGCACATGGACATCGTGCAGGAGCGCCTTGAACGCGAATACGGCATGAATCTCATCACCACGGCCCCCACCGTCGTCTACCAGGTGCTCATGCGCGACGGCACGGTGCTGGAGGTCGAGAACCCCTCGAGGTTGCCCGAACTCGGCAAGATCCAGGAGATTCGCGAGCCGATCATCACCGCGACGATTCTGCTACCGCAGGAATACGTTGGCCCGGTAATGAGTCTGTGCAACAACAAACGCGGCACGCAGAAGAACATGCAATACATGGGAAAGCAGGTCATGCTGACCTATGAATTACCGCTTAACGAAGTGGTCCTCGATTTTTTTGACCGCCTGAAATCCGTATCGCGCGGCTACGCCTCGCTAGATTACGAATTCAAGGAATTTCGGGCCGACGATTTGTGCAAGCTCGACATTCTGATCAACGGCGATCGTGTCGATGCGCTGTCCTTGATCGTGCACCGGTCCAGCGCCCAAAGCAGGGGCCGGGAGGTTGCGACACGCATGCGGCAACTCATACCGCGGCAAATGTTTGACGTGGCAGTACAGGCAGCGATCGGTGCGCAAATAATCGCCCGCGAAAACGTCAAGGCGTTGCGCAAGAACGTCCTGGCCAAGTGTTATGGTGGCGACATTACCCGCAAGAAGAAGCTTCTCGAGAAGCAGAAAGCCGGGAAGCGCCGTATGAAGCAGGTCGGCACCGTAGAGATTCCGCAAGAAGCATTTCTTGCAATACTGCAGGTCGATAGCAAGTAACTATTCGATTCGCATGGAAAGGATTACGACCAGATGAATTTTGCATTGCTCATGCTGTCCCTGCTGATTGTGACCGGCGGCGTCTGGCTGGTGGATCGCTTCTGGCTTCGCAGCAAAAGAGGTGCGGACGGCAAGGAACCCTGGTGGGTGGAGTATTCGAAAAGCTTCTTCCCGGTGATCCTGGTGGTTTTCGTACTGCGATCATTCCTGGTTGAGCCATTCAAGATACCTTCTGGCTCGATGATCCCGACACTGCTGGTCGGAGACTACATTCTTGTAAGCAAATCGAGCTACGGAGTCAGATTGCCGGTTATAAATGCCAAGATCATCGATATCGGCAGCCCGAAGCATGGCGATGTCATGGTGTTCCGGTACCCGGATAACCCGTCCCTCGACTACATCAAGCGCGTTGTCGGCTTGCCCGGTGATCGCGTCGAGTACCGCCACAAGCGATTGACCCTCAATGGCGAGTTGCTGGAGGTCGAGCGACTTGACGATTTTCAGTACTCGGAAAAGGGCTTGTCATACGTTAATGCATGGCGCTTCTGGGAGCACCTCGGCGATCAGCGCCATTCGGTGCTGATCGACCCTGACGAACCGCCGGTGCGGCTTGCCAGCGTGCGCCAGTTTCCGTCGCGGGATCGTTGCGAATACAATGACAGCGGGTTTGTCTGCGTAGTACCCGAAGGGCATTATTTCATGATGGGGGATAATCGGGATTCAAGCTCGGACAGCCGCTACTGGGGTTTCGTCCCGGAGGAAAACATCGTTGGCAAGGCTTTTCTGATTTGGTGGAATTTCAATGAACTCAAACGTATCGGCACGCAAATTCGATAGACGGGGGTGTATATGAAGACGCAGCAACGTGGAGCCACGTTGATCGGCATGGCACTGGTCGCGGCGGGCGTCGTATTCTTTGCAATCATGGCATTGAAGCTCGTACCGGCATATATCGAACACGCAACAATACAAAGTCATCTGCGCGAACTGGCGCGAGCGCCCGACACCCGCGGTGCCTCGCCAGCGGAAATCATGGCTGCGTTCAACCGCCGCGCCCAGATTGACGATATCACCGCGGTCGACGGACGGGATCTGGATATTGCGCGCGACGGTAACGATGTCGTTCTTTCCGCCGTCTACTCCACCCGCATCAAGCTGGTCGGAAATATCAGCGCTTGTATAGATTTCGAAGCATCCAGCGAATGAGCAGGGTAGCGCGACTCGGGCCTGATGGAAGATAGCCCCTTAGAGAAAAGAATCGGGTATCACTTTCGCAGCGCCGGGCTGTTGCAGCAAGCCCTGACGCATCGCTCGTACGGGTTCCCGCACAACGAACGCCTCGAGTTTCTGGGCGACTCGGTATTGAACTGCGTTATCGCCAAATTGCTCTACGAGCGTTTTTCCGAGCTGCCTGAGGGTGACCTGTCGCGGGTACGGGCCAATCTGGTGAATCAGCAATCGTTGTTCGAGATCGCCAGTCCCTTGTCACTCGGTGAACACCTGCTGCTAGGTCAGGGCGAACGGCTCAGTGGCGGCTCCAGCCGCCCATCCATACTGGCCGATGCGCTGGAAGCGCTGCTAGGCGCGGTATTCGTGGATGCAGGGTTCGATACCGTGTCGAAGGTGATCTCCACGCTATTCGGTCCGGTCGTCGCCGACCTCGATCCAACGGCTGTCAACAAGGACCCGAAGACCCTGCTGCAGGAGTTCTTGCAGGGACGGAAGCTGTCTTTGCCGATATACTCCATCGTCGATGTGAGCGGGGAGGCGCACGATCAGTTGTTTCGGGTCGAGTGCCTGGTGGCGGACATGAATATCCGCACTTTCGGCGAAGGGACGAGCAGGCGCTCCGCGGAACAGGACGCTGCGAAACGTGCCCACGAGCTTGTGGCCGCCAACTGATTACCCGCTGGACAAGGCGAAGATGAAGCGAAATCCCGGGTTGCGTCTGCTGCGGATGCACGGTCGTTGATGATTCCACCGGTATTACACGTGCATTGATGACGAATCCGAGCATCCCCAAACCCTACCGGTCCGGCATGGTGGCAATTGTCGGGCGGCCCAACGTGGGCAAGTCGACGCTGATGAATCGCCTCATCGGAGTCAAGCTAAGCATCGTTTCGCGTCGCGCCCAGACTACCCGCCACCGCATACTCGGCATATACACCGATTCCAGAGCGCAGATTGCGTTTCTCGACACACCTGGATTCCAACTCCAGCACAGCAGCGCGCTCAACAGGGAAATGAATCGCACGGTGACCAGCGCGCTGCGGGAGGTGGACGCGGTGATGCTGGTGGTAGAAGCCGGCAGGCTGACGAAGCAGGACGAGGAAATCGTTTCCATGCTGCCGGATGCCGTTCCGGCCGTCGCAGTGATCAACAAGACCGACAAACTGAAGGACCGCGCATTGCTGCTGCCGTTTATCGAAAAATTGCGGACAGCGCACCGTTTTACCGAGTTCGTGCCCGTAAGCGCCGCCAATGGCGATGGAATCGCTGGATTGATCGACATCGTCATCGAACACCTTCCCGTCGGTGCTCCCGTCTACGAGGAAGATGCGATTACCGACCGCCCGGAGCGTTTTCTCGCCGCAGAGATCGTTCGCGAGAAACTGTTTCAGTTCCTCGGCGAGGAACTGCCCTATGGCACAACAGTGGAGATCGAGCGCTTCGAACACCAAGGGCAGCTACGGCGCATCAACGCGACCGTGATCGTTTCCAAGCCCGCCCACAAAGCCATGGTGATCGGCGCGCGCGGCGCCAAGCTGAAAATAATCGGCACGCGTGCGCGAAAGGACATGGAGCAGTTATTTGGCGGAAAGGTTTTTCTGGAAGTATGGGTTCGCGTCAAGCAGGGCTGGGCTGATGACGCACGCAGTTTACGCTCGCTCGGCTACGGTTAGTCGTGATGAAGAAGTGTTGCCTGACGGCCCGTCCGCCGGCCGGGACTTTCGCAGCGCGCGGCGCGATCGATTCGATCATCCCGAATGAATCAGCAGTTGCAAGAGGACACTTCGCGTTCTCCCATCCGGAGGGCTCCCGGCGCGCGGATACACCCGGCTTCTTCGGAACCTGATCACGTCGTGGCAGATTCGCAGAAAAAGCGCCAGGAAGCCGAACCGGCATTTGTCCTCCACAGTTACCCGTACCGGGAAACCAGCCTGATCGTCGAAATGTTCACCCGCCACCACGGCCGCATAGGCCTGGTGGCAAAGGGTGCGCGCCGTCCAAAATCGGCGCTGCGCGGCACGTTGCTGGCGTTCCAGCCATTGCTGGTACGGTGGGGCGGCAAAGGCGAGTTGCGCGGGCTGTATGGAGCGGAGTGGCAGGGGGGGATTCCCCAGCTCAGAGGCATCGGCCTCATGTCCGGCTTCTACCTCAATGAACTCTTGCTCAAGTTCCTGCAGCGCGACGACGCCCACGAGGGCTTGTTCGACCTGTACGCCGAAGCGGTGACCGCGCTGTCCGTCAACAGCAGGATTTCATCCACCCTTCGGCGCTTCGAAAAGTTCCTGTTGGGCGAACTCGGATACGCCCTCACCCTGGACCGTGAAGGTGGAACCGACAAGGTGGTTGAACCTTCCGCGCGTTATACCTACGTCATCGAAAAAGGCCCTGTCCGGCTTGACGCTGGAATCGGCGCAGAGATCGAGTTGTCCGGCAAGACCTTGCTCGATCTGGCATGCGACAATTACGAGGATCCGGTGACACTGGCTCAGAGCAAGCTGTTGATGAGGCGTCTGGTAGCACATTACCTTGGTTCGAAAACCTTGCATACACGGCAATTGCTGGTGGATATGCAGCAAATCTGATACGGCAGATGACCAGGCTGAGCGTTAACGTAAACAAGATCGCGTTGCTGCGTAATTCACGCACCATCGGCATACCGGATGTCGTGCGACTCGCCGGCATTGCGCTCGACGCCGGAGCGCACGGGATAACCGTTCACCCGCGACCGGACGAGCGCCATATCCGGCGCCGCGACGTGCACGAACTGGCGGAGATGCTGGCTGGCCGGCCGGCAGTTGAATTCAATATCGAGGGAAACCCCTTTCATCAGGTAATGGATATTGTCAGGGCGGTGCAGCCGCACCAGTGCACACTCGTACCCGACGAGCCGGGTGCGTTCACCTCGGACCATGGCTGGAACCTGCAGCGGGACGGTGAACGCCTGGTCCCGGTCATCGGCGAATTGCATGCGCTGGGGATTCGCGTCAGTCTCTTTATGGGCCCGGAACCTGCAGCAATGGAAATGGCACGAACGGTCGGGGCCGACCGGGTCGAGCTCTACACCGAACCGTACGCGCAGGCGTTCGGCACATCGGCACAGTTCGGCTCTCTCGGCGCTTATGCAGCAGCGGCATCGGCTGCGCTGGAACAGGGGCTCGGGGTGAATGCGGGACACGACCTCAACCGAGACAACCTTCCGGCGTTCCTGCGGGCAGTACCCGATGTCGCGGAAGTGTCCATCGGTCATGCGCTCACGGCCGACGCGCTGGAACTCGGTATGGCGAACGCCGTGGCAGCATATCTGGAAGCCATAGAGCAAGGCGCTGCCGGCGAATGATTCTGGGAATCGGCATCGACCTGGTAGAGAAGGCGCGCATTGACGATCTGTACGAGCGCTATGGAGATCAGTTCGCTCGCCGGATTCTCAATGCAGGGGAACTCGAACAGTTTTCTCGCAGTACCCGCAAAGGCTGGTTCCTCGCCAACCGCTTTGCCGCGAAGGAAGCGATAGCCAAGGCACTTGGCACCGGGCTGCGCCACCCGGTGACGCTGCAGTCGGTCGGTATCGAGAACACGGAGAACGGTCGGCCCGAGTTTCGTTTCAGCGATACGCTGCAGGCTTACCTCGACTCGCGAAAAGTCGGCAATGCACACCTGTCGATTACCCATGAGAAAGGACTCGTCTGCGCCGTTGTGGTGCTGGAGGTTCGGCAATGATCCGCATCCCTCCAGGCCGGGTAATGATCGATCTCGAGGGTATCGAGCTCAACGCACAGGACCGTGAGCGCCTCCTGCAACCAGCGTGCGCAGGAGTGATTCTGTTCACGCGCAATTACCAGAGCCCGGAACAGCTTCGCGCACTGTGCGCCGATATCAAGTCCATGCGCGATCCTGGCTTGCTCATTGCCGTAGATCATGAAGGCGGCCGCGTACAACGCTTTCGCGAAGGATTCAGCGCGATTCCTGCAATGCGAACCATCGGCGCGTTATGGGACCAGGACCGCCATCGGGCGAACCTCGTGGCACATGACGCCGGCCGGGTAATCGCTACCGAACTGGGTGCCTGCGGCATCGATTTCAGTTTTGCCCCGGTGCTGGACGTCGATCATGGCTGCAGCTCCGTCATTGGCGACCGGGCATTTCACGCATCAACGGAAGCCGTGATCGAACTGGCGCAGGCTTTTGTCTCCGGATTGAACCAATGCGGCATGATCGCTGTTGGCAAGCATTTTCCGGGGCACGGTGCGGTCGCCGCCGACACTCACCACGACGTCGCCGTCGATCACCGCGAACTGGCGGACATCGAGCGCGACGACCTGCCGCCATTCATTGCACTTTGTCAGGGAGCATTGGCGGGCGTCATGCCGGCCCACGTCGTATACGAAAAAGTGGATGGGCAGCCGGCTGGTTTCTCGCGCTTCTGGCTGAGGGACGTTTTGCGCGATCGTATCGGTTTCAAGGGCGTCGTGTTCAGCGACGACTTGTCGATGCGCGCCGCATGCGTTGCCGGCGACGCAGCAGCCAGGGCAGGCGCTGCATTTGCCGCCGGCTGCGACGTGGCGCTCGTGTGCAATGCGCCCGACGACGCCGACGCGGTGTTGCATGCGATGCGCCGGGCCGATGGCACTTTAGAGGCTGCGCGCCTGCTTTCCCTGCACCGGCGCCACGAGAGCGGTTCTCTGCGGCACGCCGCCACGGAGGTCGATTACCTCGCGGCGCAGCAACGCCTCGCCGGATTGCAACCAGAACGGGCCGACCCCGCGACATAACTGCCCGATGCACGTTCACCACAGCCACAATCATCACGGCCATGCGCATGGCGCAGATCATGTGCAACCGGATTCAGGGCGTGCTTCGCGCGCCCTGATGGTCGGGCTGTTGCTGACTTTCGTATTTGCGATGGTCGAACTGGCCGGTGGCTGGTGGTTCGGGTCGCTGGCGCTGATGAGCGACTCGGGACACATGATCTCCGATTCGGCCGCCTTGTTGATCGCCGTGATTGCATCGAGGATTGCGCTGAAGCCGCCCGGCGCCAGGCACAGCTACGGTTTCGCCCGCGCCGAAATCATTGCAGCGTTGATCAACGGGCTGCTGTTGTTGGGCATAGTCATCATCATTGTCGTCGAAGCCATTCACCGTCTTTACCAGCCGCAGCCGGTCACAGGGCTCGGCGTCGTCGTCGTCGCGTTTGTCGGGCTGCTGGTCAACCTTGCCGTTTTGCGCATCCTCGGCGGCGGCGAGCACAGCCTCAATACCCGCGCCGCGAGATTGCATGTGCTGGGCGATCTGATCGGTTCGGTAGCGGCATTGACGGCCGGCATGGTCATTCTCGTTTCCGGCTGGTATGCGATCGATCCGATCTTGTCGTTCCTGATCAGCGCGCTGATTCTTGTTTCAACGCTGCGAATTCTGCGCGATGCGCTGCATGTGTTGATGGAAGGGGTGCCGCGCGAAATCAATCTAGCCGAAGTTGGCCAGACACTGGCGAAAGTTGCAGGAGTGAAATCCGTGCATGACCTGCACGTCTGGGCGATCGCCTCGGGGCGTATTGCGCTGTCGGCGCACGTGGATGTCGACTCGCTGGACGATTGGCCCGCTACGCTGGAACGCATCCGCAGCATGGCGCGCTCGCGTTTCGGCATTGAACACGTGACCATCCAGCCCGAGCTGGCCGGTGGAATCAACGCCGACCGCGAAGCGGTCATTCCGATCGTGCCCGATGCGCGCTAAGCACACAGGCCGGGATCTAGCCGCTCAGGAGGCGCGCTCCATGTATTCGCCGCTATCGGTATTGACCTTGATCTTCTCGCCTTCGCTGACGAATTGTGGAACCTGCACGGTCATGCCGGTTTCCGTTTTAGCGGGCTTGTAGGAGCCGGTCGCCGTCGCACCCTTGATACCCGGCTCGGTTTCGACGATGGTCAATATGACCGAGGCGGGCAACTCGATACCAATCGGGCGATCGTTGTGCATGTTCACCTGTACGTCGACGTTGGGCAGCAGGTAGCCCGCCTGACCCTCCAGAAAATCGGCGGGCAGTGTCAGTTGCTCGTAGCTTTCCTTGTCCATGAACACGTAGTCGTCGCCGTCCTGATAGAGGTATTGCATCGGGCGTGTTTCCACGAACGCGCGATCGATTTTTTCGTCCGTGCGGATGCGTTCATTGCGCTTGGTGCCAGTCTCGACATCTTTCATTTCAACCTGCATGAACGCGCCGCCGCGCCCGCCAACATGAACGTGATACGCCTTGATCACTCGCCAGACACGCTTGTCCAGTTCGATCAGGTTCCCAACCCGTATTTCGGTAGCCAGAGCTTTTGCCACGATATTCGATAGATAGTCGTTTTTGGAAGCCGCGCATTCTACACTATGCTCATGGCGAATCTGAATGCTGTTCAAACGTTCTCGCCCGGATGCCGGCGATGCCCGCGTCTGGCCGACTTCGTCCGTGCCGCCGGGCAGAAATACCCCGGTTATTACGCGAAACCGGTACCGTCTTTCGGCGTCGAGCAGGCCCGCCTGCTCATCGTGGGTCTGGCACCGGGCTTGCACGGCGCCAATCGCACAGGCCGGCCGTTCACGGGGGACCATGCCGGCTTGCTGCTGTACCGCACCTTGCACCAATTCGGCTTCGCCACGGCGGCCGAGTCCGTTTCGGCGGATGATGGTCTGGAACTGGTCGATTGCCGGATAACCAACGCCGTTCGCTGTGTGCCGCCGCAAAACAAACCGAACACACAGGAAGTAAAAATCTGCAACGGCTATCTTCAGCAGGAACTGGCTGGTCTCGGCCGCTCGCCGGTTATCCTGGCTCTGGGAAGCGTCGCCCACGGAGCGGTGTTGCGGGCCCTGGCGCAGCGTCCGGCGGACTACAAATTCGGGCATGGCGCACGGCACATGCTGCCGGGGGAACTTCTGCTCGTCGACAGCTACCATTGTTCCAGATACAACACCCAGACAAGGCGGCTTACTGAAGAGATGTTCGCCGCCGTTTTCCAGTCGATTCGCGAGCTTCTGGATGCCGACCGCCCGGGCGGTCCGCTTCCGGAAGTGAGCCAATAACGGTACCGGGCATGGCCGAACGGCAACCGGATCACGAGAGCGCCGAGCCGCCGGTGAAATTTGACGGAGCCGCTGTGGCAAGGGGTTTGCCGAATCTTCCCGGCGTCTATCGCATGCTGGATGCGCACGCAGAGGTGCTCTACGTTGGCAAGGCCAAGGACCTGAAAAAGCGGGTTGCTTCCTATTTTCATCAAGGCGCGTCGCTTTCGCCGCGCATACAGTTGATGCTCAGGCAGGTGTCGGCGTTGGAAACAACCGCGACACGCTCGGAAGCCGAAGCGCTACTGCTGGAAAACAACTTAATTAAAACATTAAGTCCTCGATATAACATATTGTATCGAGACGATAAATCTTATCCGTATCTGGTCTTGAGCGGGCATGAGTTTCCCCGCCTTGGCTTCTACCGCGGAGCGCTGGACCAGCAGAACCGCTACTTCGGGCCGTTTTCCAGCGCCGGCGCCGTGCGCGAAAGCATCCACCTGATGCAAAAAGTGTTTCGCCTGCGCACCTGCGAAGACACCGTGTTTTCGAACCGTTCGCGCCCATGCCTGCTTTACCAGATCCGCCGTTGTTCCGGTCCCTGCGTCGGACTGATAGAGCGCACCGACTATGAAGACGACGTACGCAACGCGACCCTGTTCCTGCAGGGGCGGCAGAGCGAGGCCGTGACCCGCCTGGAACAACGCATGAACGACGCCTCGGCCCGCCAACAATACGAACTGGCTGCGCTGCTGAGAGACCAGATCCGGGCATTGTCAAAGGTGCGCGAAACGCAGTTCGTTTCCAGCAATACCGGCGTCGTGGATGCCGACGTCGTTTCCCTGGCGGTGGCCAGCGGGGTCTTGTGCGTCAATCTGGTGATGATCCGCGGTGGCATTCACCGTGGCGACAAGAGCTTCTTTCCCCAGAATGCGCGGGAACAGGACGAGGAAGAGGCGTTGCAGGCCTTTCTCGCGCAGCACTACATTGCTCGCGAGGTCCCGCCGCTGATCGTGGTCAATCGTGCCATCGATTCCGTGTTGCTGGAGCAGATGCTTTCAGATCAACGCGGCCACAAGGTACAGATCAGGAGCAATCCCTCCGGTGAACGGCGCATGTGGTCGCGAATGGCGGAGAAGAACGCGGAACTGGCGATCGCCCAGAGGCTCAGTGCCCACGCCACCCAGGAAGCACGCCTGAGCAGTTTGCAGACGCTCCTGGCGTTGCCGGATACGATCCAGCGGATTGAGTGCTTCGACATCAGCCATACGATGGGAGAAGCCACGGTGGCCTCCTGCGTGGTCTATGATCAGGCTTCGATGCAGCCGGGCGAGTACAGACGCTTCAATATCGCCGGGATCGAAGCCGGTGATGATTACGCGGCCATGCGGCAGGCACTTGAGAGGCGCTACCGCCGCCTCGTCGAAGGGGAGGGTAAGATGCCGGATTTGCTACTGATCGATGGCGGCAAAGGCCAGGTGTCGGTGGCAACGCAGGTTCTGGCGGAACTGGGGGTGGGGAGCGTGATCGTTGTCGGGGTCGCAAAGGGCGAAGAGCGCAAGCCCGGCATGGAGCAGCTGGTGCTGCCGCAACGCAATGTCACCGTGCGGCTCGATTCAAATGCACCCGGGTTACACCTGATTCAGCAGATCAGGGATGAGGCGCATCGCTTCGCCATACAGGGGCATCGCAAGCAACGCGGCAAGGCACGCACGCGTTCCACGCTGGAGAACATCGAGGGCATAGGCGCGAAGCGGCGTCAACGCCTGCTGACGCGATTTGGCGGTCTCAAAGAGGTCGTTTCCGCCAGTGTCGAAGAACTCGCTACGGTCGAGGGCATCAGCCGCGACCTTGCCGAACGAATTTACAAGCAATTGCATTGAGACCGCGCCATGGCCCTGAACCTGCCAAATCTGCTTACCTGGGGACGTATCCTGCTGATCCCCTTGTTGCTCATCGTTTATTACATGCCCGAACACTGGCTTGCGGATCATGGGCGCAACGTGATCGGTGCCGGTATCTTTGGCTTGGCAGCGGTGACCGACTGGCTCGACGGATATCTGGCGCGATCGCTGAAACAGACCTCGGCATTCGGTGCTTTTCTCGATCCCGTAGCGGACAAGCTGATGGTCGCGACCGCACTGTTGTTGCTGGTGGCTCTGGACAACGTGCCAGCCTTTGTTGCCGCCATCATCATTGGCCGCGAAATCGCCATCTCGGCGCTGCGCGAGTGGATGGCCAAACTCGGCGAGAGCCGCAGCGTCGCTGTCTCGTTCATTGGCAAGCTGAAGACGACTGCGCAGATGATCGCGATCCTGCTGCTGCTGTACAACGACTCGATAGGGCCCCTGAACACGCATCTGGTGGGAACGTGGCTGATCTACATCGCGGCCGTATTGACGCTCTGGTCGATGATTTACTACTTGCGCAAGGCGGCGCCGATGCTCCGCGAGGCGATGCAGTAAAAGGGCAGCGCAGCGCGTCGGCGGATACGCCGTCAACTAGTTGTGTTTCCTTGACAAAACAGGCGTCGGCCCTATAATTCCGCTTCCTCTTGCGGGAATAGCTCAGTTGGTAGAGCGCAACCTTGCCAAGGTTGAGGTCGCGAGTTCGAGACTCGTTTCCCGCTCCAGATTCCACGAGGGAAAATGGACTCGAGTTATGGCCGCTGTAAGCCGTACCGGACCATTTTCCCTGTTCAGTTTCGCCGGCAGCGCGGTTACCACACGCGGCCGGCTGCGATTTGTGGTCGCGGCGCATCGAACGCGCTTTGCGCTGCATGGCGGGATGGCAGAGTGGTTATGCAGCGGCCTGCAAAGCCGTGGACGCCGGTTCGATTCCGACTCCCGCCTCCAATACTTTTTGGTCGTATCCAGCGGCGGATGGTGCCCCATATTGCGACGGGACCCGCGGGGCGCACGATGCGCCCGGTTGATCTCGCCCGGGTAACCATCGCTGAGGCCGTGTCTCATTCTCTCGGCACCAGCTTAGCCAATCGCTTCCGGCCCGCCCGCAAGGAAAGGCAAGACACAGCAAACAAAGGCCTCATGACCAGGGAAGTTCATGCGCTTAACATCAACATGCGCAATGGCATCTTGCTGTTGGCTGTCCTGATCGCTGCGGTCAACGGCAGGCCGGCCGCCGCTGCCGACCCGACCGCAAGCTCACGCTACGATGTATCAGGCACCGGCCAGGACTGTCGCGAAGGTTACAAGAGAACCGGCACCACTTGCGTGGAAGTTTCGATTCCGCAGAACGCAAGGCTCAACGTTCACGGCAACGACTGGGTGTGTAACCCCGGCTACAGACGCCTGGGGGAAATCTGCACGCCCGCGTATGTGCCACCCAATGCGCACATCGATTTGCTGACCAACGACTGGCGGTGCAACCCCGGCTTTCGCCGGCACGGCTCTGGCTGCGAGGCGGTCCGCAACCGTGAGAATGCACACATCAATGCCCTCGGCAATGACTGGGAATGCGACCGCGGTTATCGCCCTCTGGGGTCTGGATGCGTTGCCATCCAGATTCCGCCGAACGCGAGACTGAACAGCTTTGGCAACGGCTGGGAATGCAGGCCTGGTTACCGCCGCCTCGGGTCACGTTGCGAGATGTACTAGTGGCCGCAGAAACGCCCTCGCGGACGAGACACACGAGAGCGGGAAACCGCGAATCGTCCCGCTGCCCTCGGCATCTACGCAATACCGTTTACAATCCCGACCTCCCGTACCTCGCTTCCTTGATATCCGGGATCGTCTATCGCGCGATATGGGACTCGATGTTGCGCCGTTGCCGTTGGCGGTCATCGACCACCGCCCGGGTGGCGAAATTGGTAGACGCACGGGACTTAAAATCCCGGGCCGCAAGGCGTGCGGGTTCGACTCCCGCCCTGGGCACCATCCGAACGCACGCGTCAGGGGATTCGTAGACCGGCACCGATGGAACGAATCAGATCAGCTGACAATCCGACACTGAAACTCGCCCGCAAATTACTTCGTTCGGGCCGGGAACGTGAACGCAGCGGCAAGATATTGCTCGACGGTATACATCTGGTCAGCAGCTACGGCGAACGGTTTGGCCTGTCGGGTGTAACCATGCTGATAGACGAGACGGCGAGTGATTCTCCTGAAATCATGCGCCTCGTGCGTTCGGCGCCAGCTGGCACAAGAATCTTCGAAATTGCGCCTGGGCCGTTTGCCGCGATATCGCCGGTGCAGACGCCGGCCGGAATAGTGGCGCTTTGCGAACGGCCAGCCGTAGCCGCACCATCGGCGGCGAATCCGTTTCTGCTGCTCCTCGATGGCGTCCAGGACCCGGGCAACCTCGGCTCGATTCTACGAACTGCCGCGGCCACAGGGGTGAACCAGGTGCTGCTTTCGGCGAGCTGCGCAGACCCCTGGTCTCCCAGGTCCCTGAGAGGCGGGATGGGAGCGCAGTTTGTCCTGCCGGTATTCACCGACATTGATCCGTTCGAAACAGTCAGCAGTTTTCAGGGGACATCTGTCGCAACGTCGCCGCACGCGGAAGACTCGTTGTTGGATGCCAATCTTTCGGGTTCCGTTCTCGCGGTTTTCGGAGGGGAGGGTGCTGGCCTGACTGACGAAATGACAGCCAGCGCCAGCATTGCGGTCAGAATCCCGCTGCAGAACAGCATTGAATCGCTCAATGTCGGTGCCGCCGTGGCAATGTTCTGCTACGAAAGGCTGCGCCAAACCACGGCCTGACCAATCGATCGAGCATCAATCTGAACCTAACCAGACCCCGATGCTCGCTGGTGGGTTGCGCGCAGGAATGCCGGAAAAGCCTTCGTCGGATTCTCGATCATGCCGCTGGACTCGTGCATCGGGATGATGCACGACTTCAGACATGAAGAAGGGGCGAATATTACTCTTTAAGACATATATTTATATATGTTTTAAAAGAAATTACTTTAAATATTTTACCATCCAATCCGCCTGCGAAAAACTCCAGGGGTTGTGAAAAAACGCCTGCAATGCTAATATTTCGTGTTGAAATGATTCTGAAACGAAACGACTAGTATGCCAAGTAAGGACCTCACGTCGATTACTCGGGCGCTGACCGTGAATACCGCATCTGCACCGGAGGCCAGCCCCGCCGCGACTCCGGTCACCGCGGAACCGGTACCTCTTGATCCGCCGCAACTGGATCCCCGCCAGATATCCGAGCGGGTGGATCTTCGCGTCCTTAGCGCGATGCGACGGATTATTCACTGCGTGGACATGTATTCGCGCGAACTTGCGGCTAAAACGCAAATCACGTCGCCGCAACTGGTCTGCCTGATCACACTCGCGGAGCAGGGGCCGATGACGGCCACCACCATCAGTCGCGAGATCTTTTTGAGCCCGAGCACGGTCGTGGGCATTCTGGACCGGCTTGAGGAAAAAGGCCTTGTCAAACGCGAGCGGCTGAGCAAGGACCGGCGCGTCGTGACCGTCACAATCTCCGAGCAGGGGCGCAACGTTGTGGAAAGCGCACCGTCGCCGTTACAGAGCCGCTTGACCGAAGCGCTTGGCGCATTGCCCCTCCCAGAACAGATTGCGATCGCGAAGTCGCTCGAGAGGGTTGTAGCCCTGATGGAAGCGCAAGACATCGATGCTGCGCCGATTCTCGCAACAGGACCGTTGGTCAAGGCCGCAAGGGACTATGACTGATGGAATCCATCCCGGTCTTTTCTCGAAATACGGGACGGAAGAGTTGTTGAAGCAAGCCGGCAGACCAGGGGAAAGCAACGTTCGCGAAAGGCGATTTGCTGGCTCGAACAAGGCAGCCGCGGTTCTCGAGACACCAGTCGCCGCGGATGCGGCCCAGGTCCACAAACTGATCTCCGCATGCAAGCCGCTTGATCTCAATTCGACCTATGCATATCTGCTCCTGTGTCACCATTTTTCCGACACTTGTGTCGTCGGCAGGGCAGGGAAAGACATAGTCGGGTTTGTTTCCGGTTACAGACTGCCTGCCAGGCCAGACACTTTCTTTGTCTGGCAGGTTGCCGTCCATCCCGAAATGCGCGGCGCGCGCCTCGGTATACAGATGCTCCAGCACTTGATGGCACGCGAATCCGTAGCTGCAGTACGGTCCATCGAAACCACCGTTTCACCGTCGAACGCAGCGTCCCGCAGGATGTTCCAGCGATTTGCCGCTTCCGTTGGTGCGCCGCTCGAGGAACAGATGCTGTTCGATCGCAGTGCCTTCGGCGGGGAAGAACACGAGGAAGAAGTACTTTTGAAGATTGGTCCGTTTGCCCGGACCCCATTAACGTAAGGAGATGCAGTGAGCTTAAAGATTTTTGACCGGATGGAGTCTGAAGTGCGTGGTTATATCCGCTCTTTCCCGGTTCTCTTCACCAGGGCCAAAGGAGCACAGCTTTGGGACGAGGAAGGCACGCGCTACATCGACTTTTTCAGCGGCGCCGGCACTCTGAACTACGGTCATAACCACCCCGCATTGAAGGAGGCGGTGCTCGAATACGTCGAATCGGACGGGCTGGTACATGGGCTCGACATGGCGACGACCGCGAAGAAGGAGTTTCTGGAAACGTTCGGTCGCCTGATCCTCAATCCGCGCGCAATGAAGTACAAAGTGCAGTTCACCGGCCCCACCGGGACAAATGCCGTCGAAGCCGCACTCAAACTGGCTCGCCAAATAAAAGGGCGCAGCAACATTGTTTCGTTTACCAATGGTTTCCACGGCGTGACCGGCGGTTCGCTTGCCGCGACCGGCAATGCGAAGTTTCGCGATGCCTCCGGCGTCGCGCTCGGGAATGTCACGTTCATGCCATACGATGGCTACCTCGGCGATAACATCAACACGATCGAATACATCGAGCGGATGCTGTCGGACTCCAGCAGCGGCGTGGACAAGCCGGCAGCGGTCATTGTCGAGACGGTCCAGGGCGAGGGTGGCGTAAACGTGGCGGGTCACCGGTGGCTACGCGACCTCGAACAACTTTGCCGGCGCCACGACATGCTGTTGATCGTGGACGACATCCAGGCCGGGTGCGGGCGGACCGGAACATTTTTCAGTTTCGAACCATCGGGAATCAAACCCGACATCGTTACGCTGTCCAAGTCGCTGAGCGGGTATGGGTTGCCAATGGCATTGGTGCTGATGAATCCGGAACTTGATGTGTGGTCGCCGGGCGCACACAACGGAACCTTCCGCGGCAATAACCTCGCGTTTGCAACCGCCAAGCAGGCCATACAGTCGTTCTGGAGCAGCGAAGACTTCGGTCGCGAGGTCACCCGCAAGGGAAAGATGATCGAGATGTGGCTGCAACACATTGTCGAAAGCTATCCCGAGGGACAGTTTTCGGCACGCGGGCGGGGCATGATGCAGGGCCTGGTTTCAGAAGACCCCGAGCTGACGGCAAGGATCGCGGCAGAGGTTTTCGCCAATGGTGTTGTGATCGAAACGTCGGGCTCGCGGGACGAAGTGTTGAAGATTCTCGCGCCACTCGTCATTGACGAGGATTTATTGCGCAAGGGGCTGGACGTCATCGAACAAAGCATCGTTTCGGTGCTCGGCGTGAAGCGTGTGCAACCGGACAAAATCCGTGTCGTCAACTTCGCAAGGGGGACGCGATGATAGTAAGGAACATCAACGATATCGAGGGCTCCGAGCACGACGTCGTTACGGACAACTGGGCCAGCCGCCGCATCTTGCTGAAGAAAGACGGCATGGGGTTCTCCCTCCACGAAACGATCCTGTTTCCGGGCAAGGAAACATACATCTGGTACAAGAATCACCTCGAAGCCGTGCTTTGCGTCGAAGGGGAAGGAGAAGTGGAAACCATCGCCGATGGCAAGATCCACAAGATCACACCCGGCGTAGTGTACGCGCTCGACCAACACGACAAGCATTACCTTCGGGCGAAGACCAAAATGCGCATGATCTGTGTGTTCAACCCGCCGTTGACCGGCAGGGAGGTTCACGACGAAGAGGGCGTATATCCGCTAATGGACGAACCGTCGGCAGCTTAAGCGAGGTTTCAAAAGGAATCCTCGGGACACGAAACACACGAAATCAGCAATCTGAAGGCAAGATAAATGGCACCAATTACTGACGCTTATGAATCACGCGTTACCAAGGACGCAGCAATCATCATGAGGCGGGACCCGGTGGTTTACACCGACCTGACCAAAGACCCGGGTCCCGGCGCAACCCGCGAACAGCTGGAAAATTTCAAGCGTGATGGATTCATGCTGCTTGAGAACTTCCTGTCCGCTCGAGAAACGAAGGCGTTGCTGCAAGAGGTCGAGCGTATTTCGCACGATCCCGAAATCGCCAGGCGCGACGAAGCCGTCCGGGAACCCGGTGGCGACATCGTCCGTTCCGTCTTCCGGGTGCATGTGATCAACAAAATGCTTTCGCGCCTGTCACGGGACCGCAGGCTGGTGAACATTGCCCGGCAAATCGTCGGATCGGAAGTCTATGTGCATCAGTCGAGGGCGAATCTGAAACCCGGCCTGTTCGGCAAGGACTTTTACTGGCACTCGGATTTCGAAACCTGGCACGTCGAAGACGGCATGCCCAACATGCGTGCCGTCAGTTGCTCGATTCTGCTGACCTCCAACAACGACCAGAATGGGCCGCTGATGATCATGCCCGGTTCGCATCAATATTTCATCAGCTGCATCGGCGAAACACCCGACGATCATTACAAGAAGTCACTACGCAAGCAGGAATACGGTGTTCCTGACCCCGACAGTTTGCGTTTTCTGGCTGATCAGAACGGAATTCGATCAATGACCGCACCTGCCGGCTCGATCGTGTTTTTCGACTGCAACGCCATGCACGGATCAAACAGCAATATTTCCCCGTATCCGCGAAGTAATGTGTTCTTCGTCTTCAACAGCGTCGATAACGCGTTGGGAAATCCCAAGTACGGCCTCAATCCAAGACCCGAACATGTGGCAACGCGTGAGGACTTCACTCCGATCAAACCGGTCGAACCCGATTACCTGCGCGACGTCAGCAAGCAGATGGATCGCTGAACCAGGCATTTGCGCTCCCGCGAGGCGAGCAGCACTTACGCCTAACGGCCGTTGATTCGATTGACGCTCAATCGAACAATGTCGATGGATCCGTCGGCGTCTTTCAGGTAGGAAACCTTCCACTCGAGAGTTTCGTCCAACGGCGCAAACCGGAATCCGCTGAACACGCCGACAATCGAGTCCGCGCGCAGGATATCGAAAGTGTCGGCCTCGCCAGGGGCGAATCGCCCGCCGCCGGAATCGTAGAGAACAACCCGGAGTTGGCCATCCAGCCTGACCGTTCCGGAAACGCGCATGACGTCGTGGTCGACACCCGCTCGCGAACCACCGATATCCACCGCATACTCGCCTCCGCCTGTCTGCGTATAGCTTCCCGTGATGCCGATGGCGCCGACTGCGGAGCTGCCCGGTGCCATCGTGCCTCCAGTGAGCGTAACTTCGGATTCAATGCTGCCGCTTCCGGACAGCGTGCCGCCGTTGACTCTTACTGCAGTTTGCGACAGGGTCCCGTCGACAAGTGTCACCCCTGCCGATTGGCCGAAAACACCCACGCCAGTCACGCTTCCGGAACCGGAAACGTAGAAGCGCCCGCTATTGTTGACAACTCCGTTGCTGGTCAGCGTTCCTTCGCAATTGATCAAACCGGCATTGTTGATTTCGTGAGCCGTCTCGAGCGAAGCGCCCGAGTGGATTCTGATGATTCCCTTGTTGTTGAGAAACCGGGCCTTCTCGAAATCCAGGCTGCCGCCATTGTCGAGCGTGCCATTATTGATCCAGCCGATTCCGGTTCTCACGGTGCCGCCAAGGGTATTGTTGACCACTCCGTCGTTGGTGAAACGCTGCTCGCTCGACAGGGTCGCGTCGGAGTAATTGTTGATGACGCCGCTATTTTCGCCAAAGTCTCCGGCGTTGAAGGTACCGTAGTTGTTCAAAATTCCGGTGTTCTTGGTAGAACCATAACCGCCGACGTTGCCGAAATTGTTCAACGTGCCATCGTTTCTGGTGTTTCCGGATCTGGACTGGACGTTCGAAATGTCACCGAAGTTATTGAGCGCGCCGAGATTGTGCAGCTTGCCGAAATTGCGCAGCGCGCCGGCATTGTCGAACTTGCCGCTGTTGATCAGCGTACCGAAGTTCTCGTAATCGTCGAGCTCGTTGCAACCATCCCGGCTGTCGAAGTTGTGCTGGCTTCCCGCAGGATTCGGATTCGGCGATAACTGCTCGCAAGCGGAACGCGTTCGCGTGGCGAAGCTTGTGAAAGCAACCGCTGCCATGGCCAGACCGACTACCACCGCAACAATACGGGAATCCATTTTCGACATTCTCGGGGACAAGCTGCGGATAGGCCGATTGTGACCAGTTTTGGATACTTTACGCTGAACTTCCATTTGTTTGAACGTTCTGCCAGTCACAAGCTACACCCGTTTGATCTAGCGCAAATAAACATCTGCCGCAGATTGTTCAGATGCGCACCGGTGCGCCCGGGCTGTGGGTGCGTCATCCGGGACCGTGGAGATTTCGGCCGCATTTCGCAACAAGTAACCCGGCGCGCCTTTCTGCAGCAGCCTCGCCTGACCAACGAGACCGTCAAGCGCTACCTGACGCCAATCCGATGACCTTATCGCTGGCCAGTTGTTCGATATCGGCCCCGGAGTAACCCAGCTCGCGCAGAACCTCTTCTGTCTGCGCGCCGAGGGGCTGGGGCGGCAGCCGCACCGGCGGCACTTTTCCGTTGTACTGGGCCGGGTGCTTGACCAGGGTCAGGGGCTGTTCCGTGGCACCCGTGAGCTTCTCGAATGATCCGAGATAGGCGATCTGTGGATCTTTTTCAAGTGCCGCGTAATCGTTTACCGGGGCGTGCCAGAGTTTGTATTCGGTGAGTGTTTCCTCCCAATGTGCCGTGGTGCGCTTGAGCAATGCCCGTTCGACCAGCGGAATGATTTCCTCGCGCCTGGGGTAGGTCTCGTCGTTCGGAAATTGCGCGAGCGCGGGTTCATCCAGAGCTTCCGCCAGCGTCGGCATGTCGGCAAAGGACAGCACGATATGTCCGTCGGCAGTCGCATAGGCGCCGTAGGGCGCGGGAAACATCCAGCCGCCCGAGCGCTTGGGATGGCGCGTGGTTTCCGGGCGCGACCCGTTCAGAAAACACGTCAGCGATTCCATTTGCAGATCGATTGCCGAGGACAGGAGATTGACGTCGACCCGGCAACCCTCTCCGGTACGGCCACGATTTAGCAAGGCAGCAAGAATACTCATCGCCAGTATCATTGCGCCATGGTGATCGACGGCTGACACGCCGACGGGTCGGGCGCCATCCTCAAAATCGCCAGTAACCGCAGCAAGACCCGACAGCCCTTGAATCAGCATGTCCTGCCCGGGCCTGTTGACGTAAGGACCACCCGGCCCGTAGCCGGAGGCAGAGGCATAAATGACAGACGGATTGTCCGCCTTGATCGCCTCGTAACCGAGCCCCAACCGGTCCATGACCCCGGGACGGAAATTCTCGGCAACCACGTCAGCCCCTAATACCAGCTTGCGGGCAATTTCCACACCCCGTTCTGATTTCAGGTCGAGAGCCACGCTGCGCTTGTTGCGATTAGCGCACAGAAACAGCAGGCTCTCGCCATCGACCTTGCGGTTGGCGCCGCTCCACTGGCGCTGGAAGGCACCGCCGACCGGCTCCACTGCGATCACGTCCGCGCCGAGATCACCCAGAATCTGCATTCCCGCGGGGCCCATCAGGAAGTGATTGAAACTGACAACCTTGATGCCTTCCAGTGCGTTCATTGTGCGTCCTTTGCAACCCACGCCAGAATATGCTCGGCAACCGCGACCGTTTGACCGCGCTGATTGGTAACCTCAACCGAGGCACGGCTGCGGTTTCGTTCGCGGTCGATTTCCTTGACGCGGTAGGTCACGGTGATCGTATCGTTAATGAACACCGGCCCGACAAACCTTACCCGGTCGTAGCCGAGAGATACTGGCGTAGCGTCGATTCCTTGCCGAACACAACGATCGATGATCATCGTTGATGCTGTGGACATATAGCCGACCATCAGTGCGCCATGCGCGATGCGTTTACCGTAGCGTGAATCCTTCATGTACTCCTCGTTCACATGATTCCCGGAAAAATCCCCGGTGATCCCCGCGAACAGATAGATATCGGTTTCGCCCACGGTCTTGGAAAAGCTGACCGTCTCGCCGACCGCAACGTGATAATCTTCCATGCAGTTCCTCCACCCCCACTGTTGTTTTTCAATACTGCCATATCCCGGCTGGCAGGCACGGCGCGTGGAGCAGACAACATACACCAGGCTCCCGCACGGCTGCGCTATCACGGGCATATCGTAACAGTCGCGCGAGGGTGCACCATCGCCATACCAGGAGGAGTGGATGAAGACGGAACTGATAACGACTGAAATAACCGACGGCGTGGCCTTGATGACGCTCAATCACCCGCCGATGAACCTGGTTTCGCTCGAACTCACGCGTCAACTCAGTGAGACCCTCGACAGGCTCGCCGCGGACAAGGCCGTCCGGGTGCTCATACTGAGCGGCGCCAATCCGCAGGCACGGGCGTTTTGCGCCGGATCCGATGTCAAGGAGTTCCCCGACTACATGACCCCGGGCTCGGTGCTGGAAAAGAAACTCGTATTCGAGAACGCGACCTACGACAAGCTGGATGACTTTCCCAAGCCGACGATTGCAGCGATAAACGGATTGGCCTACGGTGGTGGCCTCGAACTCGCGGTGTGCTGTGACATTCTGATCGCTGCTGAAACTGCTCGCCTGGCCTTGCCGGAGATCAAACTCGGCATCTTTCCGGGCACCGGGGGCACCCACCGGGTACCCAGGCGGATTGGGGTGGGGCGCTCGAAGATCATGATGTTCACCGGCGTGCCGCTCGATGCGAAAACCGCACTGGACTGGGGGCTCGTTGAACAGGTCGTTCCCGCCGACAAGGTATTGCCCGCGGCGATGGAACTGGCGCGTACCATCGCCGCCGGCCCACAAGAGTCGCTTCAGTTGTGCAAGCAGGCAATCGACGTCTCGCTCACGCAGGGACGAAGTGCCTCGATCAAGCACATGCTTGCCTTGAGCGACCGGGCTTTCTGCAGCGACGAGTGCAAGGAAGGCGTGCGTGCCTTTCTGGGCAAGGAAACGCCGCGCTTTCCGCGGGATTGAACGCCGCGTGGCGCAGATGCCGGATCAGGCATTTGCTGCAAGCGATACAACCCGCAATTCCGCTTACGCTCTGAACACTGATTGATCCCGGAGAAGACATGCGCTGGCTTCCACTCGCGATTGCGCTGTTCCTGGCCCTTATGATGGCAGGCGCCCTCACTGGCGCGATGACCTTTCTTTCATGGTTGCCAGGCTGGATCATCTGGCCTGTCGGTCTGTTGTCGTTGGCGGTCGCCGCAAATGAACTGGCCGGCAAGCCCGTACCGTTCCTGCGCTGGTCGTTTCTGCGCATGATGTTCGGCATGAAGACGTTGTTGACCGAATGGCAGGTCGGTGACGGGCGCGAGGAGAGGGTGGCCGACCGCGTATTGAGCACCGCGCGACGCGGCGATGCCGACGACGTGATACGGGTGATCGACCGATTTGGCTACCAGGAGAGCCTGCTGATCAACGTCGGCGACCGCAAGGGTGCCATCGTCGACGCGGCACTCGATCGCTGCCAGCCGAGGATGATCCTCGAACTGGGCGCTTACGTCGGATACAGTGCGATACGCATGGCGCGCAAACTGCCGCAAGGCGGACACCTTTACTCCATCGAGTTCAACGAAGCCAACGCCGGAATCGCGCGAAGAATCATCGACCACGCCGGATTTGGCGACCGGATTAGCGTCGTGCATGGCACGCTTGGCGACGGCGGAGCGACGATCGGTCACCTCGAATCAGCCGCAGGGTTTGCCGCGGGAACAGTGGATTTTGTTTTCATCGATCATGCCAAAGACGCCTACCTGCCGGACCTCATGTTGATTCTGGAGAAAGGCTGGCTTCACCCGGGCAGTATCGTCGTTGCCGACAACGTAAAGGTGCCCGGCGCACCCGAGTACCACGCGTACATGAAAGCGCAGCAAGGCAGGCTCTGGCGCAACGAGGAGCACAAATCGTATGTCGAGTACCAGTCGGTCATTGCCGATCTGGTGCTGGTGTCCGAGTACCTGGGTTGCCGGGAAACGTGAATCGATGGCGAACGATCCTGGCGCTCGAACTGATCAAACAAATGTGTCATCAACCCCGGCGATGATCCCGATTCGCGAAATCGACCATCTGGTGCTCCGGGTGATCCGCCTCGATCGCATGCTGCACTTCTACTGCGACGTCCTCGGCTGCACGGTCGAGCGCCGGCGCGACGAAATTGGTCTGATCCAGCTTCGTGCCGGTCAATCCCTCATTGACCTGGTGCCAGTCGACAGCGAACTCGGCCGTGCCGGTGGTGCGCCTCCCGGAAAACAGGCACGCAATCTGGATCATTTCTGCCTGCGTGTAGAACCGTTCGATGAAGCCGGCATCCGCGCCCATCTGGAAGCCCATGGTTTCGAACCCGGGCCGGTTGCCTCCCGGTATGGCGCCCAGGGACAAGGACCGTCGATCTATGTCTCCGATCCGGACGGTAATGTCGTTGAGCTCAAGGGCCCGGCAGCGCCTTAGCAGCGCCGCCCGGCGACACCGGTCAAGCCCTTTCCCGGCTTGCTGTACCCCTTGAGCAGCCTGACGGCCAGTTCACGCCGCCAGCCGCCGCTCTATTGCCAACGCGTAGGCCGTTGCAGGGAAGGGAACCACCATTTACTTTCGGCGCCCCCAATTGCATCCAATGCCACGCAGACGCGGCGTATGGCGCCGCCGTGCGCCATGGTCCTTTGTCGAACGATCCAACGCATCGTCACGGCCGGATGTTCGCTGACCCGCGCTATCTGCTGCATGGACGACGCCGGGTTAACCAGTTGCCCAAGCCGCAAGGCTTCACGCAGATCAGATGCAAGTCCCGGGCGCCCGGAAACGGTGGGGCTGTGGGACTGCCGGCATGAGAACAGGGTCCCTGCGGCAGCCTTGGATCCATACATCTATAACTTTACATAATATACATTATGCGCGTTAACTCGGTCAGCCGGTGAAGGGCCATTCCTCGCTCAGACTCTCCCGCAAGCCTCCGAAACCGCCGCCGTACAACTATGCAAGCCGCGTGGCTCGGTAACCACTGCAAGCCCCGATTGCCTGGTAATCCGGCTTCAGGACCGACAGCAATCGGCGCAATGGCGATGGATCGCCGGTGGCCACGACAACTATTGATTGGCAAGCCCGAACAATCGCCGGAAATTCGCGCTGGTGGCTTCCGCGACCGTTTCCAGCGGCAAATCCTTTACCCGGGATAACTCCTCGGCAACGAAGCGCACATAGGCCGGCTCGTTGGTCTTGCCCCGGTGCGGGACCGGCGCCAGATACGGAGAGTCTGTTTCCACCAGGATCGACTCCAGCGGCACATTGCGCGCAACTTCCCGCAAACTCGCAGCGCTCTTGAACGTCAGGATTCCCGAAAACGAAATCATGAAGCCCAGGTCGAGCGCTGCCTTGGCGACTTCCCACGTTTCGGTGAAACAATGCATCACGCCGCCAACGGCTTCTGCGCCTTCCTCACGCATGATCCGTATGGTGTCGGCGCCGGCTTCCCGGGTGTGGATAATCAGCGGCTTGCCGGTCTGTTTCGCAGCATGGATATGCGTGCGAAAGCGCTGCCGCTGCCACTCAAGATCGCCTTCCAGGCGGTAATAGTCCAGCCCGGTTTCGCCGATTGCCACCACCAGGGGCTGGTCCGCCAACTCGATCAACTGATCGGCCCCGGGCTCCTGTCCGGCGGTCTCGTCGGGATGGACACCGACCGATGCGTAAACACCCGGATTCGTCTGCGCAATCCGGAGTACCTGCGGAAATGACTCCAGCGTCACCGACACGCAAAGTGCCGTCGTTACGCCCTCGCCATGCATCCGCGCCAGCACGCCGTCAAGGTCATCGCTAAGCTGTGGAAAGTTTATGTGGCAGTGTGAGTCAATTAATTCCATTTATTGTCAGTATATTGTTTGCTTATTATTATATTTTACATTAAGTATTGATGGCTTCCGTTGCCGCTGCGGAATGCACCCGCGGCCAACTACGCGAAACCCGCCGGACGCGAGGAAATCCCTGAACCCGGCCAGCTGGCAAAGAGCGATTCGAGCGCGAGCCGTCGATTCAAGGGATGGCTG
>Ga0209536_100001548_pt1 | contig 37860 bp, 36 predicted proteins | sample DeeMarSeWOR28_12_FD_187461 | JGI IMG/M metagenome (GOLD analysis project Ga0209536, IMG submission 187461) | Marine sediment microbial communities from White Oak River estuary, North Carolina - WOR-2-8_12 (SPAdes) (version 2) | ecosystem: Environmental > Aquatic > Marine > Intertidal zone >... | reverse complement strand
CTGTAAAAGATCTTCTGCGAGATATGTGTCCCGCACAATAAGATTGATTGTTGTGAAAATCCTGTTCTTATGACGTTCAACCAATAATTCAAAAGCCTCTTCGTTACCCTTAATATAAGCTGAGACCAATTTTTTGTCACTTACCGCATTCCTATTCATTTCAAATCTCAATTAGTAAACGTAGAGCTTTAATTCATATTGTACGGATTTAGGTTAAAAATAATTGAACAAAATCAGGCTGCCAATCTAAATAATTCAAATTTAATATGCAAAATATCAATAAAAGAATTGTACCATATAATTTCCTGGATTAGAATCGTCCTTACCGGAAATCTTCTGTAAATCATAGTCAACAATTGAATTTTTAGACGTTTCCTATACTATCTTTGCAGATCTATGAATGTGCAATCTGCAAAAATATTGCCAAAAGTTGATCTGGACCGGATTGATTCAAAAAAATTTATTATTATAAAAGGGGCCCGGGTCAATAATCTCAAAAATCTCAGTGTGGCGCTGCCACGAAATAATCTCATCGTTATTACGGGATTATCCGGTTCCGGTAAGTCTTCGCTTGCTTTTGATACACTTTTTGCCGAAGGACAGCGCATGTACGTAGAGAGTCTGAGTTCCTATGCTCGACAATTTCTTGGAAGAATGGAAAAACCTGAGGTGGATTATATCCGGGGGGTTTCTCCCGCCATTGCTATAGAACAAAAAGCAAATACCAGAAATCCAAGGTCAACCGTAGGCACAACCACGGAAATTTATGATTATTTAAAACTGTTTTTTTCCCGAATTGGGAAAACTTTCTCACCTGTGTCCAATCAGGAAGTAAAAAGAGATACGGTTTCATCGGTGGTGGATTATATTTATTCCTACCCGGAGGGCACCCGTATTCTGGTTTTCAGCCCTTTACTTAATCATACCAAGAGATCTTTAAAAAAAGAATTAAACATATTGATAAGTAAGGGATTTACGCGAATTAAAATTCGCAAGGAAATTCGTTTTGTTGAAGAGGTTATCGAAGACATAAATAAATATCCTGATCCGGAAGATATCATGGTATTAATCGATAGAATCACTATCCATCATGACGATGAAGATAATCAGTACAGATTTTCCGACTCTATTCAAACTGCTTTTTTTGAGGGCCACGGGGATTGTATCATAGAAATTGAAGATGAAGGTTTTCATCATTTCAACGATCGATTTGAAATGGATGGGATCCGGTTCGAAGAACCCAGTGTAAATCTGTTCAGTTTTAACAATCCTTATGGAGCCTGTAAACGATGTGAAGGTTTCGGGAAAATACTGGGCATTGATGAAAATCTTGTAATACCTGATAAAAGTTTATCCATTTATGAGGGGGCTATTGTACCATGGCGAAGTGAAACTATGAAAAAATGGATCCGGCCTCTTATAGAAAATGCCGTTCATTTCGATTTTCCAATCCATAGACCCGTTAATGAATTACCTGCTGAAAAATATAAATTACTCTGGGAGGGTAATAAAAGTTTCAAGGGTCTTCATGAATTTTTCAGATATATTGAGTCTAAAACTCATAAGATACAATACAGGGTGCTGTTAAGCAGGTACCGGGGCAGGACTAAGTGTCCGGATTGTAATGGTACCCGGTTAAGAAAAGATGCCGGTTATGTCAAGATCAATGAGAAATCAATTTCTGATCTTGTATTGATGCCCGTTACGGATTTTCTCAACTTCTTGAAGGAACTTGAACTGACCGATCATGAATTAAAAATAAGTAAACGACTGGTAGTTGAAATTGTCAACAGGTTAGAATACCTGGATCTTGTTGGTCTTGGGTATCTAACCTTGAACAGGCTCACTTCCTCCCTTTCAGGAGGAGAATACCAGCGAATCAGGCTGGCCACCTCGCTTGGTAGTGCGTTGGTCGGATCCATGTATATTCTGGATGAACCAACTATCGGCTTACACCCCCGTGATACGAATCGTCTGATCAGGGTACTGAAATCTTTACGCGACATGGGCAATACCGTAATTATAGTAGAGCACGAGGAAGAGGTGATGCAACAGGCAGATCAGATTATTGACATTGGGCCGGATGCGGGTTCACATGGAGGAGAACTTGTATATCAGGGAACAGTGGAGGAAATCAAAAAATACGGGGACACTCATACCGCCAGATTTTTGAACGGGATTGAAAAAATACAAATCCCTTCGCAGAGAAGGCACTGGAAGAATAAGATCATACTCAAGGGAGCCAGGGAAAACAATCTGAAAAATATAGAAGTGACTATTCCTCTGGGAATCTTTACAGTTATTACAGGAGTCAGTGGGTCAGGAAAATCCACATTGGTTCAGAAAATATTATATCCTGCGGTAAGTAAATTACTCGGACATATAAGTGAAAGTCCCGGGAGTTATGACAAGCTGGAAGGCGACCATCAAAAAATTACCCAGGTAGAATTTGTAAATCAGAATCCCATCGGAAAATCTTCACGTTCCAATCCGGTTACTTACGTTAAGGCTTATGATTACATCAGGAAGTTATTGGCAATTGATCCAACTTCTCGCCAGCGAGGTTATAAACCGGCCCATTTTTCTTTTAATGTTGATGGTGGCCGGTGTGATGTGTGTCAGGGTGAAGGCTCAATTAAGATTGAAATGCAATTCATGGCCGATATCTATCTTACCTGCGAGACATGCAAGGGATCGCGATTTAAATCTGAAATACTTGATATCAAGTATAATGATAAGAACATAAGTGAGATCCTGGGATTAACTGTGGATGAAAGTATCGATTTTTTCAAGGAAGAACACACGCTCGTATCTAAATTGAAACCGTTGCAGGATGTGGGCCTGGGATATATCCGGCTCGGACAATCTTCCAATTCCCTGAGCGGTGGGGAGGCCCAGCGCGTGAAACTGGCTTCTTTTCTCGGTAAGGGAAGGACTGATTACCAGGACCATATTCTATTTATTTTCGATGAGCCTACCACCGGACTGCATTTTCATGATATAAATAAATTATTACAATCCATACAGGCCCTTATCCAGCAGGGAAACACGGTCGTTGTGATCGAGCACAACATGGAGGTAATAAAAACGGCCGACTGGATCATTGACCTGGGTCCGGAAGGCGGGGATGAAAAAGGAGGTTATATTGTTTTCCAGGGTACTCCTGATGATATGGCAAGGGAAAATAATGGTTATACAGCCCGGTTTTTAAGGGATAAATTAATTCCGGTCGGAGAATCAGAAAAGAAATCAAACAATTAATGCTATTTATCGGAAATTAGGTTATCAAACGGAATAAAAAAAAAGCCCTTTTCTACTCAGTCTCCATAAACAGATAATACCAGATGCCTGTTTACTCCAAAATTCCTGAACTCGCATAAATAAATTCCCTGCCATGTGCCCAGGTTCAATTTGCCATGGGTAACTGGAATACTTAAGTGGCTGCCGACGATTGATGTCTTTATATGTGCCGGCATATCATCTGGTCCTTCATAGTTGTGCCTGAAATAATTCGTATTTTCAGGTACCATTTTACCAAAGTGAGTTTCCATATCCTGGCGTACGGTAGGATCCGCATTTTCATTGATCGATAATCCTGCTGACGTATGTTTAATCAAAATATGCAGGATACCCTTTTCAATCTGCTTCATTTCGACAAATTCACCCACAATATGATCGGTAACAAGATGGAACCCTCTTCTGAACCTTGGGAGGATAATTTCTTTCTGAAAAAATTTCATTTGTCCTTATTTTAAAAATTCTATGGCACCCGCATCCGGAAAAGAATCCCTTTTCTGCCCAAACAAATCGGTTTTCGTATCGGACATCCGCGCTTTATCGACAGCAGGCGATAAAGCATCCGGAGTAAAATTATAATTTTCAATATCAACGAACTGCATAAAATCCGTTTCCGTACTAAGGTACGAATTGTTGCCTTCAAAAATAAATAACGAGGTTTTGAAAATACTGTTGTCCGATCGAATCCTAAGATCCGAAATACCTCCCTTTTCCACCACTATTTCTTCTTTAAGGTCTCCCCATACAATGGAATACCTGAAATCGATATCGAGGCTTTCATCAATATGACGGTTATCGTCAAGAAGGATACTATTTGAGAAAACGACAGCAGGTGTCTGACGGAAAAAGAATGTTCCATAATTTGCTATGGTGCAGTGGATATATTGATAATTTCCGCCGGCCAAATTAGCCAGCACATACCCGGCAGAAGTATTTACGAGTGAATTTTCAACCAGTAGATCGGAAGTAAATGCTATGATTCCCCCTAATGATGTATTTTCAATTCTAGCATGTTTTATTATAACATCCGGAATCGTATCCGGGTCGGGAGTACCCACCCGTAATCCATATTGTGCATTTCGGATATCGGTGAAAAAAATCTCATTGCCCCTGCTTCCTTCAAGAAAGTAGATCCCGCCCCATTGTCCGGGAATATTTTCATATTCTTTATCCGTTCTTTCATGTCTGAATAAAATCCTTCTTTCCGCTGTTCCCAGTGAATGAAGCCTGCCTTTCACGAAAATGGAAGCGCCTTTTGAAACATAAACCCGGGTACCTTCCTTAAGGGTCAAGGATTTAAGACTGTCGACAAGGATAGATCCTGTTAGAAAATAAGGTATTTCCGATTCCCAGACCTGATCCTCAAGGAAGATCGAATCGCCGATAAAATTTGCATTTTGACCCCAAGTCCTGAGAATGACCTGTTCCAGGCGGTTATTATACGAAAAAAGGATTGAGTCCGCTACCATGAAAGGAAACGATCTGTCATTCTGATCGATTATAACTTTGATCAGGATCAGTAATGAATCAGTCCCAAATATCACCTGATCCTTGACTTCATTCATTTCGACACCTGCGACAATGATTTCATATTCTGAAGATGGGCCCTTTCCAAGATATATCCGATCTATTCTTATCGCATTTTTATTGGGATTCACTACGGTTAATCTTTTCGTTATGCTGCCTCTTTCCGTGAACAGTGTATCGAAGAAGATGGTATCGGCTGAAAATCGGAAAGCTATCTGAGGATCATCCGTAAGGATTTCCTCCTCATATCTGCAGGTAACAAATACGGTAACAATTATCAGTATAAAAAAAACTTGACGGCAGATCAATCTTTCGAATTTGACTGGCCTTCTTTTAATCTTTCCGCATTCTCCGCAATCCGTAATTTTTCAATAAAATCTTCAATTCCTCCATCCATTACCGTCTGCAGGTTATACACTGAATAATTTATTCTGTGATCCGTCACCCGGCTTTGCGGATAATTGTAAGTTCGGATTTTATCCGATCGGTCTCCGCTACCCACCATAGATTTTCTTTGTTCCCCAACCTGTTCATTGTGCTTTTTCAATTCAATTTCATATAATCTTGATCTGAGCACCTTCATGGCCTTTTCCAGGTTTTTTATCTGTGATTTTTCATCCTGGCAGGTCACAATTAAACCTGTGGGAATGTGGGTTAATCTGACGGCGGAGTAGGTTGTATTTACGGATTGTCCACCAGGTCCGGAGGAACAGAATGTATCTTTTCGGATATCATTCATATTAACTTCAATTTCCACATCCTCCATTTCCGGTAATACCGCCACGCTGGCCGCTGAGGTATGAAGACGACCCTGGGTTTCCGTTACCGGAACCCGTTGTACCCTGTGAACTCCGGATTCATATTTCAATTTACCAAAGACATCTTCCCCGCTTACCATGCTTATGATTTCCTTGTAACCTCCTGATGTCCCTTCGGTAATATCGAGGACATTCATTTTCCATTTCATCCTTTCACAAAAACGCTCATACATCCGGAATAGATCTCCGGCAAAGATGGCTGCTTCATCCCCGCCGGTACCAGCCCTGATTTCGAGTATCGCATTTTTACTATCGTTCGGATCCTTGGGAATCAACAACCGCTTGAGATCCTCTTCCATCCGATCCCGCTCCGGATAAAGTTCATCTAATTCCATTTTGGCCATCTCCCTGAATTCAGGATCCTTTTCAATCTCAAGCAAGGATTTCGCACTTTTAATATTTCCGAGGATTTTTTTATAGGCTTCGTATCTTTTCACAATTTTTTCCAGATCTTTATATTCCTTGCTCAATTTGGAATAGTTATTCATATCGGCCATTACATCGGGTTCAATCAGTTTCTGACTGACTTCAACGAATCTGGATTTGATTGCTTCAAGTTTATCTATCATACTGTTTTAGCCAGGTTTAAAATACGTAGTCAAAGGTCAGGGAGGCCAAAATATACCGCATATCACTTAATCTGTATTTCCTCTCCATTGGCATTTAAAAATTTGTACTCCGCGATTCCTAGGGAAGTATCTTCCTCAAGATGAATCCATCGTTGGTATTTTAAGAACCATTTCAATTGGCGGGAAAGAACACCATACCGGAAATAGGCATGTAAATACGGATGAAGTGTAACGGTCAATGACTTTTCATTTTGTTTTGTAAGAAGGAAATCAATATTCTTTTCAATTACATCCGCAATCAGGATGGATGCGGATATTTTACCAGAACCATTGCATGATGGACATATCTCCTGGGTGATGATATTCAATTCCGGACGGACACGCTGTCGGGTTATCTGCATCAGGCCAAATTTGGAAAGAGGTAAAATTGTGAATTTCGAACGGTCTTCCTTCATTTCATCCTTTATTGCATTATAGACCTTCTTTTTGTTTTCCGTTCGTCTCATATCGATGAAATCGATCACAATGATTCCACCCATATCCCGTAATCTTAGCTGCCGGGCAATTTCTTTCGCGGCTTCCAGATTTACATTTAAGGCGGTCTTCTCCTGATTTTCTTCCGAATTGGATTTGTTTCCACTATTAACATCGATCACATGCAATGCTTCCGTATGTTCGATCACAATATATCCCCCCCCTGGCAGACTGACGGATTTGCCAAATAAGCTCTTCAATTGTTTTTCGATGCCGTATTGCTCAAATATTTTTATTTTTCCATTGTACATCTTGAGGATCTTCTCCCTATCTGGTGCTATCTTCCGGATGTAAGTTTTAATCTCCTCATAGATCGTCTTGCTGTCAACGTTTACCGAATCAAATGACTCGTTCAGAATATCCCTTAAAATTGAGGATACTTTACTCATCTCACCTACAATCTTGGATCTTGCCTTGGCAAATCTGAGGTTTTTTACACCTTCATGCCAGATATCCATAAGATTGGTGAGATCCCTATCCAATTCTGCAACGTCTTTACCCATGGCGACCGTACGGATGATGATTCCGAAATTTTCCTGCCTGATGGAATTAATAAGACGCGTAAGTCGCTTTCTCTCCTCACTTTCAGAAATTTTTTTGGATATGCTTACTGTATTGGAAAATGGTACCAATACCAGATACCTACCGGCGATAGATATCTCACAAGATAGTCGGGGCCCTTTTGTTGAAATCGGTTCTTTAACAATCTGAACTAGAATCCGCTGATTCTTGGAAAGAACCTGTGAGATCTTACCTGATTTATCTATATCAGGCTCTAATTTGAATTTCGCTAGTTTTGATGAAGTGTTTTTCCTCGTTAATACATATTTAGTAAACTTATTCAGCGAGCTTACCTGAGGGCCAAGATCCAGATAATGAAGAAAGGCATCCTTTTCGTAACCAATATCGATAAAAGCTGCATTTAAACCCGGTACAACTTTTTTAACGGTACCTAAAAAGATGTCTCCCACTTTAAACCGGGTCGACTCTTCTTCAAAATGAAATTCAACAAGATCTTTATCTTTCAATAGGGCAATCCGACATCCTTGGTTTGTTTCATTTACTACTAGATTAGTGCTCAAGGTGATGTTAGATTAAATACCCTACGTGAAAAAGACGCTATTGTCTCTTTTTATGTCTGTTTTTTCTTAGTCGCTTTTTCCTTTTGTGTGTCGCGATCTTATGTCTTTTCCTTTTTTTACCACAAGGCATAGTTTAGTACTTTTAATTTATTTAATATTTTAATTTAATTCTTTTAAATATCCATCCACGGTAGCAATCACTGCTGGATCCCCCTCCATACTTCTAACCAGCTCGAATTGTTTTCTGGCCTTGTCATTTTCATTTAATTCAAAATAACTCAACCCCAGGTAAAACCGGGCCTGTAGATTTTTCGGATTTAAATCCACAATCTGCTCAAAGTATCCTCTCGCTTTTTCGTATTGTCCGGATTGAATCGACAAGGTTCCGAGATTATATAACGCCAATTCATTTTCCGGATCTTCAGCTAATATTTGTCGAAGCATCATAATCCCCTGCATAGGATTTGCCGAAGAAATATATGTCATGGCAATTTTTGTACGTAATTCAGGCCTCCCGGGTTGTTCTTCAAGGATCAATCCATAATAGTATCTGGCCTTTTCACCTAATATGGAAGCTCTTTCACGATCCATTGCAAAACTGAATGACTCATAATAGGCATCCCCCGTAGCGAGATAATTCCCTACAGACGGGTCATTCATGGCAATAAATTCCAGGTACTTTGCCGCACTGTCGTATTTATTGTATTCCAGGTAAATAAGTGCGATTGAGTCGGCGATTGATAATCGATCTGAATTCTCCTTATTTGTAAATCTTTCTTTGAGAATATCCAATCTTACTTCATCTTCCGAACTTAATTCGAATGAATGTAAATCAACTCTCTCCCCTCCAGCATCGATATTCTCGGAAGATAGGGAAGCCTTTTCTGTTGTTTTTAACTCTGTATCCGAGTCGTTCTCCACCGCAATTTTAGGCAGATTGTAAATTATCACAATAAAAACAATCCCGAGAACAACAAGTATTACTCTTTGTTTGAGCATAATATATCCATTAGAACCTGGATAGTCTAATGGTATTAAGAATGATTTGCTTTAACTTTTTCGCTTCCTTTTATTTTTTCGATAAAAACCTTCGATGGTTTAAAACTTGGAACAAAATGTTCATCGATGACCATCGCGGTATTTTTTGAAATATTGCGGGCGACTTTTTTTGCCCTTTTCTTATTAACGAAACTGCCAAATCCACGTACATAAATATTTTCGCCTTCTGCCATTGAATTTTTTACCACATTAAATAAGGCTTCAACAGTTACCTGCACATCGGCTTTATCGATGCCGGTCTTTTCTGAAATTTTTGATATTACCTCGGCTTTAGTCACAGTCCTAAGAGTTTAAATATTTTCGTAAATTATTAATAACCAAATATTTTGGAGCCACAAAAATAATTTCTCAAAGGCACTAATGAAAATAAAACTTGAACAAAATTGTATACTTGTAATATTTATAACTAGTATCACCTAATTCGGGAAGTATTGGATAAATTAATTTTTAAAAATTTGTTGCTTCGCTGGTATGAAAAGAATAAAAGAGAACTGCCCTGGCGAAATTCAAAAGATGCTTACAGAATCTGGCTTTCTGAAATTATTCTCCAACAAACTAGGATTAATCAGGGACTCCCTTACTATGAAAAATTTCTTCAATCCTATCAGGATATACATGCGCTGGCCAGGGCATCGGAAAATGAGGTCCTCCGGACCTGGCAGGGACTTGGATATTATTCCAGGGCAAGAAATATGCTTAAATGTGCAAAAATTATTGTTGAGAGGTATCAGGGTGTCTTTCCAAGCCGGTATTCTGAATTAATAGAACTACCCGGCATCGGTCCATATACCGCCGCAGCCATTGCATCCATTTCTTTTGATCAGCCTACACCCGTAATAGACGGAAACGTATACCGGGTCTTATCAAGGATATTTGGTATAAAAAACGATATTCAAATGGCTGCATCGAAACATATATTTAAAAAACTGGCAGAAGAGCTGATATCATTTGAAAAACCTGGAGATTACAATCAGGCAATCATGGAGTTTGGTGCGCTTCACTGTACCCCCGTAAATCCAAAATGTGATTTATGTTTATTTTCTGAACATTGTTATGCATACAGACATAACATGCAAGCCGAATTACCTTTACGTCTGAAAAGGGGCAGAAATCATAAAAGATACTTTCATTATTGCGTGATCCATTGTGATCAGCAGATTTTTATGAAAAAACGAAATACAAAGGATATTTGGCTCGGGTTGTATGATTTCCCACTAATAGAAACCGATCGTCAAAAAATCGATTTTAGAAAATACGATATGACCCGGAATCTGATTAACAAATATCCATTTGTGAAGGTTCGTACCTTCAGGCATGTTTTGTCACATCAATTAATATTTGCCACTTTTTACCGTTGGGATCTGAACTTTCCCGGAGAGAATATTATGAGTTCCCTTCCGGATAATGGCAGGTTTTACAATCAGAAAGAAATTGAAGTAATTCCAAAACCGGGATTGATCGATAAATATTTGAGGGAAGAATAATTTTGGTTAATTTTGTGTTTAAAATTATGTTCAACTAGTAATTAATAAAAAATTATGGCAGGCGTTAATAAAGTTATTTTAATTGGGAATCTTGGCTCAGATCCGGAAATCCGGAATCTGCCCAGTGGCTCGATGGTTGCAAATTTCAACCTGGCCACTTCCGAATCCTACATGACAAAAGAAGGAGAAAGAGTAGAGCAAACAGAATGGCATCGTATTGAACTTTGGAATGGTCTTGCTAAAATTGCGGAACAATATCTAAGTAAAGGAAGACAGGTATATATTGAAGGGAAACTGAAAACGGAATCGTGGCAGGATAATGAGGGTAACAAACGATTTACAACCAAAATCCGCGCCATTAATATGACGCTGCTTGGCGGAAGGCCATCTACCGCAAATCAATCTGTTTCCGAAAGTTCTTCAATGAGTTCTAAACCGAATAATGAACCTATTGACCTACCGGATGAGACTGATGATCTACCATTTTAAGATTTAATTGTAACAGATTTGGACGACCCGTACCCGAGTAGTTTTCAGTTTATCCTATTGCAGAGCCCCTTAACCACATTTTATATAATCAGTGGACTGATGCTGGCCTTACTTCTAATGATGTCGGCACTTGTTTCCGGCTCTGAGGTCGCGTTTTTTTCACTGACCAGGAAACAGATCGCCGATTGTAAGAACAGCTCACGAAGCTCAGACCAAATCATTTACAGGCTTATCAAGGATCCGAAAAAATTACTGGCTACCATTCTGATATTCAACAATTTTATCAATGTGGCCTTTGTCACCCTCGCTACTTTCATTACCTGGCAAATTGTTGGTTCCAACACCCTGGAAGGAATTACCATTGTCATCCTCACTTTTATTACCACCTTTGCCATTGTTTTTTTTGGTGAGGTAATACCCAAAGTATATGCAAGTCCGAACAGTATTCAGTTTGCCAGACGGACTGCCCGCATTTTATTAATCAGCGAAGCGATGTTCAGACCTTTGAGCTGGTTCCTTATGAACACAACGAATTTTATTGAGAAAAGAATAGAAAAAAAGGATTATCAGGTATCAAAGGATGAATTACATAAGGCACTTGAACTTACTGCGGGCGGTGAAACAACGGAAGAAGAAAAAGAGATATTAAAAGGTATCGTCAATTTTGGGACACTTTCAGTCAAACAGGTGATGCGGTCACGATTGGATATCACGGCTTTTGATATTGAAACCCATTTTTTTGATCTGATGGATAAGATCAATAAATGTGGTTACTCCAGGATCCCAGTCTACTCTGAAACCATCGACCGGATTGAAGGAATTCTCTATATCAAGGATCTTTTACCTTACCTGGAAAAGGACGATGATTACAAATGGCAATCCTTGTTACGTCCGGGTTATTTCGTTCCTGAAAATAAAAAAATAGATTCGTTATTAAAGGATTTTCAGGAAAAACGTGTGCATATGGCCATTGTGGTTGATGAATACGGAGGCACCTCGGGATTGATAACCCTGGAAGATATTATTGAAGAAATTGTTGGGGAAATCAGGGATGAATTCGATGATGACGAAATTGCCTACAATAAGCTGGACGATAATACCTATGTATTTGAAAGTAAAACCTCATTAAATGATTTTTGCAAAATCCTGGGAATTGATCCTATATTATTTGAAAAGGTAAAAGGTGAAAGTGAATCCATGGGAGGGCTTCTACTCGAATTAAGTTCAAAATTGCCAAGAGTGGGCGAAAAAATTGAATATAAAAATTTTGTTTTTACCGTGGTTGCCGTTGACAACCGAAGGATTAAAAGAATCCGTGTATTTATCAAAACTCCATTACCAAAAAATACCGATCACATAAACTAGATCACAAGGAATGATTTTGAAACAAGGAATTTATTTTTTACTGGCTATAATCATTCTCTTTTTCCAGTGTTCAACAGATTATTTGCCTAAACCAAAGGGCTATAACCGAATTGAACTTCCGGATCATTCCTACTTTTCCTTACCTGATACGTTGCCATATACTTTTGAGATTTCTAAACTTGCCAGAATCAACACGGACACCTCCTGGATCTTTATGAAAAGAATCCAGGAAGCAATTAAGCCCTGGGAAAAAACGGTAAAGGAAAGATATTGGATTGATTTGGTATATGATACACTCGATGCAGATGTTGAAATTACCTATAAAGCCATCCAGGGAAAAGAAGAATTAATGAAAGCCTATTTCGGCGATGCGTATAAATTAACTTCCCAGCATCAGATCAAGGCCTATTCAATTGAAGAGTCGATCCTGACAACACCCCGGGGATTAACTGCGGCTATTGCTGAAATCAATGGTGAAGTGCCCACACCCATTCAGTTTGTTACCACGGACTCGGTGAAACACTTCCTCCGGGGGGCACTTTATTTCAAAACAGCTACAAAAAACGATTCACTTGCTCCTGTGATAGATTATATCAAAAAAGACATCATTCATTTGCTCAATACCCTCAAATGGAAAGAGGAATGAGAATGAACACTTAACTTTCCAGTAGAAAATGGGGCATTTCCTGCTATCTTTATTCCCTGTACTTATAAATTTTGGGTAATTTTTAAATAGCTTCGGACCATACATGTCTTCCTATTTTGAAACGAAAATAGAATTTTTAAAGGGAGTAGGTCCACAGAAGGCCTCCCTGCTAAACAAGGAGTTGAATATTTTTACGTTTGGAGATTTGTTACAATATTTCCCTTTCCGATACGAAGACCGTACCAAAATTTATTCCATATCCCAGTTAAACGCCTCCATGCCTTATGTTCAGATCAAAGGGAGGATCCGACATTTCGAGCTGACTGGATACCGGAATAAACAGCGGCTGGTGGCCTATTTTTATGATCAATCCGGAGAAATCGAGTTAACCTGGTTTCAGGGAGTACGATGGGTGTTAAATAAGATTAAGAAAGGAAAAGAATATTTGGTATTTGGCAAACCATCGGTATTTGCATCAAAAGTCTATATTCCACATCCAGAGATGGAGGAATTCCAAAACAGTATGGAAGAGACGTTACACCTACAACCCATCTACTCCTCAACAGAAAGGCTGAAATCAAAGTACCTTGACAGCCGTGGAATCTCCCGTTTACAGAAAGAACTTCTTATCAATGCCCTGCCAAATATCAGGGAAATCCTGCCAAAGGATATAATTGAACAGTATAAGCTGATAAGTAAGCCGGAAGCTTACCGGCAAATCCATTTCCCCGATAATCAATCCTCATTATCCAAGGCCCAATTCAGGCTCAAATTTGAAGAGCTCTTTTTTGTTCAATTGAGATTATTGAAACTTAAACTTACACGATTCAATAAATTCCGGGGACAAATTTTTAAAAACACAAAATTATTGAATGCATTTTACCATCAGCATCTCCCTTTTTCGCTTACCGGAGCGCAGAAAAAGGTGATAAGAGAAATTTTTACCGATATGAAATCAGGCCATCAGATGAATCGATTGCTTCAGGGAGATGTTGGATCCGGGAAAACCATTGTAGCCTTTATTTCCATGTTGCTTGCCATTGACAACCGCGCACAAACTGCACTGATGGCCCCTACCGAAATACTCTCCGAACAACATTTCCGAAGCCTGAAAAAATATGCTGATCCACTTCAACTCAGGATCCGCCTACTTACCGGATCGACTAAAAAATCGGTCAAAAAAGAAATTCAGAGTCAGTTGGAAAGTAACGAAATAGATATCATCGTAGGCACTCATGCATTGATCGAATCCAACGTAAAATTCAAAAATCTCGGGTTGGCTATTGTGGATGAGCAACATCGTTTCGGAGTAGCGCAACGGGCAAAACTATGGAAAAAAAATCAGGATATCCTTCCGCATGTGCTGGTGATGACGGCTACTCCTATCCCCCGCACCCTCGCCCTTACCCTTTATGGTGACCTGGATGTATCCGTTATTGACGAACTACCGGCTGGAAGAAAACCCATCAGGACCTTAATCCGGTTTGATAATAACCGGAATCGCATGTTTGGATTTATTAGAGAACAAATTCGTACAGGCCGCCAGGTGTATGTAGTTTATCCGTTGATCGAGGAATCAGAAAAACTTGACCTGAAGCATTTAATGGATGGTTATGAAAGTTTATCCCGTGCTTTCCCAGAGTTTCAACTCAGCATTGTGCATGGGAAAATGAAATCGGCCGATAAGGAATTTGAGATGAAAAGATTCATTAAAAAAGAAACCCAGGTCCTGGTATCTACCACGGTGATAGAGGTGGGAGTTGATGTTCCAAATGCGACCGTAATGGTAATTGAAAATGCAGAAAGGTTTGGGCTTGCCCAATTGCATCAATTAAGGGGACGGGTTGGCAGGGGAGCTGATCAATCCTATTGTATTCTAATGTGCCATGATAAGCTCAGCAATGAAGCAAAATTACGCCTTGAAACAATGGTCAGAACAAATAACGGCTTTGAGATTGCGGATATGGATCTTCATCTCAGAGGACCTGGCGACCTGATGGGAACCCAGCAAAGTGGACTGCTTGATTTATTAATTGCGGATTTGGGAAAAGATGGGGAGATACTACATGTTGCCCGGGCAGCTGCAAGAGAATTACTTGAAGAGGATCCGGACTTGAAATATGAAAAAAACAAAAATATCCGCACCCATATAAAAAGCCTCCATAAAAATATCATCAACTGGAGCCGGATTAGCTGATCAGATAATGGTGTCTTTCAAAAATTTATCATCCTGTTCCGGAAAATCCAACATGAAATGACAACCGCGTGACTCATTTCTTCTTAATGCTGAAAGAATGATCATATAGGCGATGGCTGACAGGTTTCTCAGCTCCAGCAAGTCAGGAGTTATTTTGGTGCGCTGATAATAATCCTCTGTTTCTTCATAGATCAGCTTCACGCGCCGGAAGGCCCTCTCCAACGTCTGTTTGGACCTTACAATACCCACGTAATCCCACATCAGATTTTGAATTTGTTTCAGGTTATGCTTCACCAGGAACCATTCATCCAGGTTAAGCACACCGGTCTCATCCCAGTCAGGAATAATCACGCTTCCAAAATTCCTGGACCTTTTGGTCGTTAGTTTTTCGGCTGCCCGGTAGCTGAATACAATCGCTTCAAGCAGACTGTTACTGGCCAACCGATTGGCTCCGTGTACACCTGTATGAGCAACTTCTCCAACGGCGAACAAATTCTGCATGCTGGTTTGACCATTCAGCGAGGTCATAACACCGCCGCAGATATAGTGCGCAGCCGGAACCACCGGGATAGGATCTTTAGTGATATCCAGGTTTATCACTTCATAACAGTGTTTATATATTTTAGGGAAGCGGGACCTGAGGTCATCGGCATTTAAATGCGTCATATCGAGCCAGACATGATCTTCTCTTCTTTTTTTCATTTCCGAATCAATGGCTCTTGATACAATATCCCTGGGGGCAAGATCTCCCCTGGAATCATACTTTTTAGTAAAGGCTTCTCCGCCAAGATTCCGTAAAATCCCTCCATGCCCGCGCAACGCTTCCGAAATTAAAAACAATTGATGCCCCGGTTGATACAAGGCAGTAGGATGAAACTGGATGAATTCCATATTTGAAATTCTTACACCGGCACGGTAAGCCATGGCTATTCCATCACCGGTTGCACTTTCCGGATTCGTAGAGTATTTGAATACTCTTGAAGCGCCACCGGTAGCCAGGATAGTGTAATTTGAATTGAAAACATGGACCTGTTTATCTTTTTTAGAAAACACATATGCCCCAAAACAAATATTAAAAGCCGCTTGCAAATTCCCTCGGACATGATGTTCAGTGATGAGTTCAAGGGCGTAATAATCTTCAAAAAGGGTTATGTTAGGTTCCTTTTTAACTCTTTCAAGGAGTACATTCTGAATTTCCAATCCGGTAAAATCCTTCACATGAAATATTCGATTTACTGAATGGCCCCCTTCCCTGGCAAGGTCGTACTCCGTCGTATTTCCTTTCTTCGTAAAATTTACGCCCCAGGATATCAGATCCTTAATGCGATTCGATCCCTCGTTTACCATTATTTCCACTGCATCCTGATGGCAAAGACCCGCCCCGGCAATCCGGGTATCTGCAATATGTGATTGAATACTATCGTAATCGGCAAAAACGGAGGCGATACCCCCCTGTGCATAACTTGTATTTGTTTCCCCTAAAGTCGTTTTGGAAATTAAATTCACTTTCCCGAAGCGAGCAATACGCAAGGCAAAATTTAGACCTGCCAAGCCACCTCCAATTACCAGGTATTCTGATTGGTATCGTTTCAAATAGGTTAAAAAATTAGTTTTTCATTTTTCTTGAAATTTCAAGCATCCGTTCTATAGGTATCCTCGCCCTTTCCATCACTTCTTCACCTAAAATTACTTCTGGTTTTTCGTATTGTAAAGTTAAGTATAATTTTTCCAGCGTATTTAATTTCATGTAGGTGCAATCATTGCATCCACATGTTGAATCAATCGAGGGAGCCGGGATAAATAATTTATCCGGGGAAGATTTTTTCATCTGATGCAAGATGCCACTTTCTGTTGCTACTATAAACCGATCAGCCCTCTCTTCCATCGTATATTTTAATAAGGCAGTAGTAGAACCAATATAATCAGCCGCAATCAATACAGGTTTTTCACATTCGGGATGAGCAATGAACCGGGCATCAGGATATTTTTCTTTCAGGGACAGTATTTTTTCAAGGGAATATTTTTCATGGACCATGCAGGCGCCATCCCACAATACCATATTGCGGCCGGTTAAATTATTGATGTAATTACCGAGGTTCTTATCCGGGGCAAATATCAGCTTTTCCTCTTTGGGAAAACTTTCTACGATGGCTACTGCGTTTGAGGAAGTGCAGATTACATCCGATAGCGTCTTTATTCCTGCCGTACAATTAATATAACTGATTACCTTGTGTTCCGGGTACCGGTTTTTAAATTCCGAAAATGCTTCAATGGGTGCACTTTCTGCAAGGGAACAGGATGCCTTAATATCCGGTATCAGCACTTTGGTTTCCGGGTTAAGGATTTTTGCTGTTTCAGCCATAAAATGTACCCCCAGGAAAACGATTATTTCGGCATTCGCTTTTTTGGCCTGTTGGGAAAGGCCCAGGCTGTCGCCCACAAAATCTGAAATATCCTGAAGTTCAGGTTCGATATAATAATGTCCGAGAATGACCGCGTTTTTTGATATTTTAAGCCGATTGATTTCTTCTACCAGGTTTAGCCCAGGATCAACAGGTAACTTTATAAATCCGTTGATTGTTATGGTTTTATCTAAATCCATTTCATAAATTTATTTATACAAAGTTAACCCGAAAATTCATAATTTTTTCCCATCGGATGGTCGACAATCCGGTTTGTTCAGCGTCGAAATCCCTTAGCCTGCTCCTGCCGAAGTACAATCTGACATCGTAATCTGCCGCCATCTTCCCGATTAATATTGGGTCGATTGATTCAGACCGGTTATACGACCGCTCCCTGAAAGCCTGGCAGGCCGGAATCCTTAGTGACAAGCACCGCTTATCCGGATCATCACGCAAGTAATTAAAGTAATACCGTAAATAAATTTAATCGATTTTGATATTATTGGGATGAACGTTTGTCGGCGTGTTAGGGTTTATTTTTCGTGAGGATCCGTAATCCGAACTTTCTGCTGCTTATTTAAATTGCTAATTGATAAAGGGAATCAGATGAAAAAACTTGGAAAGGGCAAATGACCAGAATACGGCACTGATGAACATATAACCCAGTATTTGTTTTTTCGATCCTCCAAAAGCATGAACCAGGAGCGTTCCGAGGATCGGTGAAAAAATTACAGGTGTTAGAAAAGATACACCAAATAATCCGTATTTTTTCCAGAAAATAACAAATTTCCGATTTCTTTTGGTAAACAATTTTTTATCTCTTCGGAATATTTTATTTAACCAATGACGAAAAGACGATCCAAAAAAAGAAATAATCAAAACCGTGGTCATCATTCCCAGTATGGTGAGAATGACGGTTTCAAAAAAGGTTAACCCCACTGCGGCACCAAGTGTCGGTCCTCCAACAAACTTGAGCATGCTAATTAAATATACGGTTAAATACTTCCCGAGACTAGACCAAATAGTTTCTACCATACAACAGTATACATGTAATATATATAAATTAATAATAAAATAATCCCATCCGTTCGACCAACCTGCCTTTTCGTCAGCATAAGAGGCAACACAACCAATGTGATACCCAACATCCAGATTATATCGGTGTTGAGAATGACATCACTTACCCTTATTTCCGTGATAATACTTGTGATTCCAAGTATCGATAAAATATTAAATATATTCGAACCCATCAGGTTACCCAGCGCAAGATCAGTTTCTTTCTTGAAGGAGGCAACACTTGATGTTACTAATTCAGGTAAGCTTGTTCCTAAAGCTAAAACGGTGATGCCAATAACCCTCTCTTCGATACCCAATTCCATGGCAAAATCCTGGGCTCCTCCGACAAACCATTCAGCACCGAAATATAATCCCGCGGAACCTAGGATAATATACGATAAATCTTTTAAAAGGGTATGGGGAGTTTCAGGCAAATCAAATTCCTGTTCCAGTACTTTTGCGGTTTTCATATCCTTCCGTGATTTCCTCACGATAAAAACAACGTATACGACTAATATCAGAATAAAGAGGATTCCTTCATAGGAATCAACGAAGCCTTCCCTAACGATCAGGTACAATAACAATGAACTTCCCATCGTCATTGGCCAATCAATTTTCAAGCTATTTATTTGAACGTAGATCGGTGATATAATCGATGCTATTCCTAAAACAAGAGCGAGATTACAAATGTTTGATCCGATTACATTTCCCATGGCCAGGTCGGGGCTGCCTGCCAGTGCAGATTTAATACTTATTATCAATTCCGGTGAAGAAGTACCGAAGGCTACGATGGTGAGGCCAACAACCAATGTTGACAATTTTAATCTCAAGGCAATGCTTGAAGCCCCTTTAACTAAAAAATCTCCACCAAGGATCAATACAGCCAACCCTGTAATCAGTATCAGAATATTCAATACCATTTTTTAATTCATCCGTCCTAATCACTAATATTTTTTACCGAAACAGAGATCACCCGCATCCCCCAAACCCGGAATAATGTAGGATTTATCATTCAGTTCGTTATCAATATCTCCAAACCAGTATTCTACCGGTGTTTTTAAATTTTCCCTAAGAAAATTATATCCTGATTTTGCACCAATGATTGCGGCTATAAAAATTCTTGAAGGTCGGCCAAATTTCATAATATAATCAACCGCTTTTAATATCGACTTACCAGTGGCAATCATTGGATCCACCAAAACTACCTCCTTGTTATTCACATCCCCAATGGCGGTATACCCCATTTCTATTTCAAACTTAAAATTTTCATCCTGATCGGAGCGGGCTGCTCCGATAAAGCCACTTTCGGAACGATTAAAAATACTGATAAATCCGTTAAAAAATGGGATTGCCGCCCGGAGTATGGCAATAATATATGGTGCACTTTTAGTGATCCTCATCCGGGATGTCCCCAGGGGTGTATCTATCTGAATGTTTTCATACTCAAGGTGTTTGGAAATTTCATACGCCAGCAGTTCACCTATTTTTTCCATATTCCACCTGAAACGAAAAGCATCCTTTTGAATATTTTTATCTCTTAATTCCGCAATTAAATTATTGACAATTGAATTCTGATCGGTTAATATATGTATCGACAATATATTGTTATTTAGAAAAATCAAGATATATATTATTCTTTAAATAATTAAAATTTTTATAGAAAAATTCAAAATGGTGCGAAATTTGGAGAATCAGTGGTAACCGAAAAAATTTTCCTCAAATGAATCTGGATTTATTAAAGAACCTTTGTACAGTATATTCTCCAAGTGGTGATGAGGGGAACATGAAAGACTTCCTGATTTCATACGTATTGAAAAATAAAGGCCAATGGCCAGTGCAACCTGAGATTATTCAGGATGAATCTGTACAGGATTGTCTGGGCCTAGTATTTGGCAAACCACGCACCGCAGTATTTATTCATATTGACACCATTGCTTTTATGGTTCGTTATCAGGATCAGCTTGTCCCTGTCGGCAGTCCTGAGGTAGAATCAAATACAATACTGATTGGAAGCGATAAAAGAGGGAGGATAGAAACGAAAATCAGGATTGATGAAGAAAACCGGATTTATTACCAGTTTATGAGAGGAATCGAAACCGGAACCTATCTTACCTATAAACCTTGTTTTCAGTATAATGACCATTCCATTCAATCTCCCTATCTGGATAACAGGATCGGGATTTGGAATGCACTATCCCTGGCACAAGTACTCAGAAATGGAATTATTTTTTTCACATGCGGGGAAGAAAATGGAGGCGGATCAGCGGGTTACCTGGCAAAATTGATGTACGAAAGGTTCAATGTAAAAAATGCCCTGATCTCCGACGTGACCTGGGCCTCGGATGGCATCAGGCCCGGGAATGGTGTGGTGATTTCCTTAAAAGATCGATACATTCCCAGAAGATCCTATCTTAATACCATTATCAACATAGCCAGGTATCAGCATGTTAAATTCCAGCTGGAGGTTGAGGACGATGGTTCGAGCGACGGGGGTGAGATTCAGAAATCACCTTACCCGATCAACTGGTGTTTTATCGGTCCCGCCGGATATCGCATTCACTCCGCTCGTGAAAAAATTTATATTGAGGATGTTCGGGGAATGAATGATCTCTATCAGGCCTTGTTAGATGAATTATAGCGGGATCATTTTAGTAGTCGATGAATATTTTTTAATATAAATCGCATTGATCTATATTTATGGATTCAAACTGAGCTTCTGAATGAAAATCTTGGATCTGAATTTTAAGCTTTTTATTAGAGAGGAGGAAATTCATCGTGTGGTAAAAAAAATAGGTAAAAAATTGAATCGGGACTACCACGATCTTAATCCTTTATTTCTGGTTATTTTAAATGGGGCCTTTATATTTGCCGCTGATTTATTCAGGCAGTTAAATATTTCAGCTGAGGTATCCTTTATTAAACTTTCATCCTATCATGAAATTAACAGTACGGGGAGGGTAAGAGAACTAATCGGACTTAACCATACCATCTTTAACAGAAATCTAATCATCCTGGAAGATATTATTGATACGGGATTAACTTTACAACATACATTGGATGCTCTGCAGGACCTTGGAGCCTCCTCCATTGAAATTGTCACCCTTTTTCTTAAACCGGAATCATTTCAGAAAAAAATAAATATTAAGTACATCGGATTTAATATCCCCAATAATTTTATAATCGGTTACGGAATGGATTACCAGGGCTATGGCCGGAATTTAAAAGACATTTATATACAAAAATAATTTTTTACAATGATGTTAAATATCGTACTTTTTGGACCCCCGGGAGCCGGTAAAGGCACCCAAAGTGAGAAAATAATAGAAAAATACCATCTGACCCACATTTCAACCGGTGACTTATTCAGAAAACATTTGAGTGAAGGAACCGAACTTGGGAAATTAGCTAAAAAGTATATGGACGAAGGTGAGTTGGTTCCCGATGAGGTGGTAATAAGGATGGTTGATCTGAAAATCAAGGAAAAAAAAGATACTTCCGGATTTATCTTCGATGGTTTTCCACGTACGGTAAATCAGGCGAAAGCACTGGATGGATTATTGGAAAATAGACGTCAACCCATATCCGGGATGATCTTATTGGAGGTGGACGAAGAGGAGCTTAAAAAACGGATTTTGCTTAGAGCCGAGACCTCCGGAAGATCAGATGATCAGGATATGGAAAAAATAAATAACCGGATTCGGGTATACAAGGAAGAAACGCTACCTGTAGCCGGATATTATCAGAAACAGGGTAAATTATATGGAATAAAAGGGGTTGGTTCAATAGAGGAAATCTTTCAGGCCATTTGTAAAGCGATTGACGGTTTACGTGTTTAACATGATTGAATGACTTCTAATTTTATTGATTATGTAAAAATTTTTACGCGTTCCGGCAATGGGGGAGCGGGATCGGTCCATTTTCGAAGAGAAAAATTTGTTCCTAAAGGAGGGCCGGATGGAGGAGATGGTGGAAGAGGGGGACATGTGATTCTCAGAGGCAATAAACAACTATGGACACTCCTTCATTTGAAATACCGTAAGCACATTTTGGCCGGTAACGGTAAAAATGGCGAAGGAGGTAACAGAACTGGTTCAGACGGAAGGGATGAGATTCTGGAAGTTCCCATGGGTACCGTAGCCAGAAATGCAGACACCAACCGGTACATTAATGAGATTATTGAAGATAAACAGGAAATCATAATAACTCCGGGAGGCAGGGGAGGACTGGGTAACAGCCATTTTAAATCACCCACAAATCAATCTCCACATTATGCCCAACCCGGAGATCCCGGAAGGGAACAAAGTATTATCCTGGAATTGAAGGTATTGGCAGATGTAGGACTGGTTGGATTTCCAAATGCCGGGAAATCCACACTTTTATCGGTCGTTTCTGCTGCCAAACCAGTGATTGCCGATTATCCATTTACTACACTGGTTCCTAATCTGGGGGTGGTTCCTTACCGGGATTACAAATCGTTTGTAATGGCCGATATCCCGGGAATCATAGAAGGAGCCTCTCTTGGGAAGGGATTGGGTGATCGGTTTCTAAGGCACATTGAAAGAAATTCTGTCCTGCTTTTTTTAATTCCGGCCGACACCCCTAACCTGATTGAGGAATATCAAATTCTTATTTCGGAACTGAAAAAATACAATCCCGAGTTGCTCGATAAAAAGCGCCTTTTGGCCATTTCAAAATCAGATCTTCTGGATGAAGAACTCAAAGAGGAAATGAGCGCTGAATTTCCGGATAAGGTTCCAAGTCTGTTTATTTCATCTGTCACCCGGGAGGGACTTGTTAAGTTGAAAGATCAAATATGGGAACTTCTTAAATGATATGATGTCAATATGTCATACTTTTGGGTATTGGCAAAATAGTTGTTGATTAGATTTGTATCTTTTAAAAGCGGAGAACTATGTCAAAAGATATGGAAAAAGAAACGATGACTGAGAAGAAAGCGGTTGATGAAAAAAAGGTAACCGGAATGTCCGATCAAAAAAAAGATAAAAAATCAGTCAGATCGAAAAGAAATCAAAAACAGGATAATAAACAGATTGAAAGATTGAGTAAAGAAGTATCCGAATTGAAAGATAAATATCTTAGAATCTATTCAGAATTTGAAAATTACAGAAGAAGGACCGCTAAAGAAAAGATAGAACTTATCGGCACGGCAAACGAAGAACTCATGATTGAGTTGCTTCCGGTGATGGATGATTTTGAAAGGGCGATTCAAGCGATGGATGAGAATCATAAAGACGCTAGTTCGATCAAAGAGGGTGTTTTATTTATCTATAATAAATTTAAAAACGTTACGGAAAAAAAGGGATTAAAATTGATGGAATCAAATCCGGGTGACTCATTTAATACGGAAATTCATGATGCCATCACACAAGTTCCCTCACCTGAAGAAAATCTAAAAGGTAAGATTGTAGACACCATTGAGAAGGGGTATTACCTTAATGACAAGGTAATTCGCTTTGCCAAAGTTGTAATAGGATCATAAGGATAATGTCTAAAAGAGATTACTACGAAATACTGGGAGTTGACAGAAATGCCTCGACGGATGAAATAAAGAAATCTTACAGAAAGATAGCTATCAAATTTCATCCTGATAAAAATCCGGGAAATTCGGAAGCGGAAGAAAAATTCAAGGAGGCGGCTGAGGCGTATGAAGTATTGAGTAACGCTGAGAAAAGAGCACAATATGACCGTTTTGGTCATTCCGGTATGCGTGGCGGTGGGTTTGGAGGTGGTGGTATGTCTATGGAGGACATTTTTTCACAATTCGGGGATATTTTCGGCGGCTCTGCTTTTGAAAGTTTCTTTGGCGGGGGTACAGGAGCGAGGTCAGGAATGGGAAGACGAGGAAGTAATCTGCGGATCAAATTAAAACTCAATCTTGAAGAAATAGCCGAGGGAGTAGAAAAGAAAATCAAGGTTAAACGATTGGTGCTTGCCGAAGGAGTTACCTTTAAAAATTGTCCCAGATGTCATGGCTCCGGTCAGATCAGGAAAGTGGTAAATACCATGCTGGGCCAGATGGTTTCTTCTACTACCTGTTATACTTGTCATGGGTCAGGAAAAGTGATTGACAAAAGACCAAGCGGCGTTGATAATACGGGATTAATACCAAAGGAAGAAGTCATCAGTATAAAAATTCCTGCCGGTGTTTCTGATGGGATGCAATTATCCATGTCGGGTAAAGGCAACATGGCTCCGGGTGGGAGTCACCCGGGTGATCTGCTGATTATTATCGAAGAAGCTGAACATAAGCTTCTTAACAGAGATGGTAACAACCTGATCTATGATCTTCATATCAGTTTTATTGATGCCGCACTCGGAACCTCCCTGGAAGTACCCACCATTGACGGGAAAGTCAAAATCAAGCTGGATCCTGGTACACAAAGTGGAAAAATCCTCAGATTGAGGGGAAAAGGAATTAAAGATCTGGATGGGTATGGCAGAGGAGATCAACTGATATATGTGAATATATGGACTCCTAAAAATCTTTCTTCCGCAGAAAAATTGAAACTCGAATCTCTTAGAAAATCACCCAACTTCCAGCCCGATCCTACTCCTGGAGAAAAAGGATTCTTTGAAAAAATGAAAGAGTTTTTCTGATCCCCTGAATGACCTGGATTTCAACGGTTAAGAATAAAAGGCTGAAATTATAACTTTGATGAAACCTATCGGCTATTTATATCGTTTGTAATTCGTATGTTGAGGGTGATATTCCTGATATCCGTATTTTTTATTGGCTTATCCGGGCTGTACGGTCAGGTAAAAAGGTACTACACACTTGAAAACGGCGATTTCGATAAAGTCAATATTACCCTGAAAGCTACCTCCAATTCATGTTGTATCAAACCAACCATTAATCCGAATATCGTAAATGTATTTGGTTTTGAATACAACAATGAACCAACCATTTATTCGACATCTGCCCTTACCGAACGGGTTGAATACCTAATGATCAATCTTAATCAATCTTCGAATCAGAAAGAAATGTCTTTATCTGACAAATTTTTTAGTACGTCTGAATCTGACGATAATCACTGGGATCTGTATCTATCAAAGGAGAAACCAATGAAACTCCATTTGAATTATGCGATTGGGGATGCCTCCGTAGATTTATCGAATCTGCCTATTGAACGCTTGAAGATCAATACGGGAAGTGCCGATGTAAAGGTTAGCTATATGGAAGGAAGAAGTAATCTTGTCGAGATGGATACTTTTTATGTCAAGGTCGACCTTGGATCCCTCACCGTGAATAAAATGAACCATTCGAGAGCACAAATCGTAATTGCGGACGTTAATTTCGGTGCATTATTGATGGATTATTCCAATATCCTAGAAACGGGAAGTAGTGTATACGCAAGCGTGGGGGCTGGAAATCTGATCATCGGATTGCCTGCATCCAGGGAGATTCCTGTAATCATCAACATACGCAATTCCCCGCTTTGCCATGTTAAACTCCCAAAAAATTACAGGAAAAAAGACAAACATGTTTATACCAGCGAATCATATAGAGAGAATGCACCCAATATCCTTTCTTTTGATTTAGACGTAGTAATGGGTCAGATCAAATTTGTAGATTCAAAATAGTATATCTGCCTGATAAAGTTTTTATATTAGCCCTCGTAATCAAACATTTTTAACGAATCAAGTGGAATTACTACGTACTGAAGGAATTTCAAAAAGTTATGGTGATTTCTGGGCACTGAAAAAAATAAATATCCGGGTCCCCGAAAAGTCAATTTTTGGTTTGCTGGGACCCAATGGTGCCGGTAAAACCACTCTCATTCGGATCGTAACTCAGATCATTTTTGCCGATGAGGGCGAAATTTATCTTGAGAACCGAAAAATGACCGGAAACGATATCAGTCTGATCGGTTATTTACCTGAGGAAAGAGGTTTATATAAAAAAATGAAGGTTGGGGAACATCTGGTTTATCTCGCCCGGTTGAAGGGATTATCTGCTCATGATGCAGTAGAAAAAATAAAATTCTGGATGAAAAAGTTTGATGTGCTGACCTGGTGGGGGAAAAAAATTGAAGATCTTTCGAAAGGGATGCAGCAGAAAATTCAGTTTATTTCTACCATTCTTCATGAACCCCGGTTGATCATCCTTGATGAACCTTTTTCAGGCTTCGATCCGATCAATGCCAATCTTATAAAAGATGAAATTCTGGAATTGAGAGAAAATGGGAGTACGATCATTTTTTCAACCCACAGAATGGAATCGGTCGAAGAACTGTGTGATAATATTGCCTTGATAAACAAGTCGAAGGTTATTCTGGAGGGATCAAAGAAGGAGATCAAGCAAAAGTATAAAAGCAATACATTCATCATAGAACATCAAGAAGATTTTGAAGGATTAAACCATAATTTTGCCGTCCTTCAAAAAGATAAACTGGAAGAAGATTATTTCCGGTCTGTGATTCAAATAAAAAATGGCGAAAATCCGAATATGCTTTTATCGGAACTGATTCAAAAGGTTCATATCCATTCATTTATAGAACAAATCCCTAGTATGAACGACATATTTATTAATCAGGTAAATGCAATAAGTAATGAATAAAATTTTTCTTGTCATAAAGAGGGAGTATTTGACCAGGGTTCGAAAAAAATCATTTATAATCATGTCGGTCATCGGCCCTTTACTGATCGCCAGTTTATGGGCAATTCCGATCTGGTTGGCCACCAGGGATACGGAACAGCGTACGATCGACGTCGTGGATGAATCCGGTTATTTTGAAAATAAATTATCGGGTAACGGATCTCTGAATTTCAACTATGTGACCAAAGACATAACCAGCGCAAAGGAAAAATTGTCAGAAAATAATAATTATGGATTGCTTTATATTCCGAAAATTGATATTGATAAACCACGGGGGATCACTTTTTTTTCTGAAAAGAACCCAAGCATTGATGTCATCGGAAATCTGGAAAGGTCTCTCAGGAACAATATAGAAGAAATAAAATTGATCCGGTCCTCAATTGATAAGGAAACGTTGGAAAGCCTTAAGACCGATCTATCAATTAATACGATTAACATAACCGATTCGGGTGAAAAAACAGGCAGCGCGGGTGTAGCTACCATTATCGGATATATTGCAGCGATCATGATTTATTTTTTCATTTTCATTTATGGAATCCAAATCCTGAGGGGCGTAATTGAAGAAAAAACGAGCCGCATTATTGAAATCATCGTATCATCCGTAAGGCCATTCCAATTGATGATGGGAAAAATTATTGGTGTAGGTGCCGTCGGATTAACACAATTTCTGATCTGGATATTTTTAGGATTCGGGATTACCACCCTAGTCAGTTCCTATTTTAATATTGATCAACAAGGACCTGTACCCGTAACCGCAGGAATGGAGGAGGCACAGGATGAAGGTGCTGAGCTGGTAACGGAAATTTTCAACTCCCTTGAATCCATTAACATCCCTTTGCTCTTAACTGCTTTCTTGTTTTACTTTCTGGCAGCTTATTTGCTGTACGGATCCCTTTTCGCCGCAGTAGGATCGGCAGTTGATAACGATACGGATGCTCAACAGTTTCAATTGCCAATTACGATTCCCCTGATATTTTCGCTGATTGTATTAAGCGCCATTCTCAGAGAACCCGATGGAAGTTTCGCATTCTGGTTATCTATGATCCCCCTCACCTCACCAGTGATTATGATGATGCGGATACCCTTCGGGGTGCCATTATGGGAAATTGCATTATCTATGTCCCTACTGATCGTTGGATTTATTTTTACCACCTGGCTGGCCAGCCGGATTTACAGGATTGGGATTTTGATGCATGGGGCAAAAGTGAATTACAGGATCTTGGGGAAATGGCTATTTATGAAAAACTGAAAAACATTTATCAGGACAAGTTTTCTATTCAGTATCTTTGAACTTTCGTCCGGATCAAATGATTAACAATCCATTTACAAATTCAAAAAGATTCGATCTATACAGCAATAGGTCGAAATATAAGTGGATTATTGTTCTGGTAGCCATCATCATTGGCCTCACCTCCATTTATTATACTAATTTACTGGTTTCGCAACTAAGGGACCGTGAAAAACGATTGATCGAGCTTTACGCTAAAACGCTTGAATACAATGCAAACCAGAAGGATAATCAGAATCTCGGTTTTATCTTTCAGGAAATAATTGTGCCGAACAATTCCATTCCGGTAATCCTTACCGATGGGAACGACAATCCGTTGGATTATCGAAATGTAAACATCAAGCCCTCCTTTACCGAAGCTGAGAAGCAGGAACATCTACGTAAAGAATTGAGCATAATGAAGGAGGAACATGAACCGATCCTGATTCGATTTGAAAATGATGAAAGCAGCACATACAGTTTTAATTATGTCTATTACAAGGATTCCGAATTACTGGATCAGTTACGGTTTTATCCCTATGTACAACTTACAATCATTTCGATCTTTGGTTTATTGGCTTATCTGGCCTTTAATTATTCGAAAACTGCTGAACAGAACAGGATTTGGGTAGGATTGGCCAAAGAAACTGCACATCAACTGGGCACCCCGATTTCTTCCCTGATGGCATGGCTTGAATATTTTAAATTTGAGGAAAAGATAAAGAATCCCGAATTGATTCAGGATCTTGAAAAGGATGTTGAACGATTGGAAATGATAACATCCCGGTTTTCCAGTATCGGATCTACTCCATTGTTAAATTATGAGGACATTCACATGGCGGTTAAGAATACCGTAAATTATCTGCGAAAAAGGATTTCATCAAAGGTAATATTTCAGATCCAATCTTTGCCCGTGGATATTCGGGCAAAGATCAATAAACCCTTATTTGATTGGGTTATAGAGAATATTTGTAAAAATGCTGTGGATGCCATGGCAGGAGAAGGCATCATCGATATCGATATCCGGAAAGCGCCCGATGGAAATGTAATGATCGATATTCGGGACAACGGGAAAGGTATTCCAAAATCAAAATTAAGAGATGTTTTTCTTCCCGGCTATACAACCAAATCAAGAGGATGGGGATTAGGTCTAACCCTTGTAAAAAGGATCATTGAAAATTATCATCAGGGAAAGATCTACATTAAATCCAGTGAACCTGAGGAAGGGACTACTTTCCGGATTATCCTGAAAGTTTGAAATCCCGATCCAGGATCCTCTTTTATTTTATTTTAATCTTGCCAAAATAGGTTTTTCAAAGTAGTTTTGGTCATCAATTTCGATGCACGATAAATAACCACACAAATACATCATGGCAAATATTGGAAAAGTTACACAGGTTATCGGTCCTGTTGTTGATGTCAGTTTTGATCTGGAAGGTTCAAAATTACCAAAGATTTACGATGCACTTGAAGTTACCAAAACAAATGGAGAAAAAATCATCCTGGAATGTCAGCAACATTTAGGAGAAGACAGGATCCGTACGGTTGCAATGGATGGAACCGAAGGCCTGGTAAGAGGGATGGATGTCGTTGATCTCGAAGGTCCCATTTCAATGCCCACCGGGGAAGATATCCGAGGAAGGTTATTCAATGTGGTAGGGAATGCCATTGATGGCATGGAACAACCCAAGACTAAAACACGGCTTCACATTCATCGGTCAGCCCCTAAATTCGAAGATCTTTCCACTTCAAGCGAAGTGTTGTATACGGGTATCAAAGTGATTGATTTACTTGAACCTTATGCCAAAGGAGGTAAAATTGGATTATTTGGAGGTGCAGGTGTGGGAAAAACCGTGATTATCATGGAACTGATCAATAACATTGCCAAAGCCTATTCGGGACTTTCCGTATTTGCCGGTGTCGGGGAAAGAACAAGAGAAGGAAATGATCTGCTCCGTGAGATGATTGAATCAGGCGTTATTCGATATGGAGATGCCTTTAAGAAAAGTATGGAGAACGGAGAATGGGATTTATCTAAAGTCGATATGGAGGTTGTTAAAAAATCCCAGGCGACACTTGTTTTTGGTCAGATGAATGAGCCCCCCGGAGCCCGTGCCCGTGTCGCGTTATCCGGATTAACCGTCGCGGAATATTTCAGAGATGGTGATGGAACGGGCAAAGGACGAGATATTTTATTCTTTATTGACAATATTTTCCGATTTACCCAGGCAGGATCCGAGGTATCCGCTCTGTTGGGGAGAATGCCCTCTGCCGTCGGGTATCAACCTACACTGGCGTCTGAAATGGGCGCCATGCAGGAACGCATTACCTCTACCAAAAGAGGATCCATTACTTCGGTACAGGCCGTTTACGTTCCTGCCGATGACCTGACAGACCCGGCACCCGCAACCACTTTTTCGCATCTGGATGCAACTACCGTTCTTTCACGAAAAATTTCGGAATTAGGGATCTATCCTGCCGTAGACCCGCTTGATTCTACGTCGAGAATACTGAATGCCGAAGTACTTGGAGACGAACATTATAATACAGCCATGAGGGTGAAGGAAATCCTGCAGCGGTATAAAGAATTGCAGGATATCATCGCAATCCTTGGAATGGATGAACTTTCTGATGAAGATAAGGAGGTAGTAAACCGGGCCAGGAGAGTTCAACGATTTTTATCTCAGCCTTTTCACGTGGCCGAACAATTTACCGGCATCCCCGGTGTACTGGTCGATATTAAGGATACCATCAAAGGCTTCAATACGATCATCAATGGGGAACTTGACCACCTTCCGGAAGCTGCCTTTAACATGGTAGGCACCATTGAGGATGCCATCGAAAAAGGCGAAAAATTAATTGCGGAAGCAGAATAAATAAACCATGTTACTGGAAATTTATACTCCTGATAAAAAGATATTCGAAGGGCAGGTGGATTCGGCCACCTTTCCGGGATCCAAAGGAGCTTTTCAGGTACTTAACAATCATGCTGCGCTCATATCAACCCTGGATAAAGGAAAGGTCATCTACAAAATCAAAAATGTAGCCAACGAAATTATGATTTGGGGAGGTGTGGTTGAAGTACTTAATAATAAAGTTATTTTACTGGCGGAAGGAATTGAAGAGGCCGGTAAATTTTCCTGATTGGATAATCAAAATGGTATTTATCAGGGATTATCCTGTTTATCGGTCCATATGGCTATAACAAGCTATCATCCGGAAGATTTGCTGTCTATGAATAATCGGGGCTGAAAAATTTCCAGACAGGCAGCGAGGGCAACGTAGCATTCAGATGAATCGCCTTCTTGCTTACCGGATGGATAAATGAAATGGCCCGTGCATGTAAACAGATGGATTTATCCGGATTTGGTTTTTTATATCCATATTTCAAATCCCCGATAATCGGACATCCTGCAGCCGCAAATTGTGCCCTGATCTGATGAAACCTGCCGGTGATAAGCTTTACCTCCGTCAGGTACAGGGAATTGATCACGCTGAGCGTCCTGTACGCCAGCTCCGCTTTTACACTTCCTTTTTTATCATTCCGATAGGCTTTCACAATATTCTTTTGACGATTTTTAATCAACCAGTTAATTATATTCCCCTCAAAAGATGGAAGTGGTTTTTCGGTGATTGCCCAATATATTTTATCGACTGATTTACTTCTGAATTGTTCATTCATCCTTATCAGGGCCTTTGATGTCCTGGCCAGGATTACCAGTCCGCTAACCGGCCGATCCAGCCGGTGAACCAGTCCAAGAAATACATTGCCCGGTTTATTATATTTCCTTTTAATATATTCCTTTCCAAGTTCGATTAAACTTATATCCTCCGTACGATCACCCTGCACCAGGATACCGCTTGATTTATTTACGACCAGGAGGTGATTATCTTCATAGACAATTTTCAGATCTTCTTTCAAATCATTCCAGCGATACACATTATAAATCTGTTAGGATATGATGCAAGAGGTTTCGGGTTATAAAAGTGAAATCATCGCATCGACAGCCATCCTGACATTATTTCTGATTTGAGAAATGGAGGCTTCCATCATGTAACAGGGAGCAGTCACAATTTTATTATCTTTATCCACTAGAACTTCAGTAACTTTTTTCATGAGGGCCTGTGATCCTGTTTTTTCCATACCTGCACTGATGGCCTCAATTTCGTAGGGAGAAGGTTCTTCAGTGGTACCTACCGTGAGTTGCGCATGAATGGAGGTTCCTTCCAGGGCCTTGGCAATTACGGTCGGGCCCATACACAGACCACATACAGGCTTCCCATTGAGGATCATCTCATTGATCAATCTCCTTACATCGGGCAGGATTTCACCATCCGGACCCGAAAAGGCCCATTTTGTTAAATTCTTGGCAGCCCCGAAACCACCGGGTATTACCAGGGCATCTAATTGCACCGCCTTTATTTCCGCGAGATTTTTAATATTTCCCCGCGCAATTCGTGACGATTCAACCAATACATTCCGTTTTTCCGGCATTTCCTCTCCAGTAATATGATTTAATACATGGTGTTGATCCATATCGGGGGCCATACATATAGCCTCCCCATTATTTTCGTCAATGGCTAACAGGGTAAATACGGCTTCGTGTATTTCCGAGCCGTCAAAAACGCCATTTCCTGATAACAAAACTCCAATTTTCATCTTTCATAAAGTTTGATATGTAATGAATAAAATTGGCAGTTTATTCAATGAATAGCAAGTTTATCCTTGTGCTTTATTGATCAGATCTGACTATCGAAATAATTGTCAAAATATTGAGGATTGATCAACTGGTACCAGAGCTCGTAATCTTCGTAACTGATGCAATCTTCAAGTTTTTCACCTTCAATCGAAAGTTGAAACCGGCAGATCGATGGTACATGTTCATCAAGGAATTCGTATTGTTTCACTGGCAAGCTGGATATTTGAACATATGCTAAACCGGCGTAAAATATCGGGTTTACCTTTTGCATCATAACAGTTTTAGCAATTTTAACCTCTTAATATTGCAGCATAATTAATTCTGCTTTAAATTATTGTTATTTATCAATGGTTACATTCTGCGAATATTTAAAAAACAAAAATCGTGCTACTTTCATTATTACGAATAAAAACACAGTTTTGTAGTTGGGGTATATTATTACCTGATTATATTTCTAAACCCATCGGCACCGGACCATATGGAATACCTGGGAATTCTTTCTAAAATGAGGATCGAAAATGAAAAACCCGTCCGATATTTTCTGAATCTGGATGAGACTGAATTGTACATGAATGATTTGATTGGATTTCCTATCGAAATAAAATTCGAAGGAATCATACATTGCATTGCCTGCGGCAGAAAAATCAAAAAAGCATTTGGTCAGGGTTTTTGTTATCCGTGTTTTATGAATTCCCCTTTGAATTCCGAATGTATTCTCAAACCCGAATTATGTCAGGCTCATGAAGGCGGAGGTCGCGATCCGGAATGGGAGGAAAAAAATCACAACCAGCCTCATTATATCTATCTGGCCCAGACAAGCGGCGTAAAAGTAGGTGTTACACGAATGGATCAGATCCCAACCAGATGGGTTGATCAGGGAGCCTGGAAGGCAATAAAACTAGCTTTAACTCCCTACCGGTTCCTAGCCGGGAAAATAGAACTCTATTTGAAACAATATCTTGCCGATAAAACCCCTTGGCAGAAAATGTTAAAAAATGAAGTAAATGAAATTATCGATTTGGAAGAGGAAAAGAAAAAAATAATTGAAAAGATGGATCCTGAATATCAATCATTTATTTTATCATCGGAAAATGATATTTATACTTTCGAATATCCCGTTTTAAGATATCCAGTGGTAATAAAAAGTATCAACCTTGACAAATCTCCCCATATTCAGGCAAAATTATCGGGAATAAGGGGCCAATATTTAATCTTTGAAAATGGAGAAGTAATTAATCTGCGAAAATACAGTGGATATGAAATTACGCTGACTGTTTGATCCCTGGTATTTTACCGGATGAATTTATCAACGGACATTTTAGTTTTAAATAAACGTTAATTCTGCAAAATCCAATTAGTCAATGATAAAAGAAAGAAAACTATTGCTGAAACTGGTAAACCTTAACTGCTTTATGACCGACGAAACAGGATCCGATGAAATATTTCTGATGGTAAATGATCAGAAAATCTGGCCTGTGGATCATAAATTTAATACGATACGCCCCGGGTGCACCGAAATATCAATCGAATTAAAAGATTTTGATACCGGCACTTTGCTGGAAATTGAAATCTGGGATTTTGATTTTTTAAGCAGCAATGATTTACTTGGAATATTTCCGATCTTTCTTGACGAACCGGGTGGACCCTATCAAACGGACATGATTCAAAACAGTGAAAAAACAATAAACGCAAAATATAGTATTGAGTGGGAATTGGATTATATGTAAAAAGAAGGCCACCATAAAGGCAGCCTTCAACTAACCAACCAAAAACTAACTAGATCCACCCAACGTCTAGTTACACATCCCAATCAATCACCTAATAATACAACGAAATGGCCCCTGATAATGTTATGGATTTATTAAGAGGTAAATAAAAAAAATGCTTTTTGTCTTTTAACCAACAAATGGTCTTTTATGAATACCCATGCCCGCACTATTCTGACTAAACTCTCCATACAGGAGGTTGGACAAGGCCTCATGGATCTGGATTTTAGTCGGGAGCCCATTGAATTACAAGAGAATGACGAAACCAGTCGAATAGCTTCGTTTTTTCTGAAAGGATTTAACATGGAAGCAGCCTATCAATTTTCCGGAATGGAAAATCCTGATTCATCACAGCTTAAAGAGCTGATTGAGGATTATTTCCATCATAAATTTGAGTTTCATAAACTTTCAGAAGAAATTGCACGAGAATGGGTCCGATTACAACCCACTCCCTCCTTCCCAGGTGAATTGATTGTTTGCCAGTTTAGTGAAATCAACGAAACTGCGGAAAACTGTCCGGGCATCGGGATTTTTTTAGTAAGATCAAAGGAAAAATTCCTTCAAATCAACAGGATCGGCGCCCGTGTCTCAGTAAAAATCGAAGAAGGAATAAATCTGAAAAAATTGTTAGAATGTGTGCTTATCCTGCACAGTTCCGAGAATTCCCCTGCCACTGTGTTCTTTAAACTAAATGCGCACGAGTTTAGTGAAAATTTTTTTATCCATCAATTTATAAAGGCCCTTCCCGTTCAAAATAATTATTTCAATACATCATATCATTTGAACATGTTGAAAGCCTATGTGGACGAAACCATGACTGAAGAAGCTCCACTTGAAAAAATTGACAAGTTGAACCGATCGAAGGAATATTTTACAAATCACGAGCATTTTAATCATAAGGAATATGAATCCGCCCTTTTTGAGGATCCCGACCATATTACATCTTTTGAAAAATTCAGGAATCAATATGCGAAGGATAATGAAATTCCGCTAGTCGACGAATTTGAAATATCACCCCATGCCGTTAAAAAGAATTTTCACCGAATCCGAAGTGTGATCAAACTGGATAAGAATTTCCATATCTATGTACATGGGAACCCTCAGAATATAATTCGTGGATACGATCCTGAAAAAGGAAAACACTTCTACCAACTTTTTTTTGACGAAGAAAGTTAGCCTACAGGAATGCCCTTCTTCCAAAGGCAAACCGTTCTTTGCCATGAATATCCTTTAAGATACGAACATCTTGAAAACCTTCTGAATTCATAAGATCAAATATTTCACGGCCAAAATTCTCATTTATCTCAAAGATCAATAATCCACCGGGTTTCAATCCGGTTTTTGTAAGTTCGACTATGCGCTGGTAATATCTGATAGGATTATCATCCGGGACAAACAAGGCTTCAGCCGGTTCATATTTCAGAACATTCGGTTTCATGGTAACTTTTTCAGATTCGGTCACATAAGGGGGATTGCTGATTAGGATATCAAATACAGGGAATGGCCAACCTTCCTGAAATATATCGTAATGAAAAACCTGTACGCTGGCAGCCAGCCTGCGGGCATTGAACCTGGTAATGACTGCACTTTGGATACTTTTGTCCAAGGCATAGACACGGGAATCCGGGATCTCGAGGGCCAGGGTAACGGCGATGCAACCGCTTCCGCAACCGATGTCCATGAGGCTGGGCCTGGTCACATTATTTCTGTTTTTGACCAGTAAAATCAATTCCTCGGTCTCTGGTCGAGGGATCAGTACACCTTGCCTGACAAAAAATTCCCTTCCTGAAAAATAGGACTTGCCTGTAATATATTGGATTGGTTCATATTTTTTTAACCTTTCCACCGCAAGATCTATCTTTGCAAGATGTTTTTCCTCAAGGGAATATTCCTTACCTGTAATACACGATACCCGGTCGATTCCCAAATATTCATCCAGCAGAATATACGTAAGCATATCGGATTCTTTTCCGTGAAATGGTATAAGTTTGGCTTTTACTTCGCGGAAGATCTCATTCGCAGAATATTTATGTATCGATTTCAATCTCTGAATTTGGAGCTGTTCTTTTTATTGATGAAGAAAAGGTAATAGTTTTGGAATAAAATAGCTTTTTAATAAACAAAGGTATCAGCTTTTGGAAAATAAGTACATGTTGCGGGCCCTGGAATTGGCCAGATACGGTTTAGGCGGTGTAAGCCCGAATCCAATGGTTGGATGCGTAATTGTAAAAAAAGATAAAATTATCGGTGAAGGCTGGCATCAATATTATGGAGGTCCACATGCCGAGGTGAATGCGATAAACCAGGTAGTGAACAAGGACCTGGTGAAAGGAAGTGATGTATATGTGAATCTGGAACCTTGTGCTCACCATGGCAAAACACCTCCCTGTGCAGAATTACTGGCTAGGTATCTGGTGAATCATGTGATCATTTCAAACAGGGATATCAACCCGCTTGTTCAGGGAAAAGGCATTCAAATACTTAAATCGGCAGGGATCAGGGTTACTGAAGGAGTACTGGAGAAGAAAGGAGCAGAATTAAACAGGCGTTTTTTTACTTTTCATTTATTGGAAAGACCTTATATTATTTTGAAATGGGCCGAAACTGCCGATGGTTTTATAGCAAAAGAAAATTTCGATTCAAAATGGATCAGCAATGAAAATTCAAGGCTCCTTGTACATAAATGGCGTTCGGAAGAAGACGGAATCCTGGTGGGCGCAAATACGGTACTGTACGATGACCCGGCTTTAAATGTAAGAGACATAATGGGGAAAAATCCGGTCCGGATCATCCTTGACCCAAAATTGAAAATTAAGGGGAATTATAAAATTTTTGATCAAAAACAGAAAACACTGATTTACAACATTGAGGAGGGTCGCAACATGGAGAATTTATTTTACATAAGAAAAAACAAAAAATCTTTCCTATCCGATGTCTTAATGGATTTAAAATCCCGAGGGATCCAATCTATCCTTATTGAAGGGG
>Ga0209536_100001547_pt1 | contig 37862 bp, 39 predicted proteins | sample DeeMarSeWOR28_12_FD_187461 | JGI IMG/M metagenome (GOLD analysis project Ga0209536, IMG submission 187461) | Marine sediment microbial communities from White Oak River estuary, North Carolina - WOR-2-8_12 (SPAdes) (version 2) | ecosystem: Environmental > Aquatic > Marine > Intertidal zone >... | reverse complement strand
AGCAGGGCTTCGTCCTGTTGTGTAAATGGACCGGACCGTTTATTTCGCAGCTCAATGACGCCGATGATGGTGTTATCATACATCAGCGGGACGCAGAGGACCGATGTTGTTTTAATACCCGTTTCTTTGTCGAATTCCGGATCATACTGTGAATCGTTTAATATGCCATTGACGAATGCCGGTTTGCCGGTCCTTGCGACACGTAAGGCTATGCCTTCTTCTGATTTCAGCATTTTGTTATTTATCCTGTCGGAACCTGTCCCGGCGTTCACCGTATATTGAAGATTGTCGTCTTCATTGCGGAGCAGAATAAAACCGTATTCACCCCCGGTCAGGGTCATTGCAGATGTCAGGATTCTCTTTAGCAGGACATCAGGGTACAGCGTTTCTCTGAACTGCCTGGTGATGTCGAAGAGACTGGTTAATTTCGAATTCAGATTTTGTGCAGATGTAATTGATGAATTGGTGGCCCTGGTTGTAAGAATAAGGCCAAGGACTGATACAAAGAGCGCAAGCAATGGCAGTATGGTCAGGTGTAAGGGCACTTTTGAAAAATCATCACCTGACACAGAGGGATAGACATAATTGACTGACAGGTAGACGAGCAATGCGAGCGGGATGATGGAGGCAACGCAGTACGAGGTCAGAACAGAACGGCGTATATGATCAAAAAAACTTTTGCCCTCAAGGTCATTCATGGCCGCAATTGCCGAAATGTAATCTTCTTAATCATAATAATACGTAACTAACCTCCCTCTTTCCCGGGCTCTCCCAATGAGTCATTTTTATTATCGGCCTTTATTACGCGTTCCTTAACTATACCTGTTTATTGTAAGTAGCAGTTTTTACGAGCTAAATAGTATAATTGGCGGGGATGAAATCAGGGTAGGGCGCAATTACCGGTCCGCGCTGCTGTGACGGAAGAGATCACTCTTTATCCAGACCCAGAACATGCTTCTGGCTCCTTTTACCGTTGCCTTGAGGTCATTTACTGTTCGCATTGCCAGGATCCTTTTTAAAATGAATCCCGGTCTTGAGTAAAATCGTTTAAAGGCGATTTGCCTCAATTGTCCAATCTCTTCCCGTGTCATCGTATGGGGAACAAAAGCGGCCCCCTGATAGGTAAAGTCGGTGAGTACTCCTGAAATTGTACCGTATTTATCAATGTTGTCATAAAGCTCTGTTCCCGGAAACGGCGTGAGCGCATGAAAGTTTGCGATGTCGGGATTGAGTTCACAGGCAAACTCAATCGTCTTAAGCCCGTCTTCAAATGTTTCTCCGGGGATTCCGAAAAGAAAAGGCGTATACACGGTCAGCCCTGCCTCCTGTGCGGTCTTCACCGCTCTGCGGGTCTGGTCCAGCGTTATTCCTTTTCTGATGGTATTTAAATTCTTCTGAACGCCGCTCTCTGCGCCAAACAGGATTGCCCAGCAGCCGGCGTCCCTGAACGCCTGCAGCAGAGGTTTGTCGACCTGATGAACGCATGCCGATGCAAACCACGTGAAATCGAGTTTGCGCCTCTTTATTTCGAGTGCTATCCGCATGGCCCGGTCATAATCGGCCGCGAGCGTATCGTCAATGAACTTTATCTCCCGGTATCCCTGACCGAGGCAGTGTTCGATCTCCTCCATGACATTTTCTACGCTCCGGAAGCGTATGCCTTTTTCTCTGTATTTATCGATCTGAAAACAGAATATGCATCGCCTGTTGCATCCGCGGGCGGTCATGATAACTGCTACCGGTTTCCTTTTATAGGTTGCGGGAGGCGGGATGTAATCGACAGCATTGCCGAGGAGCTCCCTTGCCGGAAACGGAATGGAATCAACGTCCGTAATGAGCGGCCTCGGGGGGTTTTTTATGATTGTCTCACCTTCTCTGAAGGCAACACCCTCGATCCCCTGAAGTCCCATCCCGTCTGAAAGCCGCTGCAGCATCGCAGGCATCGTGATCTCACCTTCACCGGTGATGACCGCATCAATATCCCTGCAGTCTTCAAGACATTTCTCCTGCAGGGCGATTGGATAGGGGCCACCTGCAATTATGTAAGGCCGGGCCTGAACCCCGGCCCTGCGGATTTCCGCTGCAGTGAAGACTGCCTTGTTCCATCCAAACGTGGTTGAATAAATGCCGACTACATCCGGCTTATAGCTGATGATTTCGTTCATGATGTCAGCGTGTGTCATGAAGGCGCCGTTCAGAAACCGGACATCATGACCCGCCTGCAGCAATGAAGATGCCACATAAAGAGTGCCGAGCGGCTGCCAGTAGTTAATCTGCGAGCCCGCAGTTTTTGAGGAGAATATTTCTTCCGGCTCCCAGGCCGGTATGACAAGTGCGCATTTCATGAATTCAATTATCAGTAGTCAGTAGTCTGCAATCAGTAATCAGACGTCAGTTACCGACTACCGTGTAAAGGTAGTTTAACATTTATGATACATGTCAGTTCCAATAAAGAAGGGCTGCTCAAACGAGCAGCCCTTCAGGGTAACGTCGATTAAAATAAAATCAGATTTTACTTTACTTTCGCTACGAACACAGGGACTTCCGATCCATTTACGACTTCCCTGCTGACACTTCCAAGAACAAAGGAATGGGGCCTTTTGCCTCTCGAGCCGATAACGATTATGTCGGCGTTTTCCTCATTTGCAGTTTTCAGGATTTCTTCTGCAGGATGTCCCGTTCTGATTACTGTTTTTATCCCCTTGAGTCCCCTGTTTTGCAGCGATTTACTGTAGAAATCCATAATTGAGGCTGCCCTTTTGTCCATGGCCTCTTTATACTCCGTTCCCTTCAGAACCTCATTGAGGGTGCTTAATTCAGAGTCGGTAATCATATCATCCATAAAAGACTCACCTGCAAATCTTTCCACATAGAGAAGGATGACTTCGTCAGGGTCAGCGCATGGAAACAGACTCTCAAAAGATGCAATTGCTGCCTTCGATCCCTTGGTGTCGTCTACCGCAATTAATATTTTTTTCATTTCACACCTTGCCTCATTTTCAATGAAATTGAATATGACTGTTTAACGGCCGTATCCGCCTGAGGGCGCACCGTATCCGCCTGAGGGCGCACCGTAGCCGCCGCCTGAGGGCGCACCGTAGCCGCCGCCCGAGGGTGCTCCGTAGCCGCCGCCCGAGGGTGCACCGTATCCGCCTCCGTATCCACCCGAAGCAGCCCCATAACCACCACCGGCTCCACCATATCCGCCGCTCGCTCCACCATAACCGCCGCTTGCTCCACCGGTGATTCCGGAACCTGATCCCGCTCTGACAACAGAAACATCTGTTGGCGCAACACTATAGCCGATTATAAAGCTTAATATTGCAATGAGAATCAACAAAATAAGCCAGAGACCTGTCTTCATGACACCTCCTATGAAATAGTTTTAAGCTTTTTCGATTTTTAAATACATCTTTCCACCTTCGGTTTTATCTTCAAGAAGTTCGTGTCCTCCCTGATCTATCATCTGAAGGATTGTTTCTTTGGATGAAGGATTGTCAAAGATTACACTCAGAACGTCCCCCTCTTGAATCTTCTCAAGAGATTTCTTTGTGTATATCTGGGGGTGCGGACAGACATAACCACATACGTCGAGTTCATACGTTCCATCTCCGGTTTTTTCAAACTTCATTGCCATGATTTTGTGACCTCCTCAAAAAATTAATATATTATTTACTCTTTGACAGAGTAAGTGCCGAGCTTTTAATAAAAAGCAGCGATGTGCGTCAGAATGACTCCATTTCTTTTGCCATCTTTCGCTCTGTAAACCAATTGAAAAACTTGACTCCAAGAAAAGCTCCAAACACCATTCCGATACCATATACCCATCCGTTCGGGTCACCGCCTGCTGCCCTGATGAAGAATGCACCGATATTACATCCCAGAGAAGGACGTGAACCCATGCCCATCAAAAGACCGCCGCTGAAGCCCCACATCAGTAATTCAGGTGATGGTACTTTAAACTTGAATTCATTCTGCAGCCGAGCCATGACCATTGCACCGAAAACAATACCCAGAGACATCCAGAGTGCCGGGTTTCTCCAGAGTTCAGGCAATCCATTGACATACCCGAAGAACATGTTATCATGCATGTTCCATCCAAACTTTTCAAAGATCCACGCACCCAGCTGCCCTTCCTGACTCGTGATATACCAGTAGCCGGGATCAAAGACCGTGCCCTTCAGCGAAACATCTTCGAAATGCCCCATTCTTTTCAGGAGTGTTCCGAAATTTGTGACACCAAATTTTTTCTGCATTGCGGCCATGGTCAAAATATGGAGACCTGCCGTCAATCCCACCAGAACACCCATGATGCTTGTACGGCTGGATGCCGTAATCATTGCCCACATACCTTCAAATTCGTCCTTCAGACCGGTCGTCTCGGGAAGCCCCTGTTTCTTCAGTGCCTTCTTCTTTTTCTTGATGAAGATCTTTCTCGAATAAAAGTAATAGATTACGCAGAGCAGAAGAATCGCGGGCAGGATGGCATTAATAAATGCATTGCCGATAAAAAAGTGAATACCCGTGGGATTTCCGCCTGACATAAGCTTTGCAATGGTAAATTGAGGCTGATTCCAGACATATCCTACAAGATAATGATCAAACCATGATGTGATAGGAATATGAACACCACTTGCGCTTGCAATGGCAGCCTGGGTTTGCATCGCTTTGTCAACCCATGACTGCGGCATGAAATTGTTGAATACGCCGCCTATATCGACAAAGGCGGCCTGTCCGAGACAGAGTCCGAAAATTACCGCTATCAGGGATGTCATGTTGCCTTCCCCCACTTTGTACAAGGAACCTGAGGCACAGCCACCGGAAAGCACCATCCCGACCCCGAAAATCACGCCGGAAAACAGCATGTGGATCCCAAACGGTGCGGGATGAAACGTGCTCAAATGAGATGTTTCGAGGATCGCCTCAACAACACTGAAGAAGATAAGCGCAATCATGATTCCCACAGCCATTCGCGGGACCCCCGCAGCGAACAGGTCTCGTGAGGCTGAAGCAAAACAGAACCTTCCGTACTGCAGCATCATACCGTAGGCATACCCGAACCAAATGTATACTATGAGGTATATATAATATACATTTGCCGAATAATACAGGAAACTAATCAGGATAAGTACGCCTGTGATCAGAAAAGCCCAGAATTGATTTCTTTTTTCTACGTTTTCCACAGGTTCACAAACCTCCTTTTAAAGTATTTTGAGTGCGGATAGTTTTTTTAGATGTTGGGTAGTATTAGTCTTTGTGTTTAAGCAACGCTCCATCATAATATACGGGGGCTGATTAGTCCAATAAAAAAAAGTAATCAGCAGATTATTAATTTTTATTGGAAAATTATTGTCTTATAAATTACCTTCTTTTGCCGGGGTTGCTGATATTCCTGAATTTGGATAGGTAGGATTATACAAAAAACCTTTTCAGAAAACAATAGAGCGAAAAAACAAGAGTGTTTCCCACGTATTGCACTCTGCTCACAGCTGCCGTCCCGGGAGTTATCCGGTTCGTGAGGCCTTTTCACGCTCCTTTTTTTCAACCACGCAATAAATGCCTCCCTCTTTGATCCCCGGTTTGAAGCAGCTGTTGCAGGATATGCATCTGGCAGGCGATCTGTCACCCTTTTGCCAGCGAAGCGGCAAATCCTCTTCACGGATCAGGGGCCGTGAAAGTGAGATGTAATCAACATCATTATGAATGGCATGCTGCACCACCTCAAAAGACCGGTAACCTCCGACTGACATAACGGGACAGGAGACAGCTTTTTTGATTTCCCGGGCAGCAGGGAGATTGTAGGCCTCCTGGGCCGGTTCTTTGATTTTTTGCCGTGCAGGAGTTCGGTCACCTGATGCAGGCGTGCCGCAGCTTACTTCTATTGCATCGATACCTGCCGTATCAAGGAGTCTCGCGGCCGCAAGAGCGTCATGTGTCTCGAGGCCTCCCTCCAGGTTATCCGAACCGCTTAACTTGATCAGGACCGGGAAATCACGGCCCACCGCTGACCGTACCTTATCATAAACCTCAATAAGAAAGCGGCAGCGCTTTTCGACCGGCCCGCCGTATTCGTCAGCCCGCCGGTTTGTCAGGGGGGAGAGAAACTGGTTGATCAGGTAGCCATGGGCGCCATGAAGCTGCACAGCGTCAAAACCATACTCTTTTGCGCGGCGCGCTGCCTCGCCGAATGCATCGATAATTTCTGCAATCTCCTGTTTTGTGGCTTCTGCCGGGAGTTCGTCAAACTGGTCGACCTTGACCGCTGAAGGAGCAAGCGGCTGCCTGCCGGCTGTATCGGTTGTTGTCTGTCCCCCGGCGTGAACGAGCTGGATGCAGATGCGGCCGCCTTCATCATGCACGGCACGGGTCATTTTTTTCATCTCAGCGGCAAAGCCGTCAGTATGAATTCCCATTTTCCCGGGCAGCTGTTTCCCTTCGGGCCTGACAAAGGTGTAGCCGGTAATGATGAGACCAACGCCTCCCCGTGCAAGGCCCCGGTAATAGTTTATGAGTTTTTCGGTTGGCCTGCCGTCTGACTCACACATCCCCTCCCAGGTGGCGGAACGCACCAGACGGTTCTTCAGTTTCATGCCGTTGATTTCTGTTGTGTCGAATATTTGTCGCATTATGCATTCTCCTGATAAGTGTTGCCGACTCCTTTAATGGAATGAAAACATGTTACCACAATGGCTGTGAGGGTTCAACATAGATGCCGCATGCTTTATGGGCATGCAGAGGGGAACGATTGTGGAGGCAGAATATCTAGCTTTTCTGTAAACCAAGATTTTTCATCTTGGTTCTCAACTGCTTCCGGCTTATACCGAGCAGTATTGCAGCCTGAGACTGGTTCCATGCTGCCTTATCGAGGGCCTTGCATATGACCCTCTTCTCAATGTCAAGGAGATTCAATCCATCGCTTTCCGGCAGCTCGTCAACGTAGAGTGATTTTAATTTGCGGGGCAGGCATTCAACATTTATCTGGTCATACGAACACAGAATTACAGCTCTTTCAATAATATTCTCGAGTTCGCGGACATTCCCCGGCCATTCATAATTAGACAAAATATCCATAACATTCTGTTCAAATCCCCGGATTTCCTTTTTATTCTTCCCGTTGCACTCTTCAAGAAAATGAGAAGCCAGAATAGGGATATCCTCTTTTCTGTCTTTCAGGGAGGGGATATTGATGGAGATCACATTGAGCCGGTAATAAAGATCATCTCTGAAATCCCCTTTGCGGACCGCTTCCTCTATATTCCTGTTGGTAGCGGCCAGTACCCGGACATCAGCATTAATTTTATTTTTCCCCCCCAGCCTGTGAAATTCCTTTTCCTGCAGGAATCTGAGCAATTTTTTCTGCAGGGCATAATCAAGGTCACCGATTTCATCGAAAAACACGGTGCCCCCTCTGGCCATTTCTATAAGGCCGATTTTGTCGTTGTATGCACAGGTAAAGGCCCCTTTCTCATAACCGAACAGTTCGCTTTCCATCAGTTCGGTAGGGATCGTGGTACAGTCTATAGGAATAAAGGGATTGTCTGACCTGAGGGATGTGTAATGAATCGCCCGTGCTACCAGCTCTTTCCCGGTACCGCTCTCACCAAGTATCAGCACATTCGCATCAGTTTTGCTGACTCTCTGTATCATTGAATAGACTTCCTGCATGGGTTTTGCTTTTCCGATGATATTCAGGAACTGATTGTGCCCGGGAATGCCATCAGTAAGATTATGATCTTTTGACCGGATAGCATCCCGTATCGTCGTTAAAAGAACATTTAAGTTTACCGGTTTGGTGAGAAAGGTATATGCCCCTTTTTTCATTGACTGCACTGCAAGGTCAATGGTGCCGTACGCAGTCAGCAGGACAACCGGCATTGAGGAATCAGCGGATTTGATTTTCTCAAGGAGGATTGCTCCGTTCATGCCGGGAAGTTTGTAGTCGGACAAGACAAGGGAATACTGTTTGTCTTTCAGCATCGCGAGGGCGTCTTCACCGGTCATGGCGGATTCCACATCAAGCCCCTCTTTTGTCAGTGCAGTTGAGAGCACTTTCAGGACATTTGCTTCGTCTTCAACAAGTAATATTTTTTGTGTCATAATTGCAATGGCAGGGACAGCGTAAATCTGCTTCCCCTGGAAGGAGTGCTCTCAATGTGCAAATCTCCTCTGTGTTCTTTCGCAATTTTTTTTGAAATTGCAAGACCGAGGCCGGTCCCGCGGGTCTTGGTAGTGAAGAAAGGATTGAAGATATTCTGTAAATCTTCTCTGGATATGCCTTTCCCGTCATCCTCAACCATGACCATGACGGAATCTTTTTCTCTGTATGTCCTTATTGTTATGTTCCCTCCACGGTCAACGGCATCAAATGCATTGATGACAAGATTCAATAATACTTGTTTCACCTGGTTATAATCAAAATTAAACAGAGGAATATCCGGTTCCGTTATAATTTCTATCTGAATGTTCTGCTCTTTCGCTTCCGTACTTAACAGAGTTTCCGTTTCCCGGACCAGTGTATTGATATCTGATTTTACGGGTTCCGGGGATTGTGGTTTAGCAAAGTTCAGGAGGTTTGTTGTTAACTTATTGATGCGGGTAGCTTCATGCTGGATTATTTTAATGAACTCATTAATAAGTTTGCCTTTATAATTATCTCTTAAATACGCAGCAGCTACCGATATGGCGTTCAATGGATTCCTTATTTCATGTGCAAGCGTGGCAGAAAGTTCGCCGGTGGCAGCAAGTCTGCTCAACCGGTCCTGTTCCGAGATGGAGTGGCGCAATTTCACAAGCATTTCGTTATACGCAGATGAAAGTTCCCCAATTTCATCATTGCTTTTTAACGCTATGTTTTCATTCAGCCCCCTTTCTACGAGACCGCTGACAGAATCCTTCAGCAAAAGAATAGGGCGTATGAGTCTGATGATCAGTCCCAGGCCGAAAACGAGGGCTGACGCCAGCGTTACGAGAAGAAGGACAAAAACCATCAAATTCCTTCCCACAAAGTCTATGGGTTCAATGTTTTCATAAAACATGACTGTGCCGAACACCAGCAGCGGAATTGACGCCAGCAAACTGAAGGCAGTCAGGGCCTTGTAAAGCATGCTTCCCGAAAGTTTTGTGAGGTCTTCACTCTTCATGCTGAAAAACAGCGTTATAAATCCGACGGGTCTGAAAAGGTGTCCGTATGTCCAGGGTGTTGAACCGATTGGCGCCGGGAAAAATAACATGATCGCGCCGGTGCAGATCAGGGCATGGCCCAGGGATGCATAGATATAGCGCCTTGCCCGTGTGCGGTAATAAGCGGCTATATATAACATAAAGAGGACACCTGAAAAATACGATATGACAAGCCACACGAGCGGGCGGAATTCACCAAAAATGGGGAATACCGTATATACCGCCGGATGAAAAAGCACTAACAGCGGAATATACAAAAGCGGGAAGTACTGTTTGTCCCATGGCTTTTCCGATGAGATTGCCACGATCAAAATCAGGAGGCCGAGACAGTAGCCAAGAAGCGTCTGATAAAGAAGGTTTAAATTTAAATGAGAGGCGTGAATGAAGGCATGAGATGCACTGCTGATGCAAAGGATGGCAAACCCTGAACCGATAAGCACTATCCTGTTTGATATTTCTTTTGAGAGCTGTTCTGACTTTGAGGAGTAAAATGCCCTGAACGATATTATTCCGCATATCGAGGCAATGAGGATTTCCTCTGCTATGTGATAGGACATCCATTCCATTATGAGCCTGCCATCAGATCGGGTTTCCGGGAAGTCAGGAACTCTTTATTTAACTGTACTAAAGAGATATGTTTATTAGCAAGGGATTCATGAAGCTGCTTCTGACACTCGAGGCGGTTTTAATTCAGGTATGGGTTTTTCCGGTACGAACTTAGTATAATGAGGGAGCAAAAAATTATTGCACATTCATATAAAAATATAAAAAGGACATTCCGAAAAAATATCATCTATGCGAGAAAAAAACAATGATAAGATTCTTGATGTCAGAGGACTCCCCTGCCCGACCCCAACGGTTATGGCCGGCAAGACGCTGAGAGAGATGGAAACCGGCATGACTCTGAAAGTTATATCAAATGATGTTACCACAAAGGAAAGCATTTCCGCGCTCTGCGCTGATGAAGGATACCGTCTTCTGTCAACAGAGGAAAAAAACGGCATTATCACGTTTGTCATCCGCAGATAACTTCCTGCTTCTTTTGATACATCACCATTAACTTCTACGCTTAATTTCATGATGTAAAGTTCCTTTTGGGACAGGTTAATATGCCCCCTGTCCAGTTCAGGACATATTTGGCTCCAAATGCTGCCATTTTAGCGGAAGATGGTTGGCATTGTTTTTGCTTTATAACTATTCATCTCCATGGGTCTTTTTTTGTTGATTTTCTTTATAAAAGTCTGTTCTAATGCTGAATGAGGGGAGGTGATTGAGAAACAAGAATCAAGCGGGGAAATCATCGGAATTAACTTTTTAACGATGAAAGGAGGAACCTGTGCCAGTTGATCAATCTCCGGATGAAACCGGAAAAAAAGTAACCGGCATTGAAGAGGGGGCATCAGACGTAGTTATTGATCGTGCAGAGGGCAATATCTCGGATCTTTGGAAGAAGGAGGATTACTGGGCGATCTGGCTTGGCTTTGCAATACTCGTCGTGGGAATGATTATTTTCTTTCCGCGCGGGCCCGAAGGAATGGAGGAGAAAATAGACGCGGCCAATGCAATACTGCAGGCAGAGGCAGAGAGGGCACCTTTTAAAACGATTGCATGGTATAAGGCTTCTGATTCCAAAAAGAAGCATAAGGCAACAGGCTCAAGCATAGGAAAATCGATCAAGAGGTTCACAGACAAGCCGCATGGCTGGAAAAGTAACCCAATCCAGGCATTCATTTTGACGCAGGAGGAGGCTGACGCAAAAAACGCAAAGGCCCTGCCGAAATATGAAAAGGCAAAGGCGGCAGAGGAAGCTGCAATGGCCAGTGCCAAGGCAGCTGAAATGGCTGCTGAAACCGCGGGCTTTCAGGACGTCGCTCTGAATGAAGCTGCAAAGACAGCTATTGGCGGGTGGCGTGATGCTCATAACAAGGCATCTGATGCAAAAAAGAAAATTGGTGCAAAGCCTTACAATCAGATCCCCTACCTGATCGGCTTTATGGTCGTACTGGCGGTATTCTTCGGCATTGGTAAACAGGTCATGACAGGGGACATGGGCAAATTCATAGGCGGCTTCATTTTCGTTTTTATTGTAGCTGTTCTGGCGTATACAGCTGCATCGAATGCGACTATGAAAAGTTATGGCATCGGGTATGCGGCATGGGCTATTCTGTTCGGGCTTATCATCAGTAATACGGTGGGGACTCCAAAATGGGTCATCCCGGCTGTGCAGACAGAATACTATATCAAAACAGGGCTGGTCCTCCTGGGTGCCGAGATACTGTTTGGAAAGATCCTCTCTATCGGTATTCCCGGCATATTTGTGGCATGGGTCGTTACGCCGATTGTCCTGGTAACTACTTATATCTTTGGTCAGAAAATTGTCAAAATGCCTTCAAAGACGCTGAATATCACTATTTCAGCTGATATGTCAGTCTGCGGTGTATCAGCGGCCATAGCGACAGCGGCGGCGTGCCGGGCGAAGAAGGAAGAGCTGACCCTTGCAGTCGGTCTTTCGCTGGTTTTTACGTCAATCATGATGATCGCCATGCCTGCATTCATAAAGGCCGTGGGAATGCCGCATGTCCTCGGCGGAGCGTGGATGGGAGGCACGATAGATGCCACGGGAGCTGTTGCAGCAGCAGGAGCATTTTTGAGTGACAAGGCGTTGTATGTAGCGGCGACGGTGAAGATGATACAGAATGTGCTTATAGGGGTGATCGCATTTTGTGTTGCGGTCTACTGGTGTGCGAAGGTTGATTGTGCCCCGGGGCAGAAAGTCAGTGCGATGGAGATCTGGTACCGTTTTCCGAAATTTGTTATCGGGTTTGTCATTGCGTCTATTGTTTTTTCTACTATTTACAGCTCTATGGGAAAAGATGTCGGCTATGCCCTGATAGATCACGGTGCACTTCGCGGTTTTTCAAGAATTGCCCGGGGGTGGTTTTTCTGTCTTGCGTTTACGAGTATAGGGCTTGCTACGAACTTCCGTGAACTGGGCCATTATTTCAAGGGTGGGAAGCCTCTTATTCTCTATGTCTGCGGACAGTCATTAAATCTGATACTTACGCTGATAATGGCTTACATCATGTTCTACAAGGTATTTCCGGAAATAACAGCGGGGATTTAGGAATATGAACACTGCAGTGAGTCACAAACTCAACAGGACACTGGACGGGCAGCGACGCCCGTCCAGTGACTTATTCCGATGGGCCGGGCTATTGCTCGGTTTTTTTCTTGTATGGTTGTTTATGTTTGTCATTGCCCCGGTGATAGAGGAGTCACCGGCAGTGAAGCCCCTGGCTGATTTTATTGAGGAAAGCGGAATTGATGCAAGCGCCCTGTATTATACGGAAGTTGAAGAGGCAAGCGTTGCTGAACTGAACATGCGTCACACCATGGAGTTCATGCCGACAGGAGCGGGGAAGAACGCTGCTTTACAACAAGCACCGGACTGAAGCGTTATTGAGAATAATGATAATGCTTGCCAACACTTTTCAGCCCGGTTTGTGAGTTAGCAATCTGATAGAGTTATCATAGACCTCCCTTGTGGACAGTAATGCCGAATGATTTCAATTTAGACAGTAGCATCCAGACACGATCCTGCAAGAACGCGAAGGTCTCGTATATTTCTAAAAGAACTCTTTCCCTTATAATCCATTTCTAATTGCCGCCATAAATACCCTGGCTGCCAGAGCAATAAGACATGCAACGATAAGGGTTGCAAGGCTTACCATGGACATCTTCTTCCATCCGAGTTCCTTCCCTAGAACAGCTATTGTAGCAACGCAGGGCACATAAAAAAGAACAAACAGCGTAAAAATCATTATCTGCTCACGAGACATAACGCTTGACACGTCCATTGTTCCCAGCGCCTGAAACAGCATAATCATTGACAGCTCCTTTCTCAATATTCCGAATATGAGAGTGGTTCCAACAGATGCCGGAAGACCGAGCACATACGTCAGAGGTAGCATGATGCTGTTTATCAGGATGTCTCCCTTTGTATATTCAAGGAAACTGAGAACAGTACTGCCTATAATCAGGAGCGGCCAGGCGATGAACATAAACTCCTTCAACCTGAGCCATGTCTTTGCAAGCACAACGTTTATGGAAGGCATTTTAAGAGAAGGTATTTCAAGGATGAGGCCCGGTGTAACCTCAGGCATGAAGTGTGTCAGTATCTTCCCTGTAAGGGCAATGACAAAAAGATTAAGAACATAAATGAACAGTGCTGCCCACGGACCGATATAATAAGCCACAAGCCCGTATATAATAGTCGTCCTTGCTGCACAGGGAACCATCGTCGCAAGGAACGCTGTTATGAACCTGTCCCTTGGTGTTTCAAGTATCCTTGTTGCCATAATAGCCGGGACAGTGCATCCGTAACCAAGGACAAAGGGGAGGACTGATTTTCCATGAAGACCGATTTTGTGCATGAAAGCATCCATGAGAAAGGCCATTCTCGGAAGATATCCTACATCTTCCAGTACAGCCATACCAAGGAGAAAAGGAAACAGATAGGGAAGGACTATTCCTATGCCTCCGGCCAATCCTTCAATGATTCCTTTCGCAAAGAAGGAGATCAGCGTCTCTTCCCCCATAGTCTCAACAATACTTTTCATGAGGCGTTCAAGAATGGCAATAATGGGCTCTTCTATTGCCTTTCCTGCTTCAAATACAATACTGAAGAAACCAAGAAGGACCAGGATAAGGAATATATAGCCCAAAACCCTGTGCATAATCAGCTTGTCTATCCTGTCGTGAAAGGTCTTTATCGGTCTCCCGACCGTTGCCGCTTCTTCAAAGATATTCATGGCTATCGCATGTCTTTCGGATGATATAACCATATCAGAAGGTCTTCCATGTGTCTTTTCTATATACGCTTGATAATTCCTCACAACATTTAACAGGTGAGGGAACCTCTCTATCTCTTTCATGAAGAAATCATCTCCTTCAGCAAGCTTTTTTGATAACAACCTTCCCGGAACTCTCAGTTCCCTGAGGACTTCTTCACTTATAAATCCTGATAACTTTGCAATGGTCTCTTCCACATCCTTATGGAATGATGGAGCCTTTCCCCTGACATTTTTATCAAAGGCACTTCTGACTGCTGAAAAGAGGGCACCTAACCCCTGACCTTTCACAGCTATGGTTTCTACTACAGGAATGCCAAGGATTTCTGACAGTTTTTCAGCATTTATATTTATTCCCTTTCTCCTGGCCTCATCCATCATATTCAGGCAAAGAACCATGGGAATGTCCATATCCATCAACTGGATAGTAAACTCAAGACTTCGGGACAAAAGCGATGCATCTACAACATTTATGACGATATCAGCCTTACCTGAAAGAATGTATTTCCTTGCCTCGAACTCTGCCAAATCCATGGATGTAAGGGAATATATCCCCGGTAGATCAACAATTTCAAAAGTGTTTCCACCAAAGGTAACGGAACTCAGGGTATACTGAACGGTTTTCCCGGGGAAGTTTGCGGTAACGGCCTTATATCCTGCCAGGGCATTGAATATTGTACTCTTCCCGCAGTTCGGCTGACCTGCAAGGGCAATTCTCATAGTTCCTCTACCTGAACCCTGGAGGCAATGCCCCTCCCTAATGCCACTTCGCTTCCATGAACTTCTATAAGAATGGGGCCTCCCCATGCTGATTGTCTTTTAATGAGAAGGATGTCTCCGAGATGAATGCCATAAGCAGAGAGATGCTGTCTTGCGCCCTTTCCGCCAGGAATCTCCAGTACCCTTACCCTTTTCCCTTCGTCCATGTCACTAAGGACTCTCATCCTTTTTTACATTCCATTAAGTCCTTCAGATTTTTTAAGTCGGTTTTCTTTACCTCAACTTCAGCATCGGAAAGGACGTAGTGAGGGCCTTTACCTTCAAAATCCTCTTTTGTGTAGAGAATATCAATCTCCTGCTCCACAAGTAATTCTGCAAGTTTTATCCCCTTTCCCTTTTCCATTTCCGAAAAAGGGTTATCCAGGACTTTCCTGGACAATATTGTTTTGTCCGGGAGCCTTTCGTCCCACAGGGCAATAAAGGGCGCACCGCCGAAATGCTCTGAAATTTCTCCGTCTCTGGTTGCAAGGGGAACAGCAAATCTCTGATAATCCTTCCTCTCCGGCTCATAATGGATAATAAATTTCTCTACAAAAGGAATGTGTCTTTTAATTTCCATCTCTATATTGTTCGCGATAAGATGGGCATCTTTCAGCTTTTTTGAAGAGAGTCTCAAATCTGTTTCTACAAATATGAACCGTCCGGAGTTCCTCGCATTTAAAGAGACTATTTCTTTGACTTCCGGAAATCTTTTTATCAAATTCATTATCGCATTCTGGGTTGATTTGTCTACGGATGCATCGAGAAGACTCTTCATGGAATCCTTCAGGATTCCATAACCTGCTCTCACGACTATTACCAAAACAACAAGGGCGGCAATCCTGTCCATAAAAGCGTAAGAAAATTTTGCAGCGGCTATTCCCAGGGCCACTACAGCAAGAGGAGCAAGGTCCATTCTCCAGTTCTCGGCATCAGCCATTAATGAGGGGGAGTTTAAGAGTTTTGCCTTTTTTGCCTCAAATCTTGAAAACAGGATAATCGGGAACACCATGGAAAAGAGTACAATGAGTGTAATGTTCAGGTTCTTCAGTGATTCAGAAGGCGGATGATATATCATCTTTACTATTTCATAAGCGCTGACAAATATTAATCCTGCTGAAAGTACAGCTGCAAGATTTTCGACCTTATAGAGACCCCACGGAAATTGCTTGGATTTTTTCTCGGAAAGGTATATGCCTCCAACTACCAGCATGCTCCCTATTACGTCCGTTAGAGAATGTACAGTCTCGGCAAGAAGGGCTGAGCTGCCTGTAAAAAGGTATAGGAGATATTTTACGGCTGTAAAAGATATATTCAGACCCAGGGACATGGCGGCAAGACGTTTGCCTCCATGGGTTACCGTTTCGTCTTTTATTTCGATTCTATTAGCCATGTTACCATTGAGAGGATTAGGTTCAGTCCGGCCTATTGATTATATCTATTAGTTTATCAGCAAGCTCTCTTATAGCCAGTGATGACGAAGCATCAGGATATGCTGTTACAACAGGTCGTGCCTTGGCGATTGACTTCGCTACGCTTATATCATACGGTATCTCTGACAGAAGAATAAGATTATGTTCGTCTGAAAACTCTTCTATTTCAATCCTCGACTTCTGATGTAGATCCGACTTATTTATTACGATTCCGCAGGGTATTTTAAAGTATTGAACAACCTCAACAAGCCGTTTCAGGTCATTAAGGGCCACAGGTGTAGGTTCTGTAACAGCCATCACATAATCACCTCCTTTTATTGATGATATAACAGGACAGCCAATTCCCGGTGGGCCGTCTGTGATGATCAAATCAGCATTCAATCTTTCAGCCTCTGTCCCTGCGGTCTTCTTTACTTCATCAACAATGAGCCCGGAGCTGCTTTCGCCTATATCAAGCTCCCCCGATACAATCAGGGTTTCTTCTCTATCTGAAATATTGACCCTTCCATTTACCACCTTTTTAATTTCAATAGCGCCTTCCGGACAGACTATGGTACAGGCGCCGCAGCCTTCACAGGTATATGGGATTACGATCGGTCTGTTATTTGATGAAAACATTGAGGAGAATTTGCATACATCCACACATTCCTGACAGCCCGTGCACATTTCATAATCTATGAATGCCTTTTCAGATGCAGATATTTCCTTTGACTCTCTCAGAACTGCGTCAAAGAATAATGCGAGGTTAGGGGCATCCACATCAGTATCTGCCAGGACTACTTTGTATTTTTCTATGAGTATCGTGCCCAGGGATGCCGCAATGGTAGATTTGCCAACCCCTCCCTTGCCGCTTAATATTACTATCTCTTTCATTTTATATATTTTGCCGCTATCTCCTTGGACAACCGGGAAATTCTCTTTGAACTCTCCGCTTCAGGATACATTCTCACAACCGGTACTCCCTCGACATAACTTTTAACAAGCAGGTCATCCATCGGAATTTCAACTGATACCTTTGTGTTGTAAGCCTTTATAACAGACTCTAACTGCCCCCTTACTCCCGGTAAGTCAGAGCGGTTAAGGATAACATCAGCTTTAATGTGCAGCACCTGTAAAAGGTTGAGGATACGTTTAAGGTCATGGATGCCAAGCGGTGTCGGCTCGGTCACGGCAAATGCTTCACACGAGCCCTTCAATGCATTAATTACATTGCAGTGAGTCCCCGGAGATGTATCTATTATGATGATATCTGAATCTTTGGCCTCATCGAAAACCCTGGCTTTCAGCGCATTTACTACAAAGGAACTCTCCTCAACTCCCGGAATGAGCTCGCCTGTAAAGAGTGTAAGATTATTCGTTCCATTCTTATAGGTCTTTCCAACCATCCTTTTACTTCTCTCTATTGCATCTGCCGGACAGACAAGGATGCATGCCTCACAGCCGTTGCACTCGCCAATGAGAATCGGGGAACCGTCCCTGGGCTGAAAGAGCGCATGCCTTCTGCATATGTCCACACACTTCCTGCACTTTGTACACTTTTCATCATTAATCACTGGCAATGTTACTGCAACATCAAGAGGACATTTTAATGTAATATTGAGAAGGATATGATCATCAGGCGCATCAACATCTGCATCAACCAGTGCAACCCTGTATCCCATTTGCACAAGTGCCTCAGAAATGTTTACTGCTACGGTGCTTTTACCGACCCCGCCCTTGCCGCCAGTTACGGCAATTACAGGGACTTCAACAGGTCTTTTATGGATAGCTTTGAGTATGCAGGCCTCCAGTCTCTTTTCCATCAACATTAATCCTGAAAACTTCTTCCCCGTCCCGGACCTCCCATAGGATAAACGGATTCCCTGTACTCACCTCGTTTGAATTTTTCTACTACTTCTCTCCCTGTATGATTTCCAGAAGCTCCTTCATAGATTTCCACATGAGCAACTTCCAGGGCACTAAACGCATGCGGTCCTATCCTTCCAGTTATCACTGCCGCGGCACTCTTGTCCAGAATCATCTGTGCTGCGCTGATCCCTGCTCCCCTTCCTGCGACCTGAGCGGTGTTCTCTATTACACTAAAGTTCATGGTATCTGTATCGATTATCAGAAAATAGGGAGCCCTCCCAAAATGTTCAGCAACCTTTGAATCTAAATCTTTTCCCGTTGATGAAACACATAGTTTCATAATGTTCCTCCTTTTTCTTTTAACCGGTTAATCGCTTGCATCCCCCATGCTTTCTTCTGGAAATCCATTGCCAAAACGGATAACACTCAAAACTCTTTATATTATTTCCTCTATTCTCTTTGTGCCTGTTATTTTGATCGCTTCACCTCAATACACAGGAACCCTGCTCCCCTAACATAGCCTCTGACTGGCTCTTCAGTCCTGCGAGGTTCATCGGGTCTCTGAAGAAGAGAGCTTCTAATCCTCAAAATTTTAAGTCCTGTACTTTTTAACAGTCCCTCTAAATCCTCAAGCGTGTAGAACTCTGCAATGTTATAGAAGGGATGCCCCTGTCTCTTTTTTTCTTCATAGAAGATACCCCAGGGAGACTCTTTAGGGACAAGACCAATGATAATGCTTCCATCATGTCTTAAAACTCTCCTTGCCTCTTTCAACACATCAGGGGGATTTTCAACAAAACATAATGTAATAATTATTAAAATACATCCGAATGTCTCATCCTTGAATGGAAGCCTTTCACCATATGTATTCACAACTTTTATCCCTCTTGTCTTTGCTTTTTTAAGAGCATTCAGTGCAGGATCAACTCCAACGGTGCCGGGAAAATGCATTGCAAACCTTCCAGTTCCAACACCTACTTCGAGAATAGGCGGCATCGTTTTCTCAAAAATATGATCAAGGCATTTGAGCTCACTTTCATACAGAGGGCGCCCATCTTCTGAGTCATACCAGGCATCATATTTTTCCGTTAAGATATCAAAGTCTCTTCTTATGCTATAGAACCTCCCATCATCTCTAGCCATATTCATCTTGTTCACCTTATTTGCAAGCCATCCAATTTTCTCCTTTTCGCGGCTGTCAAACTCTGGGACATAAGGCTTGATGTCAAGTAACGGGGTACCGTCTATGATATCTACATCCCGAATATGGAGCTTCTCCCTTTCAACTTTGATTAGACGCACTACAGACACGCCGATGGGATTCGGTCGGGATGGTGCTCTGGTGGCAAATACTCCACGCAACTCACTATCCAGACAAGGTTTTATCTTTAAAGCAAACTTCCTGGATAAATGGAAATGATAGATAAGAATAATATGAGAAAATCCTTCAATGTCTGTTAAACCCTCAGCATACTCGGGGAATATATCAACGGTTCCCTGTATATCTTTGGCAATGGTCGCTTGTATAGGCGCTTCAGAAGGTTCATTGAACGGAGAGTGAATGATTCCTATGGATTTATATCTTATTGTATCCATGGTTTATTCTTCCATAGAAGATTGTGCTCTTGCCGGAGTTTGGCTAACCTCCAAATGGCTATTCTCATAACACTTCCACTTGTACCTTGGAAGCAACACCTCTCCCCAGTTCTTCCTCGTTTCCATGTACTTCAAGGAGAAGAGGACCTTCCGATGGATTTCTTTTAACGTCAACAATGGTTCCAACGCTGATGCCATGGCTTGAGAGGCGCTCTCTTGCGCCTTTACCACCAAGAATTTCCGCTACTATTACCTTTTTCCCTCCTTCTATTTCATTTAGAGGTTTCATTTCAATCCTCCACTGTTTATTCGATATTCATTCAGAAATATCCAGGACCATAAAGATATATTATTAAGAACTCATCATTTGCTATGTACCTTCTTGCCACGACGATAAATACGTTTTCTGTTCTTCTGTCAGTGTATCAATACGCATATTCATTGCATCTAGTTTCATACGTGCAATCTCCTGGTCAATTTCATCAGGAACAGGATATACTTTATTCTCTAACCTTGGTTTATTCTTGAGTATAAAGGCAGCACAGAGAGCCTGATTGGCAAAACTCATGTCCATCACCGCCGAAGGATGACCTTCGGCAGCTGCCAGATTGACCAAACGGCCTTCAGCAAGGAGGCGGATAGTGCGTCCTGATGGCAAATAGTATTCATCTACATAATGACGGGGCTGCTCTTTTCTGATCGCCATTCTTTCCAATGCGGGAATATTGATCTCAACGTTGAAATGACCGGAATTTCCAAGAATGCAGCCATCCTTCATTATCTCAAAATGTGGCTCATCAATGACATTTTTATCCCCCGTAACAGTAACGATGAAATCAGAGATAGCAGATGCTTCCAACATAGGCATGACTCGATATCCATCCATAATCGCTTCCAGTGCCCGAAGAGGATCGACTTCGCTTATGATTACATTTGCACCAAGGCCTTTGGCGCGCAATGCAATACCGCGACCACACCACCCATACCCCACTACCGTGAAGACCTTTCCGGCCAATAAAACGTTTGTGGCCCGCACTAGCCCATCAAGGGTACTCTGACCGGTGCCATACCGATTATCAAACAGATGTTTGGTCATTGCATCATTTACAGCGACGATGGGAAACTTTAATGCCCCGTCACGGGCCATTGCGCGTAACCGGATAACCCCGGTTGTTGTCTCCTCGGTTCCACCAAACATATTGTTCAGCAGTTCCTTACGATTTTTGTGCATTTCGCTAACCAGATCCGCACCATCATCCATGGTCAGTTGCGGGCGGTGGTCCAAAGCGGCATTAATATGCTGATAATAGCGTCGATTGTCCTCTCCCTTGATTGCAAAGACAGGGACCTGATAGTGGGCCACCAGGGCTGCTGCTACATCGTCCTGAGTGCTCAGTGGATTGCTGGCACAGAGGAGAAGGTTCGCGCCTCCTGCGATCAAAACACGGGTGAGGTTTGCCGTCTCGGTTGTAATATGCAGGCATCCGCTCATGCATACCCCCTCCAATGGCTTTTCACGGGCAAATCGCTCCATAAGGTTCCGAATCACGGGCATCTCGTTCAGGGCCCATTCAATGCGTGCCTGACCTTTGTCAGCCAGGGAGATGTCTTTTATATCGCTGGCAATAGCTGACATGTCTACGTCCTTTCGTAATAAAATGATTTCAACCTGTTAAATTTCAAGAGCCAGCCAGTTACAATAAGCAAAAGAAATAATTTACGATAACTATTCTCGCACATTCTCTAATACCGCTTTTTCCAATCGTTCAATGATTTTTTTTACATCTTCTAAAGCCGTACACTTTCCAATCGATGTACCCATTAAACCCGTTTTTCCTATCTCAGGATCATAATGTACTTTTCCTATTACAGTAGCTTTTTTCTTTTCTAATTCATTAATCATTACTGATTCCATTTCTTCTGATTGAACTTTATTTAATATCGTCCAGACCATTTCTTTCCCCATCTCTCTGCAAAACCCAGACACTTTCTCAGCAATCAAAAAAGACTCAAATGTAGGGTCGGCCACAACGAATACAATATCTACATTTTTCTCCACTCCTCTTCCGAAATGCTCAATTCCTGCTTCAACATCGATCAAGGTTACCCAATTCCCTGTAACAATAAAATCTCTGGTCACTTTTGACATTGGTCCATCACACCCCTCGCAAAACTTTTTAATCTTTCCAACCTGAAATAGGACTATTTCATCTTTTGTTATAAAATATTCATGAGGAATTTCAGTTAAGTCGATGTTGTTTTCGGTAACCGGAACTGTATCGCTCTGTCTTGTTAAAGGTGATGGATTGTCAACCGGACATTCTACCTTCTCCCTCCCTCCAAAAAATTCTATCAGAGGTTTAGGCCCTGTCTTCAAACCAAACATCAGTCTTGCCAATCCTCCCGGATTTGAGGCATCACCATCTAAAACTATTACCTTGTGGCCTTCATTATGTAGAATACTTGCCATGAGAGCGACAACAGAGCTTTTACCGCTCCCCCCTTTTCCACAAACAAATATCCTTTTCCCGGATAATGGTTTACTGGGTTCCGAACTCTTCACTGCTTTTTCTTTGCCTGTTTCAGACATTTCAATTATCACGCTTTCCTGTCTTTATATATTCCATTTGAACTTGCAATTCTTCAATGTCTGTCTTACCGCAGCTTTAAAAGAGTGCACTTTAAATGCTCCCTCATTCGTTTATTAAATACCGGCTATGTAGCCTGTCAGTCCCACCATGAGCCCGACTACCAAATTAATCACCTTTATCCTGATAAAATCCCGACGGGATTCGGCAAGCAAGGGCAGCATGCCATGTCCATCCTGAACAATAGAACTGGCCAGCAGGATGCTGAAAGGGATGGCCTTTTCCGTGAACAGTGTAAGGAATATGAGGTGAGGACCGGATTCCGGGACAATTCCAACCAAAGAGGCTACAGCCAGCATAATCAGTTGATTTTGCTGCATCCAATCCTTAAGTTGGAGATGACCGATCAGCAGGTGCATAAGGAACAGGGCCCCAAAAGTCCAGATAAATACCCTTGGGATGTGGACCTTTGCAACATGTTCCCACAGGTGTTCTTCCAGGAAGTGGTCCGGCACAGTTGATACAATAAATATAGCTGCTACAGAGATAAGAAAGACTGTGATCCTGATCCAGTTCCAGGCAGGCGGTCCTAACTGACCGGTGAGCAGTCCGAAGATTAGAAGTAAGAGAATGACAGACAGTGCCCCACGCGCCAGAGAGCAGCGTCTCCACTGTTCTCTGATCTGCCCCCAGGGGAAACATGTACATGCCTCTAAGCCATGAAGTTCAAATTCCTGTGCACAACCCTCTGTATTAGCAGCTTTTTCTCTAAATAACGTATCTGTCAGAAAACCGGCAATAAGTCCCACAACAAACAGGATTAGAGAAATGAAGAGCGCCGTCTTCGGTATCATAGAGAACATGACAAAAGATTCATCGCCACTGGTGGCTATCATAGCAGTCACGACCGCACCTAGGCTAAGCACCCTGTGTGAATAAAGGGCCACCACTGCGAAAGCTCCAAGACAGCCTGGTGTAACCCCAAGCAAGCCTGCCAGCAGATACTGTCTCCAACGGCTCCCCTGAAATCCTCGCTGCCACAACCCTCCGGTGAGAACATTCAGGTACTCGACCACCAGCATCATTATGAAAACGAAGCCGGTAATCATCACCGCATGAGTAAGACTATCTTGAAAAATGCCTAACATGGCTCTCCCTTGTAAATGTCTACATTAGAGTCTGAAACCTTCACCGCTGAGTTGTCCCTTATATATTTAATATTTTTTTGCCTCTTCCAGCACTATCCGCCTATTCTCAAACGTAGAGGTTGCAAATTTGTTCCCCTTGGATGGGATTTATTTTGTCTTCTCCAGTTCCTTGAGATCTTCCTCTACAGCCTTCAATTCCTCTTTTAGCATTGCAATATATTCTTTAAGGTCTTCTTTTTCCTCTTTAGGGGTTGGTCTTTCCATCCCCCATGGCGGAGGTGGGCCATATGGACAGTAAGGACCAGCATGATGGTAAGGAAAGCCATGATGATAAAATGGCCAGTAAATACGTCTCCTTAATCTTCGTCTTATTGGCATGACATCCTCCTTTTTAATATTCCAAATTCATTCAACTTGTGAGTGAAAGCAAAACAGAATTCGATTGTTACTCTCTCCTCCTTTCACTTTTTACTTCCTAAGATTTTTTACCTAAGCTCCCCCAAATGCCTCCTTTATGATTTATAAAGTGCCTCCCCAACTAATCTAATCCGAGTTTTTCTCTCCTTGTCTCTATGTGCTTTTCAAGCATATTGGCCACTTCTGTCGGTTCATCGCCAACCATAAATCTTCCGCCAAGGAGGCCGTCAACATCCTCGGTAAGCAGTTTTGTCATTATGCTGCTTCCGGTTATTCGTGGCACAGGATTCACATGTGTCGTTACTCCAAGTGAAACTGCCCATGTTCCTATTGACAGCGCCTTTTCCGTTGTTGCTTCAGGCGCACTGGCAGCAACAGGCAGGTCATGTATGGGAACATCAAGTTTCTCTGCCAGCGCTTTTAACAGGACACTTATTCTTGAGTTGTCCACACATGAACCAAAGTGAAGCACAGGAGGAAGGGCTTCCATTCCGGCAGTTGTTCCCAGTACCTTGAGGACCTCCTGAAGTTTACTGCCCGCTTTTTTATAGCTCTCGGGCGACATCAATCCTGACTTTGCGTGAGCAATGGCAGCACAGCCGGTAGCGATTACAAGGATATTTCTCTTTACCAGTTCCTCGGCAATCTTCACATGCATGAAATCATGTTTGACTTTGGGATTGTTGCAGCCTACGACAGCAACAACGCCTTTAATATTCCCGTTTGCGATATTATCAATAAGCGGTTTGAGAGGGTCTTCCGGGTTTATCTTTTTTAATACGTCGATTATCGACTCAACAGAAAAACCCACAATTGCCTTTTCCTTTATGTCCGGTATTTCGACTCTGGTGTCATCTCTGTTTTTATAATTATCTATGGCAATCCTGACTATCTTCTTTGCTATTTCATCCGCCCGGGATTCAATAAACTCAATGTGCTCCGCCCCTGGAATCTTTGCTATAGGCGATGTTGTAATTATTTTTGTGTGATATGATTCTGCTACCTTTACAACCGCTGGATAGATGCACTGGACATCAACAACCATGGCATCGAGTGCGCCTGTTACTATGGCAAGTTCGGAATTCAGCTCATTTCCAGCAATTGGTACTCCCTGTCGCATCAGCAGCTCATTTCCGGTACAGCAGATCCCGACCACATTTATCCCTTTGGCGCCTGTTTTTCTTGACTCTTCCTGAAGTCCATCAACGGCCTCCACGATTTTCTCGCTCAGTATGGGGACATGGCCATGGACTGCTATATTGATATGATTCTTGTCAATAACACCCAGGCTTGCTTCTATTTCTTTCGGGTATGGAGTGCCAAATAAAATATCCTGCATGTCTGTGGCCATATGCATGCCGCCAAAACCATCTGCTATTCCTGCCTTGATGGTCCCCAGTGTAATATTAACAGGGTCAGCATCAACACCCATATGTGAACGGTGCATCCCTTCTGTTATGGTCCTGTCCGCGCCGACGGGAAGCACGCCAAGTTTCTCCCATGTTTCTTTTCTCTCCTTTGTAACATGCATCCTGAACCATGCCATGGTGCCTTCTTTTTGTTTGCCGAGGTCCTCAAGTGCAATATTGCATACTTGTATTGCAAGTTCTTTTATATCCATTTTTCCGGCATCTTCAATCTCCAGTTTATTTGCTATACTCCTCAGCTTTGCCTCGTCCTTAATCTTGTACGGCACCTTACCTTCTGCTGCCTCTAATAATATGAGGGCAGCATGTCTGGCATGGTCTATATGCGCGGAAGCACCTCCAAGGACATTTCTCAAAAGTCCCCGTGCTACCATGGTGTGTGCGCTGGAGCCGCATACACCTGTCATTTTTGGATCTTTTCCTGAAAGCCTGCATGGCCCCATCATACAGTTCCTGCAGGAAACACCATTTGCACAAAATGTGCAATGAGGATGTTGATCATCACTTCTTTTAAATGCAGTCCTAATATCCTCTTTTTCGGCCTTCTTAAGCATCTGTATTTTAGCAGGGTCAATAGTTTTTTCTTCCCAAAGTCTTGAGGTTTTTTGTGGAGTATTTCTGTTAGTTTTAAAATTTTTTCTTTCATGGCAATGCTCCTTTTTTGCCCCTGTATTCAGGATTAAAGCTACAGTACATTGTTTCTCTTTTTTCCTTATATTGAAAAAAGCCGAGCATTCCGAAGATTCTTTTTCGGTAGCTCGGCCATCTTTGCTTAAAGATCCGCCGCTTTCCGCCCCCCTCTCACAAAGGGTATGGCTTTTTCGTTCCAATTCTATGTTATTTATTTATCATGGAATGCCAAGATTGTCTATTGATTATTATTTTTATTTATAAAATAAACTTATAGTGTAAAGACATAAAGGGACTTCATTTAAAGTTTCCCTCTCCGGCACTAAAATATTTTGTTCTCTGTGACTTGAGGATTACTGATTTCTGCTTAAAACCTTCATTGAAATGTGTAGAATACAGATTGCAACTTTATAGTCTCCTGCCATCAGTTTGTGCTATAAGATATTAAGAAACTGGATGATTCAGATGTTAATCCTGAGAAATGAGAATGGGGTTTGCCCTGAAATAGTTTTATTTCTTATTTTGTTCCTTTACCTTATTAAGGATTTTATTATATTCCCTCATCAACATTTCATTTTTTTTAGTAGGTGATGATATATGGTAGGTTTTAAGCTTCAATAATTTATCCAATGCCTTTTTATACATCTCAGGATCATATTGTCTTTCGCGCAACGCCATCATCTCTTCTGCGTATACATGTTTGGTAAATTTATTCATTCCTTGGTTTCTATTTAACATACAATTCTTTCTTTGACCAATTAAAAAAATTTATATGTTGTTTTGAAAATGATCTAATGAATGCCGGTGATTTCATTTGAAATGTACAATGATCACGCGTGAAATGTGGGTGCAGACTTTAGTCTAAAATTTGCGAATCAATTCAATATTCGGGCTAAAGATAAGGGGTTCAGGCGGTTGAGAATAACAATTACGAAACTTGAAAATTTAATTGAATTTACGGTTACCGGAAGACACTCTCGGCTGTTTCTCTCCGGAGTCTCTCGGACAGGCCCTCCATCCTGCTTACGATATCATTAATTACCTCACGGGACTCTTGCAGGTCGGGTTTGAGAGCTTTATTGACCTCTTTCTCAGCCTGGTTGAGGCGATTAAGAAAAAGCAGATAGTTTGTCAGAGTGCCATATGCGGCACGTATGAGCGATGCAAAATCTTCTCCGTCTGAATTCAGGAGAATCGTATAGTGTTCTACGAGGACGGCAAGAGTGTTTGCCTGTTTTTCCCGGGCCTTACTGTTCATGTTTGACAGTTCTGCCAGTGCACGGATATCAGGTTCTCTCCCCGTATTAACCACCTCAACCGCTTCATTCAGCGCACGCTTTTTGTCGATAATATAGTTCTCGGCGAATTGCTTGCAGCCATCTCTGTACTTTTTAAGATTATTAAAATAGAAAACAAAAAAAATCGGAATTAAGATCATCCAGAGGCTGAGCAGAGGTTTATTAATAACCTTAGAGGCAAGTGCCATGGCAAATGTCTCTTCCTGTTCCAGGATTAGTGCACTTTTTTCTTTCTTATCAGACATTGGTTTTTTGCGTCCAGCGATAGTGATCAGAACAGGACAGGCACTTTTGTATTCGAGCTCTCATTATATCCTATTATCATTGAATCATTAAAGTGCAATAAGATTGCAGAAATCAGGGTCAGGTTTGCAGAAGGTTTTTGTAATAACGGAGAATTGTATCTGCCTTTATGTCAAGTGCTTTCTTGGACTCCGTGCCTTCACGTTCTTCCCTGAGGGTAGACAGTTCTGCTTCCCCAGGCATAGCATCCGTCAAAGAGCTGCCTTCCAGTTTTTCAACATACAAAAGAATTATTTCTTCCGGACCCATGCACGTGCAGATTTTCGTGATGTTATCAAACTTCTCTATTTGTTCCCCTTGTGTCATCCACGGCAACTAAGATTTTATTCATGGAACGCTCCTGAACACTATAGAGGGCATTAAAAAAGGGAAGAAGTCAGGTGCGATGATCTGCTGACTTCTTCCCCGGGGAAGATGGATTATTTCTTTTCTTCGTCTTCCTTTGCTGCCTTTTCTTCTAACGCTGCGAGTTTTTCTTCAAGTTTCTTAATCTTCTTCTCAGCTTTTTTGACCCGGTTGAAGTCAAAGAACTGTTCGCCCGCAACGGGGTAATCTTTATAGTGTGAACCGTATACCCTCCATGACTCATCCCAGTTTGCAGGGTCTTTAAACCCGAGCAGCCTGAGTTCCAGGTAGGTCAATGTTGAACGGGTCCCTGTCTGGCAGTAGCCAACGGTGCGCTTATTGGGATCAAGGTCCTTGTAGAAGCTCGCGACTCTGTCATATGAGAGAAAACCGTTGTCCTTCATTTTGCCGGTTTCAAGGTCCTCAGACTGATCAAACGTATCCTTATGGGATATGTTCACTGTTGTATTTGGTACATAACCGGCCCTGAGGGCACGCTGGTCAGATCCCGTGTTCTCATCTTTGGTTCTTGAATCAATGAGTTGTACATCTTTCTTGCTCCCGGTTGCAATTTCGAGTATCTCATCTGTCGTGGCATACCTGCTGTGAACAACATTGGCCTTGAACGTTTTTGCCTCAAGGATTGTCGGTTTGTTGTCGAGCGGATATCCGGCATTGACCCAGGCATCAATTCCGCCGTTTAATACGTGTACCTTGTCATGACCGAGATACTCGAGTATCCAGAATGCCACGGTTGTGTCTTTCATCGTGTCAGTCTTGACATGCTCGCCGTAAATGACGACATGCGTATCGTTGCCGATACCGACTTTGCCAAAAAGCTTCTCGTATTTTGATGGGTCCAAAAATGCTCTTGATGTTTTGTCCCTGAGGCCTTTTTTGCACTGTTTTCCTATGCTGATGGCTCCCGGAATATGGCCTTTTGCGTAATCCTTCAGTTCCCGGCAGTCGAGCACTACCCAGTCAGGACTTTCAACTATCTCTTTCACCTGCTTTGCATCAAGGAGCAGATCCGGATTTGCCCACTGCGCAGAATAGGACAAGCCTGCGGATGCAAGAATAAAGGCACTGATTAAAATCAATAAAACTGGTTTTCTTGTCATGGTCAACACCTCCTGATTAAATAATTCTTATTGTGCGTCACACTGAAAATTTATTGTTATCCCTCCTTTCAATGGCAGGTTAGGCTGCTTATTCTTCATTTTCCTCCTGATAGAGCGCTTTCAAGTGTTTCTGGAATTCTTCATCCATCCCGGCTGCAAGTGTGTCTCCTCCTCCTACACCGTATGCAGGCGCTTCCGCCTTTTCAAAATAGCCCGGCTGTATGCCCGTTGAATAAGAATTTATGTAGCCGAACATAAATGCCATGACCAGGATGACCACCATTAGAATTAACACGCGCCTCTCCATTATGTTTCCTCCTTATCAGACCGGATGATATGGTTACTCTTCATCTTCTTTATCTTTATAGAGATCTTCATAGAATTTTTCGAGATTTTCATCGATTTTTACCTCAACTCCTTTCTCTGCTCTCTCACTGCTGAAGACACCGGCATGAATAAACGGTGGTATGCTGTATCCGAGTAAAAATCCGACAAAAAGAGTGATGATGACAATGATTATTCCGAACATATGTTTCATGATTTCCTCCTCAAACCCCGAGAGTTTACCGTCTCTATCCCTTCCTGATCGTAAGGACGTACTTTTCCTAACTATATTTCCAGTGCGGCAAATTCCTTTGCCAGCTGTCTCTCTGTCCACCAGTTGAAAAATTTGACACCGATGAAGGCGCCTCCTATCATTCCCAGGCCGAACAGCCAGCCAGCAGGATCGCCGTTTGCAACCCTTACAAAGAAACCGCCGACATTGCATCCAAGGCCAAGCCGTGATCCGATGCCCATTAATGCGCCGCCGATCAGCGCCCACTTAATGAGGTCCTTTTGCGGTTTCTTAAACTTGAATTCGTTGTTCAGCAGGGCCATTACCGCGGCACCCCCTATAAGCGCCAGGGACATCCAGTCAGCAGGATTGAGTGCCGGATTCGGGATACCGTTGATATAACCGAAGAAAATATTGTCCGTATTATCCCATCCGAGTTTTTGCATTAACCATCCTACCCATTGAGCCTCCTGGGTTGTTACATACCAGTAGCCGGGGTCAAAGACCGTTCCCCTGACTGACAGGCCAAAGTCAGAACCGATTCTCTGAAGAATTTCGCCTGCGTTTCTGATTCCGTATTTGATTCGAAGTCCTTCAATGACGAACATCTGGAGCCCGCAGGCGATCCCCAGGATAAGGCCAGCGATAGCTGTTCTTTTTGACGAGCGGATCATCTGCCAGAAACCGCCAAAGTTTTCCCTGAAACTCATTTGGTTTATTTTTTGCCCGATGACCTCTTTCAAATGACGTTTTTTCCCCCAGATCAGATAGACAACCGCAAGGAGAAGGACTGCCGGCAGAAAGACGCCGATGAGAACATTACCGACATAGGCCCCGAAGAACGTTTCCTTGGTAAAATTAAGTGCTTCTGCAAAAGTTGTAATAGGCTGGTCCCACACGTAGCCGGCAAGATATTGATCGATCCAGCCGTCACCCACATTGATGCGGTCCGGAAGCCCTTTTGCCATGGCTGATTCATGCCAGGCTGCAGGAACAAGCTTGTTGATCCACCCCCCTACGTCTACAAATGAAGACTGGGTAACGCTTATTGACAGAATAACCAGCAGTGCGGTGCCGCTGCCTTCACCGGTTTTGTACAGGGAACCCGATGCGCAGCCTCCGGCGAATACCATCCCTATTCCGAATATGAAACCTGCAATGACGGAGTGGATGCCATAGGGCGAAGAATGAAACGTACTGATTCCGGTTGCGGTGACAAATGCAGAAACCAGAGCGAAGAGTATAACCGCAATCATAATCCCTACAACCATTCTCGGAACTCCTACCGCAAAGAGGTCCCTGAATGCAGAAGCAAAACAGAACCGTCCATACTGAAGGCACATCCCGTAGATGAAGCCAAACCAGAGATAGGCAGACAGGTAAATATAATATTCGTTGTATGCATAGGTGGAGATACTTACTATGGCAAACAAAACGACAATTCCGAGGGCCCACAGCTTCTTCTTTATTAATCCATCACTCACAGCAGCTTCATTCACGATAATGTCCTCCTTTTCAAAAAAGTTGTTTCAGAATAGATGATAATTTTTAGAAAGCAAGGACTGTGCCATGAAGTAAGTCATTGAATAATTGAGACTATCAGCAACTGTCACATCCAGCGGTTGGCCCAAACAGGACAAGATGAAGTATTCAGCGTCCGGAATGGAACAGAACGGCGATTCAAATTCCCCTTAGAGCAGGTGAAAATGAGCAGGTTTCATTTTGTGAAAACGCTCAACATTGCTACTCATTCATTACAAACGAATCGCTCCGGATAGTGAAGCACAAATTAGCCGCTATTATTCCTGTATAAATATATTCAAATAGACAACTGCCCGGGAGGATGCTACATAAATAACAGGACACCACGGTACGGGGTTCAGATCGTTTACCGGGGTTCTCAAGATGAATGATTTTCATGTCGATGAGAGGAAAAAGGAGGGATTGAAATGAAAAAGATTATAATCGCAAGTATTTTGCTGACCCTGACAGTTACCGTCGGTTACGTGTATGCTTCTCTTTATGCAGAATACTCTCCCTGTAACAGCACGGTCGGTAAAGTTCTGAAAGTAGTAAACGACGAATTTTTTACAATTTCTGTATGTGATGAGGTAAAGGAATTCAAGGAGTTCTCATACTGCTTCAATGTACAGGCTGGTGATACCGTATTTTTTGACGGGGATCCGGACAAGTGCGACGTTGTCGGTTTCACCGTTGCCAGAAATGAAGTCCAGTGCGGTGTATTGTGCCAGCAGTAAGATAACCGGTTCAGGGTTCATAAATTATCACATCAGGACTGAATCGAAATACTCCGGTGGTTGCATTAAATTCCGCGGTCTTCCGATACCCCGCGATTTTCTCATGGATGGCATCAGGCAGAGTTTCTCCATGTTCAGCTGTGATAATAACGATCGGCCTGCTTTCAGATAACGTGCCACCGCGCTCATTTTCATAATACTTCGGATTGATATATGCCCACGTAAACCGCAGGGGGGATTTTTTCGTTCTCTCGGGCGGATCAAGCTCTTTATATCGGTAGTGGATCTTCTTTGCAGTAAAGAGGTCCAGGATCGGCACAGATACTGCGGGATTGATTGAAAACGATTCTGAAGGCGGTGTCAGAACTTCCACAACAGGGTCATTCAGGGAATTCAGATACCTCCCCGCATGCATGAAATTTACAGGACTCATGGTTTTTAAAAAAGGAAGATATACGCCAAAGGCGATAACAAGGGAGGTGCTGACAACTGCGAATACGGCATATCTTCTCAGCTCTCTGTCCTGTACAGACTGCAATCCATATGAAGCCATGAGCGTGAGCATGGGGAATACAGGGAGAATATAACGGCTCCTCCTGATCCATAATAGAATCATGAGCAGCGGCAGCCAGAATATAATGACTGAACGCAGGTCTCTTTTTCGAACCGCTGCATACAGGGAAAATATCGCGGCAACCGGGATAAGGGGATGTGTCTGGAAAAAGTACGTTGAGAGAAAGCCTTCGCTCCACCCTTTGAGCCCGGGCTTCTGGAACGTTACGAGCAGATTGATCTGCTCTGCAAAGACTTCGAATTTGTAAAACACAATAATCGCCACTGGAATTGCCGCAAGGAAGAAAACAGACAGGCCGCGGTACAGGGCGAGAGTCAGGAGTTTTGAGTTATGAGGTTTGTATGCACTGTTTTGCAGTATATGAACGATAAAAATAATTCCCAGAACCGAAAGCATCATCCAGGTTGAGTATTTCGATAAAACAGCGGTGAAGACGGCGAAGGCGGAAACAGGGACCCAGATGCCGCCCTTGTCCATGGCCCTTATAAAGGTGAACACCGAAAATATGAGAGTGAACATCGTTGCGGTATCAACGAGCATCAATGGGGTCTGGGTGAGCAGATAGGGTATGCCTGCCAGGAGCAGCCCGGCATTGAATCCGACGTTTTCATCCCAGAGGGTTTTCCCCGTCAGATAGGTGACCACAGCAGTCATCGAGAAGAGAAGGGCGGTGAAACACTGGATGTATACTCTGTTTTCCCCGAAGAATCTGAAAATCAATCCGTACAGGAAAGGCAGAAGTGGCAGGTCCGTCCATGCGTTAATTTCAGCTCCCCACTGCCTGATAAAATATTCAATTCCGTACTCGGAAAGGTGCTTGGCCTGGGTGAAATACCGCGATGTGTCAACAATCACCTCGGGCTCTGTCCAGAACAAAATGCAGGTGATACCGGTCAGTGTCATCAGGCTTGCGACGGGGAAGCGTTCCATCATTGATACTTTTGAGAGGAAAAATGCTGCCATAAGGCCGATGACAATAGTGAAATAAAATACTGATACATCAGTTCCGGCAAATGCCCAGCTCCAGCCGGTCAGCTTGTTGTCATCCAGGTGCCGGAATACAAAGAGCGTTACCGGGATAAGAAAGGCAGTGAGTGAAAGGAGGATGAAAGAGTCATTTCTTCGTAAAAGAGGCGGAGGTGTTTCCATGGATGAGAATGGTGAGGGGAAGAAAGTCGCCCTTCTTCCCCGTAACGGTTACATTTAAAAATCTGCGTTCAGACCTGAGATGCTACAGGATAATTACTTTGTCCGAATCATGGTTCATGTTTGCGTTGTCAAACTGGCTGCCGCAAACAATATCTTTTGGAATTCCATCAGTCGCTACAGCTGCCTTTTTCGCGCTGTGGTCGCAGAAGCTCATCGATACCCCCTGTGTACCGCACAGGGCTTGGAACGCAGGGTCACTTACCAGTTTGGCGCCATCGTCCATATTGAAGATGGTTACTTCGTGTCCCTTTGCAACGGCGGATTTGGTAATGCCCAGAATGGCATCGAGGTGTTTATCTGTGTTAACGAGTATGCCAAGCTTCATTGTGTACATCTCCTTTCAATGTTCTTTCTCTGCGAAGAGAAAATCGGTTACCAGGAAATAACCTTGTCGTTCGATGCAATGGCATCGACGATTTCATCATAGTTTTTATTCTCATTGATGTTGATGATCGTTACCTGGTGAGACTTTTTATGCTCATCGATGATTGTGCTGCCGGTATCATCCGGATTGCTTCTTAAAAGATATAAGATATTCATCCTGTCTGCCTCCTTATCGTAAATTCAGCCTGCCGGTCATTTTAATATGGCAATATGAGGTCGTACTCAAGCAGCTTCTTTGCCATATCCTCGGTAGAGATATATTCCATGTTTGCATTGTCCTTGCAGTTTGTAAAGAGCTTCACATCCATATCACCCATTGTCTCGACATTGAGATTGTTGTCGTCATTTTCTTCTACTTTTCTGTCGAGTACATATGCGTGGACTTCATCATCGGCCAGGATTGCTCCTACACCCATTCTGAGGGCCTCACCCTGCCTGTCCCTGACAAGAATTGCAATTTTTTTTGCCATTGCCGTCACCTCCTTTATTTAGTGTGTATGACTCATCTGTCATTCAGGGTCAGTCCTGCCCCTGAATGACAGAAAATATTCTTGATCCCTTTGTTGTGAAGACGATTATTTCTCAATAGGATATTTTGCCGTGTCAAGCCTGTTACCCCATTCGCCCCATGATCCAACATAGTTCCTGACACTCGGGTAGTTGAGGACTTTTTCGAGCGCGAAAGCAGTAACCGCTGCACGAACGCCTCCCTGACAGTACGCGATGACTTCCTTGTCCTTTGTAACGCCTTTGGCCTCATACGCGGACTTCAGTTCAGCGGCTGACTTGAAGGTGCCGTCATTGTTGAGATTCGTCGAAAAGAAGTCGAGATGCACGGCGCCCGGGATGTGTCCCATGTTCTTGTTTTCTATTCCGGGAGGACTGCCCGCTCCTGTATATTCCTGTTCTGAGCGGACATCTACAATTATCGCCTTTGGGTTGTTCAGATTAGACAGAACGTTGTCCGCGTTTGCAAGGAGAGAAGTGTTCGGGGCTGCTGTATACGTAGCCGGTGTTATCTTTGCAGGTCCTCCAGCGGTAGGACGTCCTTCATTCATCCATTTTCCGATTGAGCCATTCAACAGGCTTAGATTTTTATGACCGAAATAGTCAAAAAGCCAGTATGCGGTGGCACCAAAAAGGGTATCGCCGCTGTGGATTACCACATGACTGTCATTTCCTATTCCCAGACCGCCGGCAAGCGCCTCAAATTTTGCTTTGTCAGGAGGGGTGGTGCCGTCTCCCAGTATCCCCATTAAAGCGAAGAAATCAAGAAATACGGCCCCTGGAACATGTTTCACTTCAAAATTTTCCTTCTTGGAGGCCGGGCCGCCAACGTAGACGATGCTCAGTCCCGGGGTCTTTAAGTTGTCAGTAAGCCATTGTGTGTCGACCAGCGACTGCGCCGAGCCATTGGCAACTGCAGTGTTCATCCCGACAGACAGACACAGGAACAGCAGAAGTGAGAACAGAAGAGTTGAGACTTTTTTAGCAAGAATGTTGTTAATCTTCATGTGATTCCTCCTTTTAAATTTTTGATTGTTTTTTTAGACAGATACTCAATAAACTGCACGAGAAAGATACCCCATATTAAATACGACACAGTTCAAGAATGTCAATATATTAATTTTTAAAATAAGGGCATAAGCATAAAAATGCCGGGTAAAAGATGTATTAAGCGGTGGCAGCCGTCTTTGGACGTATGGACCTTCACTTTTTGATGAATGCCAAGTATGGAAATGATAACCGAAAAACACCTGCACCGGCCTGTTGACCAGGACCACAGAAACATTGTTCTTGACAATGAGAAAATTCGAATTATTATTTAATTAAGAGAAGAGAGGGATGATATGCTTGCTGAGACTGGTTCTGCCAGGATACAACAAAAAAGGCCGGACTGGTATGAGGCCACAGCTGAGTACGCAAAGCCTGATAAGAGAAAAGCCGCGTGGCAGATTCTTGATACATTCATTCCCTACATTGCCCTTTGGGCGCTTATGATCTATACGGTTAATGCCGGGCTTCCCTACTGGGTTACCCTGACCCTGACCCTGGCGGCTGCAGTTCTGCTGGTGCGTATCTTTATCTTTTTCCATGACTGCTGTCACGGGTCATTTTTTGCTTCGCCCCGGGCCAACAGGATTCTGGGCTATGTATCAGGCATATTATCCTTTACCCCGTATGAAGACTGGCGGCGCTGCCATGCTATCCATCACTCAACCGTTGGTGACCTGGACCGTCGGGGCACGGGCGATGTTTCCCTGTTGACGGTCCACGAATATCTGGCGGCATCCGGAAGAAAGCAGTTTGCCTACCGGCTATACAGAAATCCCTTTGTCATGTTCGGCCTTGGCCCGGCATATTTATTTTTGTTCAGATTCCGGTTTCCGAGCACGGGGGCAAGAAAACATGAGCGCAACAGCGTCATTGTTACAAATTGTGCAATTCTTGCGATATTCCTGCTGGCGGGTTTTACAATCGGCATCAAGACCTACCTTCTGATCCAGCTGCCTGTAATTCTCATTGCAGGGGCCATCGGTCTCTGGCTGTTCTACATCCAGCACGATTTTGAAGGGGTGTACTGGGCCCGTCATGATGAGTGGGACCAGCTGAGGGCCTCTCTGGAGGGCTGCTCTTATTACAAGCTGCCCGGGATACTGAAGTGGATTACCGGAAACATCGGTCTTCATCATATCCACCACATCAGGCCCGGCATTCCCAATTACAACCTCCAGCAGTGCTATAAAGAAACACCGGCCCTGCAGGAGATAATCCCGCTGACTTTCTGCAAGAGCCTTAAGATGCCGTGGCTAAACCTCTGGGATGAGAAGCAGGCAAAACTGGTAAGTTTCCGGTCACTGAAAACGCATCATCAGCAGGCTAATTTCCAGAGTTGATGCCTCTCATCGAGAACACATATGATCATGTCAATTACAAAAGACAGGCACCGGATTCGAAACAAATAACAAATTCCAAATAGCAAAATACAAACAAATTCCAAGACTCAATGACCAAAATACCAGGCGATAAGATCTTATTATAATTTATTATTGTTTGGCATTTGCACGTTGGTATGTGTGATTTAGTTGGCAGGTGGTATTTGTTTTCTGGAATTTATTATTTTACTTCTCCGTGCGTTGCTTCTTTTACGGACCATTATACCTGTATGAGTATTTAGCGGTAGACAGGGAACAGAATTCGTGGTATTTCTATAGTATAGCATTATCCCGAAAAGGCCAAATCCCGGGTAACCGGGAGGCGGAAAGCGGCGGGTCTTTGGATGCAGAAGACGGCCGAGCTGCCGGAGGATAAACCTGTGGCGGGTTCGGCTTTTTGATTTTTTACGGATATTCTGAAAGCGAGGTGCTGACATGTCTGCCCAGGATAATGCAAACATTCTCGGAATAGACATCGGATCGGTTTCTATTTCGATTGTCGAACTCAGTCCGGAACAAGAAGTTGTCAAAACCGCCTATGCATTTCATCATGGAAATATCCTCGAAAACCTCAGAAAGCTTCTGCATACTTTTGACCTGTCCCGAATCTGCGGGATTGCATCCACATCCTCAACCCCGTCGCTTATCAAGGGGGCCGTTCACTATGACAACCGGATTTCCATTATTACCGCTGCCAGGCATTTCCACAAAACCATAGGCTCGATTTTAATAGTCGGCGGTGAAAGATTTGGATTGATACGTTTTGACGAGAATGGCAATTACCGCGATTTTAAATCAAATACCCTCTGCGCAGCCGGCACCGGAAGCTTTCTTGACCAGCAGGCAAAGAGATTAAACCTGAGCGGCATAGAGGAGTTGAGCGACCTGGCCTTCAGGAATAACGGCACAGTCCCCAAAATTGCCACACGGTGTGCTGTCTTTGCAAAAACAGACCTGGTCCATGCGCAGCAGGAAGGCTGCTCACTGGAGGAGATCTGCGAC
>Ga0209536_100001546_pt1 | contig 37866 bp, 32 predicted proteins | sample DeeMarSeWOR28_12_FD_187461 | JGI IMG/M metagenome (GOLD analysis project Ga0209536, IMG submission 187461) | Marine sediment microbial communities from White Oak River estuary, North Carolina - WOR-2-8_12 (SPAdes) (version 2) | ecosystem: Environmental > Aquatic > Marine > Intertidal zone >... | reverse complement strand
CGCCAACAACAATACCCGAAGCCCCGTTGAACATGTGCATATCAAAGAAATCTTCATATCCTAATGCATGATAACCATTTACTGTATCCCAGGTTAAACCTCCATCCACTGACCAGACAATATACCCCTGGCCAGTCGCAAGGGAATCAGGCCATCCCGCACAGATCCAGCTGTGTGTTTGATCGACTATTGAAACACCGTAGTACTCAGCCTGATACCAATCAGTGAATATCTGATCCCAGTAGCCACCGCCGTCGGTCGTCCGTGCAAGTGCACCGTCACCGCCAACCGTGATACCGTAATTCTGGTTATAGAACTCGATCCTTGTGCCGTATTTGGAGAATCCGGCGATCTGCCGCTCCCAGGTGTTGCCACCATTGGTCGTTGCGAGAATTTCGGCAGCGTGGAGGTTGTGTTTACCCGTAGTCCATGCGTACATGCCGTCAACACAGGTGACGTCAAAAATCCTGCGGGCGATCGTGTCCGGTGGAACAGCTTGGGGCGTCCAGGTCAGACCGCCATTAGTGGTATGCAAAATCAGTGTCGTGTCTGTGCAAACGACCCAGCCACTGAGGTTATCTGGAGCGAGTGTGCATCCGTGGTAAGCAATGGCTGATGCTGAAGAACAAAGTATCAAGATAATAGCCATGTATTTCATGTTACCTCCTATATCCTAAACTAATCTGTCACATTGTTATCACATGACGGCTCACAAAATTCCGTTCGAAATCCTAGGGTTGACTACTCTACAAGAACTACTTTCTTAGTAACATCGTGGTAAGTTCCTTGCAGGCACACAAAATATATGCCCTCGGGGACTCTCTTACCAATGTTGTCTGTGCCATCCCACCTCACTGATGACGGATGACCGACAACGGATAACTGGTCGGAAAAATCTCTAATCATACGGCCAGTAACATCGTATACCTTCAATTCTGGTTGTCTATGACTGTTATCGGTTATCTGGTATCGGATATCGGCTGTGAGTTTGAACGGGTTCGGCGTGATTTCGAGCCATGAGTGTGTTGCAGCACCTGTCTTCAATTCTTTAATTCCAAAGAACGTATCTGGCGGATCCGTAGTGAATTTTATTGCACGGCTGTCCGCGAGCGGTGCGGCGGCATCTGGATAGGTGTTCGCGTATGTATACTGTAGCCCGACTGTGTGCTCAAAATCTTCGATACCCACTGTAGCATAGTTGTGCCAGACATCGTCGTTGGTAATGTCCATGTATTGGAACAAAATCTCGCCGTCGCCGGTTTGCGTCGGATAGTATTGAGGATCGTAAAGGATTACTTCAAATGTCTGAAGCTCCCCGGGTGTAGGAGTGGTATAGTCGTGAACGTGCTGGACCCTCGAATACTCTATGATAAACCGGTGGTTGGTTGCATCATGCCAGTAGCTGACATTGCCGCTTGAATCTGTAAAAGTTGGGTCGAGGTCATCCCAGAATGGAGCGATGAGCAGTGGGGGACCACCAGCGGCAGGTATATGCCAGTTATACATATCGGCAACTGAAGTTGCACCCATGGCAATATATCCATTCGAGGATATGGAAACTTGACTGTACCAGTTACCGTAATATTTAAAATTGAATGGCATTGATAGTGTCACGGTTTCGTCGTTACCTAAAATAAGACTATCGCCTGCTCCACCGTAGCGTGGATCAATCTCGACCCAATTGTAAATAGGCCGCTCACTGTAACCCACGTCCGTGTCGTCATAGGCAAAATAGCCGTAGTCGTCTGATCCGAGCGGCTTGGTGCTGTTCACGACACCTAAGATCAGATCAAATTCCAGCGTGTCCCGGAAATTGTTGCTGCCACTCAGTATCGCAACAAGCTGCAGTGGGTAGCCCGGTGATATGGAATTGACTGCGCTCAGGGCAAAACGATTGCTGTTATTCGTTGACGAGTCACCGATCGCAATATTGCCGAATGAACCAGCAGAATCCGTGACAATTATTCCCGGGTTGATCGACCGCAGTATGCCGTTGATGCTGTTTCCGGCAAGTTGGCCAATGTTCACTATCGAAATTATGAAATCGCTCGTCTCGCCCGGCTCCAGGTATCCATTGCCACCGTCGAGAACTGTGCAGCGTTGATAGAAGAATTCTGGTGCTTTCACATCGATCCACACATTGCCGGTCCAGTTTCCTTGGGTCGATGTAATGTTGAGTTGGAATTTGAGGATATGATTGTTCTTCGCATTTGTTGATACGGTGAAGACATATGGTGAAGAAGTGGCCGTTGCGCCGGGACTAATGCTTCCGTAGGACTTGATCGAATCCGTCAGTGTGACCAGCGGATCATTACTTGAGAGTCGTGCTGAAACATTGGTCGCGGTAGTCGAATTGCCATAGTTCTTCAGTGTTACTCCCAGCTGGATCGTTTCCCCAGGGTTCACTTCGCCGTTATTGTTGCCGCCTGGATCGCTGATCGTATGGCTGAGGTGATCAACATATACGGCCGTATTATTGACCAAACAATAACCCCGGTATGGCTTATGGTTTGGTTTGGTCACGGTCACAAAGAGCGTGTCCTGCGTACTTGTTGAAAAATTGAGCTCAACGTAACCTGAGACATTAGTAAATGCGGTTTCTTTTACCTCGTTCGATTTGTGCAAGCTGACCATTGCGTCTTCGACCGGTTGAGCCGCGGAATTCGTGACTGTGATCGAGAGAAAATTTGTGCCGACCGGCATCGATGAGGCATGGGTAACCTGGAAGGTATCCGGTATGTCAGTCCAGACGCTCATTGAAGGATCGCCCAGCAGATTGAATGAGTGAAAATAGAAAGAGCTGCCCGAGGAGATCGTTGTGTCGTCCGGGAAGTTGTTGTAGACCTCCATTTTACCGCGATACAGCGCGGGTCCAAGATCCGATATCTTGTCATGGGCAAAAGCCCAATACACACCGTAATCAAGGCAGTTATTCCAGCGGCTGTGGGTCGATGGTGATGCAGAGCCGAAGAAACCAACGGCACCCTTTGGAGTAACCGGATTACCGGCTCTGAGCCACGCTTCACCAAAACATGTACTATAACCAAAATGCCCAGTGAAACAGGTGAGACTTGTTACGACTGGCAACATCCAGCCGTTGTTAAGGGCGAAAATATCATCGTTGCGGAAATCAGGCCAGGGCCAGCCGTCAGGGTCACCCTCACCTGATCGGTAATTGACGAATATCACACCCTGGTTGATTGAATTGGTAATCGCCGATGGCGGCATGGGGTGGAAAGCGGTGTCGACGGCATTGAAACCATGTTCTAATAATCGTTCTCGCACCCAGCGTTTTGTGGGCAGAGGTGTTGTCATGAATCCGGGTTGGTTTGCGCCAACCATGAGAGCACGTTTGAACCATGCCGTATTTGCCATATCCGGAGCAGTTTCGTAACCGATGATCTTCGCAACCATTGTGTTCAATTCGAGTTCTGTTGATGCCGGCAGGCGTCCCAAAAGGAGTTCGGCAAAAAAATCATTACCATCGATCAGTGTATAGGGATAGTCGGTCAACGAAGGAGATGTTGAGGCGGCCGGTATATAGTTGACGTCGCCGATGAGGAGAACATATTCAGGTGCCGGTGTCCAGGTATTATAGGCATTGGCAATGTAGTTCTTTATATCGTTAGCCGTGCTGCCAGTTTGAGACAGCGGGCGGACTTCTACTTGCCAGCCTTTTCGTTCTTTCCATCGCACGAGGGGTGCTAGCTCGTCGATGAAAGCATCAGGGGCGATGATAAGGTATCCTGATGGCGTCGCATGATGCGAGTTTGCATTGTTGAGAATGAGTTGCGCAAAGACTTGATCCAGCGCATAGGGGAGTTCAAGATTGCCTGCATTCGACATAAAATCGACCGTAATTTCAGCTGACTCATAATATATTCTGTTGGTGTTGCTTAGATAGGACGGGTGAACAATAACAGGGTAGAGCTTTCTCTGTCCTATTGATATGGGCTCGCCGATCTCGATCGGCCGTGAATATGTGTTCTGCGGAGCCGTCGCGGTGACTACTGAATCGACCGAAGTGATGCGATAATCTAATGATGGTCTTTCATCTGCTATTATGAACCGTGTGACGGCAGCCTGTTCACGCTTGTTTACATCATTGAATGTCACCGTCAGGGTCAATTGACTATCGGTTGCCTTTGTGATTATGATTTGATCAGTAGCATGAGCGCTGCATAGTGCTAGTAGTAATGGGATCATCTTTCCTCCTCGACTGCTACCACGAGACCTAGATCCTGGTCAGCAATAAACACCGTGTCATTTCTCACGTAGACACCATTAGCGTATGATGTCTCCAAGCTACCGATTAACTCAGGTTGTGCAGGGTCAGCTACATCGATGACCTGCAAACCTCCGTCACCGTCAGCAACATACGCGCGGTTATTCGCAACGAAAACAGCATTGGCATACTCTGGTGTGTCAAACTGGCCGATGATCTCCGGGTTCTCAATATCAGTCACGTCAATTATGATCAGGCCGCCGCGACCATCAGCGACATATGCCTGATCACCAACAACGTATACATGACGTGCGTTCGAGGGAGTATCTACCCACCCGACGAGCGCGAGGCTGTCGACCGGCTGGGAAAGATCGATGATCTGGAGTCCCATTTGTTCGCAGGCTAGATAGGCAATAGAATCCAGCATAAATACTGATCTGATGTTGCCCGGTGTCGAGAATCTTCTTGCGTAAGATGGATATTGAGGAAAAGTGTAGACATCCTCGACGTGCAACCAGTATCTTGCTGCAACATATACATACATCGTGTCGCTCGCTGGTGCGACTACATCATATGCGTATATTGTGGGGTCCTGTCCGACATATATTGGATTTGTAGGGTCGGCAATGTTCAGCACAACCAATCCGCCACTGGTTGATGAAGCCAGAGCGACATAAGCAAAAGTATCCCTCACCGCGACGCCGCTCAGGTCGCGGTCAGCGACATACTGACCGATTACATACGTAGATTCAGGATTGCTGATATCGACGATCTGCAGTCCACCCTGGCCGTTTGCCACGTAAGCAAGGTCACCAACAAGCTGGACTTTCTTGGCGTACCCAGGCAGCGGGCATTCGCCAATGATCGTGAAGCGTACTTCCGGCTCCACTTCAGGACGTCCGCAAAATGATAGAACCAAGAGAACTAAAAAAAGGAACTTCAGATATTTCACATAACCCCCTAGTGATAAAATTCCAAACCTGCTCCAAACATGTATTTTGTGTAATCTTTGATGTCATTTATGTCCGGGAAGACCTCGGACGTTGCATTGCGCCACTGGCGCATGAAAAACAATTTGAAATGAACACCCGTAAGGATACGAGAATATGTACTGAGGCTGAGCTTGTGTCTGTGATCCTGACGACCAAAGTGGAGCGAATCAAGGGCAGTAGGAGCTGTGTAGTGCCGATAGCCGTAGTCGTATGAGAGATTGAATGTCGTGGGAAAGACAGTGAGCGCTTGTATCTCCAGATCACCGCCAAGCGAATGCTGGTAAAACGAGCCATCAGGTGTCAGCTCAGTGCTGGAAATGAAAATATCGGCGGAATCAGCGTCTGAGGTACGGTATGCATATCCGAAGGTGAAGTCCATATACCTCCTCAGCTTCTTTTCGAGTCCGAAGTTGATGATATGACCATTGGCGTCATATCGATTGAATTCTTCGATGTAATTATCCCATTTGTGGCCATAGCCCGCACTCAAGGTGATATCACCGATGGTTGAGAACGAAATTTTGCCTGACGCTGTGTGATATACAACCTCGCATCCGATGTATTCAGTACTCGAGCCATGTGGATTTCTGTAGTAACGTATAAGATATGTCGGTATGACCTGGTACGATAACTTGACCGCATACTTGCCAAATGACTGGCGAAGTCCGAATGTGTATTTCTGGTAGTTTTTCTGATTGTTGACCAGGTGATTATCCGTATTAAGGTCAAAATTGAAAGTGGTTGTACGCTGGCCAAAGAATTTATTCCGCACCAGCAATTTGAAATCGATTGATGTCACCAGGTCGTCGTATGTTTCAAACGGAAAACGATAAGGACGTATGCCATTCAGGAAATCATCGATATACGGTTGTGAGTATGCGTAGACGTTGTTATCGTAGTTAAAGTCCAGGTCCAAATTATACGAATAATCCCAAAATGTTACCAGTAGTAGAAAGATCATTTTTCCTCGACAAGGAATCTTATTGCCGCACTCTCGGCGATAGTGCCGGACAGACCGAAGCGCAGTGTATGTGTTCCTGCACCAACGTTGATATGAAAGCTACGGGCGTTCGATGGAATTAGGCTTTTCCTATCTTTATAAGTGATCATCTGTGATTTGTAACACTTGAAGGCAAAATTCTCGACTTTACCACCTTCCTCAACCATGATCGTGTAGTTCTGGTCACCGATCATTTTCTCGTCATAATTGAGCCGCGCGATCACACGGAGTCTTTGCGGTCCGGTTATCCGCACGGTGACACGGAATGCTTTGCCCAGTTCGTAGTATTTGATGATTCTTTCTTCCTCAATCGCCTCGATGATCGATCCGTATTCAGTGGCCGCGATCTCCTCCCATCGCCTAGGTGATTCGTAGGCGAATTTAACGAGTATAGTGTCCTGCGGTGACGACCAGTGGGTCAGTTTGTAGCGATTCTGGCCTTCAGGCACCTCAATATAGAAAGAGCGCCACTTGCTCAATGCTCTGCCTTTTTTGTCTCTTGTTACGTTTGATTCTTCTGATTCCATGGTCATGATTTTCTCTTCGATCTCGTTCTCCTGCAGTATGAGCTTGTACATTTCGCTTCCCATATTGTTCTTGGGCCAGACGATCCTGGTGTATACTCTCAGGTATGTCGGTCCCTCGACCGAGAACGCAATGGGCTGATTTTTGGTCAAAAGCAGGTATTCTTCAGCTTTTTTTGTGACGATTTCAATTTCCCACTTCTTGTACGGTTCTATCTCCTGCAACTGCGAAACAAGGCAAAGAGCCATAACAAGATTAGCCATTTTTTCTCCTTTTTAGGTAGTAATCAACATCAAAACGCAAAACAACGAACAAAATAAAGACCAGGATCAACGTGGCAATTATCGCAAAGGTCACTGAATATTTATATTCATAATAAAGACGTCCCTCTCCTGGTTTGGGTAACGGAATGGGCGCAATCGGGAGGCCGTATTCATTGGCCAGCACGTTAACATCCAGTAGGTTTATTACAGGCACGCCTGTTTTTGAAAAATGAGCGATCAAACCAGTGCCGGTTCTTATTGCATTATTTCTGATCAGACCGATACCGGCTTCTGACCCGGCCAGGGCGGTCGTTCTCTCACCTGCATTTATGAAGAGCTTTATCTCACCGTGAGCGCTGTAAGTTTCAATTTTCCGAGAGATCATGTCATCCAGATTCGCCGCTTCGATTATGGAGACATTGTTTCTAATCGCAGCTTCCTGAATGCTCTCGCGCCCTTCCGGACTGAGCCCGCGACCAACATCGTCCTCGCCGCCGAGTGAGGCTGCTACCGTTTTTGTTTTGAGCATAGTCCTTTCATTCAGCGTGCTTTCCATGTCCAGGTATGTGAGCTGCGGATAATTCGCTCCCCACATTGAAGAACTTATCGATGTAACAACGACCGGCTTGAGTTCAAGGATTTCAAGCGCGCTCAACACACTGATGTTGAGTGCCGGGAAAGAACCTGATAAAGATACGGCAACTAGGTCATCCCTATGTAAACGTGCCGTCTTGATCAATTCGACAATCAATGCTGCGAAATTAGGGTTGGTAGTGGTCAGTTTGGCATCGAGCTCACCACGTTCGGTCGTTATTGGCGAATATTGAATACCGATGAGTCCCGTCTCGTTAGGATCGTTTATCCGGTCTATAGGAATGCCCATGTCGATCACTTTAGCTTTTATGACCTCAAGGGCGTTCTGTGCCAGTTGGGCCGCCAGCAGCTTCTCCTGATAGTATTTGGCTTCTACCTTTGTCTTTGAACTCAGTTCAAGTGCCATTAGAATGACGGTTATGGTGGTAATGATGAGCAACGACATTATTGATATTTTACCTTCACGTTTTTTCATGGCAGCACAACTCCGTTGTGGACGATGATTATGATGAGCCGCACTAGACTCGAGACAATTACCATTGCAGAAAGTGTGGGAATGATACCCTGCCGGGCAATCCAGTATGCGATCAAACCCGGGATAACATAGCCTACGGTTTGAATATTCATGCTGAGTGCGTTAAGATTCAAGACCGGCGAGACGCGTGTAAAGTAGGCAATAAGGTAGCCGACCAAGATGGATATTATCAGCAACCTACGGCCATAGATGATAATGTACTTGGATAGTAATTTCACTATGAGAAATGTGATCATGCCCGCCAACACCGTGGCAATGACCTGCACCGGGTGGTGCAGGACCAAAGCAATATATCCTGGCACTACGATGCCACCGGCAGCAAGTCCGATCGTCTCGGTCAGAATGAGACTAAGAAACATGCCGATACCAACTGCTTCGATAAGTATCATTTGGTCCTTTCGTTGGTCAAAAAATGGCGCATCATTTCCTCTCCGTATCCGACCGTGTTACCCATTGCGAAGATGAAACTTTTATCGGATACGAACTCGCTTACTGTATTGACAACTTCCTCTGGTTTTCTTTCACCCAGATCAAGAATATTTTCATGTTTGATGACTTTGAAAAGCTTCCGTGCGAGAATTCCTGTGCCGCTGCCGGTCAGTATGTAATGGTCAGCTTTGAGGCGGGTTATTATTAGATCGGCCATTTGAAAAGAGCGGTCGATCCGGTCTTCACGGCAGTTGACCAGAATGTTGATCTCGGGATAGCTTTTATCGATCATTTGCCATATGAGATATGTAGAATCAGGATCATTGGCAGCCATGGCATTGACCAGCGTGATCTCTTTTTTGTCAAAATACAGTCTGTGCTTTCTCAAAACACCTGGATCAGGCGTTGCGTTGAGCATTGCCTTGAGGGCGTCCTTTTCATTGACACCAAAATGTCTGCAAACATCGAGTGCGAGCGCGACATTTGCTTTATGTTCAATATAGTGGAAATCTTTCACTATGTCATCGGACATGCTTCCTGCGTCAGAGACGTGCACGCGTGTCCTTGTTTTATGTATCATCGAACTGTGGTCAGACCACATGCTATTATCACCCAGGAACAAAACCGCGTTCTTCGGCACTGCGTTCAGAAAATTTTTACCAATGTCCTTTACTGATGGCCCCATGACATCAAGGTGGTCAGCACGCACGTTCGTAATGACAACCGCATTTGGCTGCACGATGTGTATGGCTTCAGAGAATTGCAGGTCGGGGCGCAATGCCATGCATTCAAAAACGATCGCATCCGGCTTTTCAGCTGCTGCTTTCTTATAGATCCTCACCTGCTCTCTGATGTTGGGCATGCCCAGGCGGGTGACAGACTGCTCATGGTGACTGTCGAAGATGACGCTTGCTCTCGTGCCAGTGGTTTTGGCAATGACCTTCTTGCCACCGCCCCTGAGCCCGGACGCGATCAAGCGAGTAACCGATGATTTCCCGCGGCTGCCATTGACCCAAATGCGAACTGGAATGGATTTCACTCTTTTCTCATGTTTGGCTTTTTCAATCCTGAGAAAGAGCACGTACAGTCCTATTAAGATCAAGACCGCATATATTCCCAAAAACATATTAACTTCTATTATACCTATATTGTAAAATATGTCAACATACCGAGTCCAGGAAATATCTAAATATAAACGAATTTCATGCTTTTTTGTCTAAAATGTGTATGAGATTTGACAAATTCACGCAGAAAGCACAGGAAGCATTCGCTGCGGCGCAGGGAGTGCTTGATGAATATAATCATCAGGAACTGGATGTCGAACACATCTTCCTTGCGTTACTCAGACAGGAAGATGGTCTCGTGCCTAAGATACTCCAGCGTCTGGATATCATGCCTGACGTTGTGCAGCGCAGGTTGCATGGTTCGTTAGAAATGCGGCCTAAGGTGTATGGAGGGGCGACGGCCCAGATGTACATCACTCCGAGGACCAAGAAACTGCTCGCTCTGGCGCGCGCCGAGGCAGAAAGAATGAAGGATGAGTATGTTGGTGCTGAGCACATGATGCTCGCGATTGCCGAGGAGCGGGACGGAGAGACCGGCAAGATACTCCGGGAATTCGGCATAACCAAGGAAAAAGTGTATCAGGCCTTGCAGGCAATGCGCGGTTCCCAGCGAGTCACTGACCAGGACGCCGAAAGTAAATATATGGCACTCGAGAGGTTTGCCCGGGATATAACTGCTTTGGCAAAGCAGGGTAAGCTGGACCCGGTCATAGGCCGGGATGAGGAAATAAAGCGCTTGGTCCAGGTGCTTTCCCGGAGGACCAAGAATAACCCGGTACTGATCGGCGACGCAGGTGTTGGCAAAACCGCGATCATAGAGGGCCTGGCGCAGAAGATAGTTGACAAGAACGTGCCAGAAATACTCAAGGACAAACGGATACTCGCGTTGGACATGGGTGCGCTCGTTGCCGGCTCTAAATACCGCGGCGAGTTTGAGGAGCGCTTGAAAGCGGTAATGGATGAGATCAAGAAGGGGAAAGGCGAGATCATTCTTTTCATCGATGAACTGCACACGATCGTAGGTGCTGGTGCGGCTGAGGGTGCCATCGACGCTTCGAACATGCTGAAACCCGCCCTGGCGCGCGGTGAACTGCAATGTATCGGTGCTACCACGCTCAACGAATACCGGAAGAACGTGGAGAAGGATGCGGCCCTGGAAAGAAGGTTTGCACCGGTCTTTGTCGGTGAGCCATCAGTCGACGATACGATTAAGATACTTGAAGGATTGAAGAGCAGATACGAATCCCATCACGGTGTGGTAATTGACGAGAGCGCGATTGAAGCGGCCGCCAAACTGTCAGACCGCTATATTACCGAGCGTTTCCTTCCCGACAAAGCGATCGATCTAATTGATGAAGCGTGTGCGCGTGCCCGTATTGAGGTCTATTCAATGCCTGGTGACCTCAAAGAAATGGAAAAGCGACTGGAAAAGCTTACTACTGAGGGCAAAGAAGCAGTTGATACGCGTAACTACGAGAAAGCGGCGGAATTGCGCGATGAATCTGAAAAACTGCAGAAGGAATATAAATCAAAAAGATCCGAGTGGATGAAGCAACGCGGCATCGATGATAAGGTTACGGCGGATGACATTGCGCATATCGTTTCGACGTGGACCGGTATTCCTGTATCCCGGATGATGGAATCGGAGATGGACAAGCTACTGAAAATGGAAGAGCGCATTCACATGCGGCTTGTTAACCAGGAAGACGCAGTGGTCGCGGTAAGTGACGCAATAAGACGCTCGCGCGCCGGACTCAAGGATCCGAACCGGCCGATCGGTTCGTTCATATTCCTTGGTCCAACCGGCGTGGGCAAGACTGAGTTGAGCAAATCGCTGGCTGAGTTCTTGTTTGATACTGAGGAGGCAATGGTGCGCATTGACATGACTGAATATCAGGAGAAACACACGGTATCGAGACTGATCGGCGCACCGCCCGGATATGTCGGGTTTGAAGAAGGTGGTCAGCTTACCGAGGCAGTTCGGCGTAGACCATACCGCGTCATTTTGTTTGACGAGTTTGAAAAAGCGCACCCCGATGTGTTCAATATCCTGTTGCAGATCCTCGATGATGGACGTTTGACTGATGGGCAGGGGAGAACCGTTGATTTCAAGAACACGATTATTATCATGACCTCAAACCTGGGTAGCGAAGTCATTACTGACAGTCTGCAAAAGGGCAAATTCGAATACGAGCAGACCAAAAAGGACGTATACGGGATCCTGCAGCGTAGCGTTAAGCCAGAATTCTTGAACCGTATAGATGAAGTAATAGTTTTTAAACCTCTTGGATTCGATGAAATTAAGGGCATTGTAGAACATGAGTTAAAGAAAGTTGCGAAGAATATTTCTGAATTCGGCTTTAAAATAGAGTTCTCAGAAACGGTCAAAGATCATCTGACACATGAGGGTTTTGACCCGGTTTACGGTGCCCGGCCTCTGCGTAGGGCAATCCAGCGTCTTATCGAGAATCCGCTGTCTAAAGCCATTCTGGCTAGCAAAGTTAAGAAAGGCAGCACGATCAAGGTGGGCTTGGAGAAAGGCAGTATTGTCTTTAAGTAATCCCCGCGTAGTTCCGCTTATTTATTGATTCCCCGCCATTTAAGGAGGGGAAAAATGGAGGGGGCTACTCAACGAATACTACTTTTTGTATGTCTGTTTTCTCTCCAGCTACCAACTTAAGAAAGTATATGCCTGAGGCGAGGTTTCGGTCCAATCCATCCTTACCGCCCCATGGAATCGTATGGGCTCCTGCACCTTGCGTAGCATCTATCAGGGTTGTGATTGATCTTCCCGTAATGTCATAGACACTGAGTTTTACACTGCTTCTATATGGTAGGCAGTATGTTATATGGGCTCGTTTGCGCAATGGATTAGGCATATTTCGTGCAAAACCAAAGCTTATTTGCTCGCTGGACAGTGGCTCTTCCGTGACCCCAGTTGAATCACTCCATCTGAGGAAGAAACCGTGAATATAATCGGCTTGGGGTGTGTTCACGATCGAGAAAAGCACGTCCATGTCTCTGAAATCTTGGGCAAAGCCTAGCCCTGTCGATGCGTAGTTACAGCTGAAACTCCTGCTTGTGAACGACATCGTGTTCGGATTGAATTGCTTGAATTGCGCTGCGCTGTCAGCGGTACTACACCAGATCATGCCGCCGCCGAGTGAATCACAATCGTAAGTTGCGCCAGACATTAGCCAAGGCGTGGTTACCTGATAGACGAAAGAGCCATTCTTGATGAATTTGTATAGGTAGTTCACATCCGCCGTAAAGAAGTATAGACTCTCTGCCATGTACGCCAGAGGAGAGTTGGGATCGGTCGGTCCTGGTAAGGGACCGTAGTAATCGATCGTTCCAGTGGATTTGTTTATCCCGAAACGGTCGACGTTAACATTGCAACTCGCATACAGCGTATCAATGCGGTCTGGTCCAACATATGTACGGTCGAAAGCCATATCACGCCATCCCAAGCCCGTGCAGTGGGCAGGTTGGTCAATAGACCACACCAGATCACCTAAGGTGTCGAGTGCAAAAACTTTTGTTTCGTTTGTGGCCGTTATACCCGTTAGATAAAAATAAGTACCGTCAAATTCCACTCCGTGAAGTGCAATGCTCCCGGTAGCAGTCTGCGCATCTATCCAGTAAATGTGTTGTCCAAGACTTTCGGGCACAAAGCAGTTGGTGTACGCAGTATCATTTGAAGGGTTGTCATCTGTTATCCCAAGTACAACCTCACCAACATAGGTTTCAGTGGGTATTGTGAATATTCCTGATACGAAATGGAAAGCCGAGTCTGCGCCAGATGGAAAATTCGATACCATATATGTGTTACTCCATATTATGTTCATGCCCACGGTGTCATAAATAGCTGCCTGAACATCAAAGCTCTCAGTGTAATCACCAAGATTCTGTATGCGTGCGGCAAAATCGTATACGCCAGGTGGTATGCCGCCCTCTGGCGGACTCAGAATTCTCGTAACTCCTACGTCATGGTATCCTGTATCTGCGGAGTAGAATCCGACGTTGTCAAAGGCAGCCCACCAACCCCAGGTATTGTGGTCTGTGAAATAAAAATATGTCTGAATGCTGTCCGAAGCAGCATAAGTCATAGCATCAATGGTATCAACACCGGGTCCGGACACACTTCCAGCCGGATAGTGTGCCAGTTCTGCAACATTCCATGTACTCCCAGAGAGGTATTTTATCCCGGCGTACAGGTCATTTATGAAATATCCCGAGCCACCATTATTGCAGTAGCCATAGATTAACCAGTGCAGATTCCAGGGTGGCATTACAGCCGGCGAGATGGCACTGTCTGAAGACCAGCCGCCACCCGCCGCGTCGCTATCGATCCACATTGCAGAATCACCTGAATCTGGAATCTGCCAGGTTGGTCCAAGATAATTGGCTGGTGTCACGCCCCATCCTGCGGGGAACGGATAGATGCTGGTATGCGTCCAACCCTGCCAGCTGGTCTCGAAATCCCAAACGTAGAATGTAGGTCTGTCCGCTTCGAGCAGTACATTGTCGATGCCAAAGGCCATGCTCCATTCACCTAGTGGATCCTCATATGCGAACTGTATCTGTACTGATTCGGCGGGCAGGTGAGAGGTCAGGTCGAAAGTGTTAACGCCGTTAGCCGTATAAGGATAGGTAGCGAAAGTATTCCAGCTGTCCCAGGAGATTCCGTCGTACGATCTTAGTTGTGCTGCACCATAGCAATATAGCGACATCTGATTGTGTCCCCAGCTGTATGAAATAGTCATTGCGCTTGCTCCTGCGCAACTGACCGCAGGTGAAATCAGAAATTCAGTGCCAGCCTGTGCTCCGCTGCCAGCATCATAATCCGAGTAATAGGCATAAGCCGTGACATAATTCGGAGGTTGAACATATAGCAGGTCAAATGTGGTGCCAATCGTCCAGGTGTGCCCGTCATTATTTCCATCGATAACAGTCCAGCCGGCAGGCATACCGGTTTCGAAATTTTCATCTATGAGGGTGACGGTGTCTCGTGACCGTTCTAGTTTAGGCATTCTGAATCTTTGTTTCGACAAATTACTTTTCGTCTGCGGCATACTTCGTGTTGATTGTTTGGATTGTCTTTCTGGTGGTCTTATACGGTCCTCAGTTTCTAATGCCCGGGACATGACAAAAATGAATATTAACAACGTTAATCTTTTCATAAGTCCCCCCGGATACAATTCTTCGTCCTACAGGTATTGTAATAGGTAAATTGGGATTGTCAAGGTGTTGGCTGAATTTCTATTCACCCAACACCTTCGATTACAGTGATGAAAAGATTGATTACAATGATGTGGGGGGGTATGGTTTTTACGCTGCCGAGAGGGCATTGCGGGAGTCTTGCGTTATTCGGATTGACTTGTGTGTATTGGTATTTATAATCTGAAAAGAAGGAGGAGCCGTATGAAGATTTTGGTCGTTTTGTGTGTGCTAATAAGTGCTGCCTACGGGCAGGGCGTGATCAATGCCATTACTGCGCCGGTGAATGCTTCAGGCCTTGCCTGGGATGGCAATTATTTATGGTGCGGCGCCTATGGTGTTAATGGCGATACAATATACAAATTAGATCCTGTTAACGGGGCAATTCTTAAGAAACTTAGATGGCGGCAGAGTGCGGATTCGTACGGATTGACCTTTGATCAGGGTGATCTCTGGGTTAATGACCATTTGACTGGAACCGATTCGATCTTCCGGGTCGATACGATCACCGGCGCGCGTGTTGCCGCAATACCCGCCCATAAGGAATATATGGCCGGTCTGGCCAATGATGGTACAAACCTCTGGCACTGTTTATACTACAGTCCTGATGGCAGAACATATCAGATTCAAAAAACGAATGGCGCCGCTCTGGATAGCATTGACATTTTCACATTGCCCCAACCCTGGGGCGCGGCCTGGGATGGTCAGTATCTATGGGTGTGCAATGACGGCAATTATGGCGGCGCACACCGGATATATAAAATCGACGTAGCACTTAAGCAGATCGTGGACTCCCTTGATTCACCGGGTAATCGTCCGTGGGGTCTAACCTGGGATGGGAATTATTTGTGGGTGATTGCGCGTGGCACTTCGCCAACCGGTTTTGTAGCATACCAGATCGATCTGCAGGGAGGGGGGACACCTGATATACAGGTTACACCGGCCAACTACAATTACGGTTTCGTGCCGTTTGACACGACTTTTTCGTTCACGCTTAATATCGCTAATGTCGGCACTGATACGCTGACAATAGACACGATTTACACCCTTAACCCCGTTTTCTCGACCACGCCGCTCAGTTTTCCGATCGAGATCGCTCAGGGGTCAGGCATGAACATATCCGTCTATTGCAGTCCGGATACGTTTGCATATTACTCATCCAACCTTCTCATCGTAAGTGATGATCCTGTTAACGAAACGACTTTTGTGCCGTTGACCGCGCGCGGTGTATATCCTGATCCACATCTTTCGCCAAATGTAGCGAACTATAATTTTGGGAGCGTCAGGATGAATTGCGTAAGAGATTGGAACATCAGCATTGTCAATGAAGGCTATCCGACATTGATCATAAATAGCCTTGTCTACAACGATACGAGATTTTTCACCGGTAGCCAGTCATTTCCTATTGCCGTACCTTGCCTGGATACAGTAACAATTCAAATGATAACCAGACCTAATACGGGAGGAGTATATAGTGGTAATGCAGAGATCTATTCTAATGATCCGGCAAGTCCCAACGTCATCCAGCTGACCGCGAGTGGAGATACCATTCTGCCGCAAGGAGGTGAACTGCTGTGGTCATGCAATTTCCCGGATAATGTAGTGTGCGTTGCCGGCATTGCCGACATCAATGGCGATAACATACACGACGTTGCTGCTGAATCGTATGAAGGAGACGTTGATAAACATCTCAATACGTACTGGGGCAATAGCTCGGGCCAGGGTGTTACAATTTGGAATTTTGGAGATGATACTACAAGGGGTTCATACGGTGATGATTGTTTGATCCGGGGTGACGATTATAACGCCGACGGCGTTGACGATGTGATTCTGGGCACGGCTTGGGGTGACCGGTCTGTATACACGATCGATGGGGTTACCGGTGCTGTTATCTGGTACTATGATAGCCACTGGTTTGACGGCGAAGGGGGTTGGGTGTATTCGGTTAGACCGATGCCTGACATTAATGGTGACAATGTGGGTGAGGTACTTGCCGGCATTGGCGGCCACGATAGTGGCACCGCCGGTCCGCGCAGTATGTATTGCTTTTCAGGCGTAGACGGACAGATCATCTGGCGCCTTCAAGCGGCCGATGCTATCGGTAGTGTTAATTGGATCCCCGATGTGAACGGTGATAATGTTCCGGATGCAATATGCGGTGCTTGGGGTAACTTCTTGGATCAGAAGGTATATTGCGTGAGCGGTGCATCGAGCGGGGTAATATACACGCCTCTATGGTTGTACAATTGCGGCGCAGATATTCAGTCCGTCATCGCAATCCCCGATGTGAACGGTGATAGCATATATGATGTTATTGCCGGTGCCTGGAATGACTCGGTATTTTGTTTGAACGGTGCAAATGGAGCGCGGCTCTGGTCCCGGTATGTCGGTGGTTTTGTCATAAAAGTTGTGGAAATACCCGATCTCATTGCAGCCGGAATATCTGGAATTGGTGTAGCCCATTGGGGTTCGGTATTCCATGTCCTCAATGCAGCGACCGGTGCGATCCACTGGAATTATCCTATCGGCGGCAATGTATGGACTGTGGATGCTATCGAGGACCTGAATAATGATGGGAAGAACGATGTAGTGACCGGTAACCAGTCGCCCGGAGTAGTATATTGTTTCAGTGGTGACGATGGTGGCTTGATCTGGACATATAATGAGGGCAGGCTCATCTATTCTGTCCGTGCAGTTGATGATATAAGTTTTGATGGTTACCAGGATGTGATCGTCGGCACCCAGGATGCTGGTGGCGTAGCGCATGTGCTTGCGATCTGCGGCGGTGCTCCTGGTACTGCTCTCGATGAAGTTTCAGGAAAGAAGATTCTTAGCTGTGGCGTTTTTCCGAGAATTGGTCACCACAGTTTCAATATATTCTTCGAGCCGCGATCAGTTGAGGAGATCATGATATATGATATCTCCGGAAGGTTAGTTAGGAGTTACAACGTGGGGTTTGGGGCTCAGGAACAGGTGATCTGGAATACGAGGGACGACAATGGCAGGGTCGTGGCGCAAGGCATTTACTTCGTGAAGATAAAAGGCGAAGGTTTCGATCAGACAGAGAAATTGGTCATCGTTAGATGAGTCCCTTTGATCCGGTTGAAAGAGCGAAAGAGATCGAGAGCATAGTTGTCGATGATTCAAAACGCAAGTATTACCGTGTTTCCCGGCCAGGGCGCTGGTATGGGGGTATTGCATCGGCTGACTGCTGCGGATGCAATCTGCAGTGCGTTTTTTGTTGGAGCGACAAGCCCAGAGAAAATCCGGGCGAATACGGAAGGTTCTATACTCCTGAGGAAATCAGCAAGAGCATAATTCAATGTGCTCGTGACCATGACTATCATCTTGCCCGTATCAGCGGTAACGAACCAACTATTGCCGGGAAGCATCTTCTGGAGGTCATAAGGGTTATCAACGAAGCGAAACTAACTTTCATACTTGAGACTAACGGGACACTGCTTGATCATGAGTTTCTCCACGGACTAGTGCAACTACGCAAAGTCCATGTGCGGGTTTCTCTTAAAGGTGCAAGTCATGAAGAATTCACGATGCTCACTGGAGCTATACCTGAGACCTTTGATAGGATCCTTGATTCCTTGAACCTGCTTTTAGAACACAAGATCAACTTCAATCTTGCAGTGATGTTGTCATTCAGCACGGATGAGAGCATCGAGCTTTTGAAGGCACGGCTATCAAGTATCGCGCCGAGTGTCCTTGACAACTTTGAAGAAGAGTATGTCATACTCTACCCGCATGTTGCCCAGAAATTGAAAAAAGCTGGTGTTCGGCCAATCATTGCTTACACGCCAGGCGGTGTTCCAAAGAGACTGGTCTAATGGAACGGTATTGTTCGAACAAAAGGTCGGCTGCGGCCCAGCTAGTATTGATCAGTGGCTTGATTTCGACGTTATGCTTCCGGAATATCAAACTCGTACCTTCATTACACGTGAATAGAAATCAGTGAGCAGTCGATGCCTGAGCTGCCAGAATTGGAGGTTATTAAGCAACGGCTCAAACCTATGATTACTGGGAAGAAAGTAAGGGAGTTCAGGATATTGAAGCCGTATCTACTAAAGAACTACTTCTCCGGCGATTTACGTGGCGAGTATGTAGAGGACATCGTGCGCAGAGGCAAGTATCTTGTGTTTAAGCTCGGGTGTCACAATATCTATGTGCATCTCATGCTACACGGTTCAATAGACCATCTATTGCCGTCAGCGAAGGTAAGGAAATCAGCTACAGCTTTGCTCATATTGGACGACGGTGCGAAGCTCGAATTCAGCGAAAGGACAGCGAAAAAGCGTATGTCGATATATATCAGGTCAAAAGACGAAGCCATGGAACGCATAGAAGAACTTGGTGTGGAACCGCTGTCAGAGGGCTTTACTGTCGATTGTCTGGCCAGGATCTTAAAGAGCGAGAGAAAGCAGCTGAAGCGGTTATTATGCTGGCAGAGTAAGATAGCCGGTATCGGCAATGCTTATGCAGACGAGATCCTCTGGAGGGCGGGACTGTCACCGTTCCTGATATCTACGAATCTGACTACTCATGAGGTGGAGAGACTGCATCAGGCGGTAGTTGAAGTGCTGAATTGGGCCATTGAAAAGGTAGGACGCGAACGTCTTATGGAAAAACGTGATTTCCTGCAAATCCATGGTAAAAAAGGCTGTTTGTGTCCCAAATGCGGCGACATAATCCGAACTGTAAGTTTTGCTCAGAGTGATACGTTCTACTGCCCGACATGTCAGACCCATGGACATGAACTAAAAGATAGACGAATGTCAAAATTCTACAGATAGAGGTGATATTCATATGATGTTTAATGTGATGGTTGAATATTCGGAAAGACTTAAGCGCGTATCATCCAGGAACGAAAAAGTAGCTGTTATTCAGGAGTTTCTCGGAAAGATCTCGGAAAAGGAAGCGATTATTGGCGTCAATTACATTTCTGGCAGGCTAAGGCAAGGAAAACTGAACATCGCATGGAAAGGTTTGTCTCAGCTCTTTACGACTTCTAGAAAGAAACAACGTTCACCCAATCTTCTGCAGGTGGATAATTACCTCGAGCAAGCGCAAGCAGCATCTGGTGGGCAAAAGATCACTGTTCTAGAACCCCTCTTCGCGCGGTTGAGCAAAAAGGAGAGCAAGTACCTCATATCACTCATTGTTGGCGAAGTACAGCAGGGTGCAGGTGAGGGTCTGGTCAAGCTTGCTATTGTTCAATACTTCGGCCTCTCAGATGAGGAGATGGAAAAAGCTTATCTACAGAAACCCGATATTGCAGAGCTTTTCGCCTATTTACGCGGTCGCGGTAAGCGGGCAATCAGCAAACTGGGCATTCATATATTTAGCCCGGTCAAACCGATGCTTGCCCAGATAGCAGAATCCCTTGATGATGTATTCGCCGGCAATGATGAATTTGCTCTCGAATACAAGCTGGATGGCGTGAGAATACAGGTACACCGTAAAGAGGGTGAGATCAGGATCTTCTCACGCCATCTAAAAGACATCACGAGTCACTTTCCTGAACTGGTTCAGATAGCTAGACAACTACCTGTCGGCAGATTCATCCTTGATGGTGAGGCGGTCGGCATTGATGAAAAGGGGCGACCTGTTCCGTTTCAGGTCCTCGCCCGGCGTACGACTAGAAAGAAGGATATTGAGGAAATGCAGCGTCACATCCCGGTCTTGCCACAGTTTTTCGATGCACTATATGTAGATGGAAATGATCTAACAGGCATGTCTTATGCTGAAAGGGTAAAAGTACTCTATGATCTAGTACGTGAGAGGGAGTATCTCACGACGCGGATAGAAAGTGTAGGCAGGGATGAGGCGCAGAGCTTTTATGAGCGTTCAATTAAAACCGGTAATGAAGGCGTGATGGTCAAATTACTCGGTTCTGAATACCGTCCCGGCAAGCGCGGGAGGTTCTGGTTCAAAATCAAAGGTACGCATACGGTAGATTGTGTCATACTGGCAGCTGAATGGGGACACGGCCGAAGACACGGTTACCTGTCAAACCTGCATTTGGGTGTGCTTGATGAAACGAAAACAAAATACTTGAATGTAGGCAAGACATTCAAGGGTCTAACTGACAAAATGTTGCAGTGGTTAACCGATAACCTTCCCCAATATAAGGTGCACGAGGACCGCTGGACTTTATATGTTAAGCCCGTAGTTGTTGTCGAGATTGCATTTAACGAGGTGCAGAGAAGCCCCAGATATGAATCTGGTGTCGCATTAAGATTTGCGCGGGTCAAGAGGATACGAGGCGACAAAATTCCGCAAGAGATAAACACGATTATCGATCTGGAAAGATTGGCGAGAATATCTTTGAAAAAGGAATAAAGATTTCTGCTCTGTTCATTACCATGGCAGCTATACAGGAGGAAGCATATGCCAGGACTTCGTAAATACGTGAATAAAGCACTTTCCATGGGCATCACGAACGCGAAAATTATCGACACAAGTAATATCGTCATGGCGAATTGGGTCAGATTGAAGTGTCAGTATGGCTGTGGTGGCTATGCAAAGCGTTTGACGTGCCCGCCGTATTCGCCGACCCCTGATTACACACAGAAAGTTGTGAATGAATACGGTAAAGCATTGTTATTGCAGATAGAAGAAATCCCTCCAAAGAGAGAAAAGAAAGTTAGCCGAAAATTGAAGGCGATCGTTGCCGGCCTGGAGCGCGAAATATTCCTCGATGGTTACTACAAAGCATTTGGCATGGCATCTGGTCCTTGCCGGCTGTGTAATACTTGTGATACAGGGAAGCCGTGTAAATATCCATACGAAGCGCGACCGGCCATGGAAGCGTGCGGCATAGATGTATATCAAACGGTTAGGAACAGTGGCTTCAAACTAGAGGTGGTGAAGACCGAAGATTCGTGTTGCACATATAATGGTTTGATACTTATCGAATGACCGGTGATGATTGAGATAGATGGAAGTTATCTTGAGGGCGGTGGTCAAATACTCAGGACTGCCATCGCCTTATCGGCGATCACGAGCAATGCAGTTCATATCTTCAATATCAGGAAAGGCAGAGAAAGACCTGGTCTGAAGCCGCAGCATCTTCACGGGATCAGCGCTGCCGGTCAGATCTGTGGTGCTAAGATCGACGGATTGAGCATGAACTCAACCGATATAACATTCATACCAGGGAAGATCAACGGCGGCAAATATCTAGTTGATACCAAAACCGCAGGTTCGGTGACGTTGATACTGCAGACCTTGGTACCAATCGGACTCTATGCAGATCCGCCACTTGAACTTACGATCAAGGGCGGAACAGCTGTGCCGTTCAGCCCAACTGTCGTTTATTTTACAAATGTGCTCAGTGCTATGGTATACGGTATCGGGGCACGAATAGATGTCGAGGTCAAACGGCACGGGTTCTTTCCAAAGGGCGGTGGTGAGGTTTTGGTGAGAATCACACCTTCCGAGCTAAGGCCTCCAGCCTTGAAGGAAAGGGGCGGGCTGAAAGAAATAAGAGCCTCGATATGCGCTTCTCATCATCTGAAAGCATCCCGAGTGGCCGAGAGGATAGCTGGTGGGTTCTCCACAATGCAAGAAGAAGTAGAAGCCAGCTGCGAATATGTTGATGCTTTATCACCTGGCTGTTTCATCACTGCTTGGGCAGAATACGATAGCGGCATCTTAGGAGCAAGTTCCCTTGGTAGGCGGGGGAAACCAGCTGAAGAGGTAGGGAAGGAGGCAGCTTGTGACCTGAAGACAGTCATCGATTCAAACGCATCAGTGGATATATGGATGGTGGATCAGCTCATTCCTTTTATGGCTCTGGCTACGCACCAAACAGGACAACAGTCGGTACTAAGAGTGTCGTCAATGACGCGGCACGCGCGGACAAATATCTGGATCGTAGAGAAATTCCTGCCGGTTGCATTCAGCGAAGAGAGTTGTTTGTTGAGATGTGTGAAAAGGACGTGAACGGATGTTAGCGCGCCACGACGAATCTTGTGTGGTAATTGACACTGGTCGTTCTCCCTTGTAAGAAATAGACCCCAGGCAACAACTGTGCAGTTTCTATAGAATACGCATCGCTTCCGATTCTATTGATGTTTGGAATGTCCTGTATCATCCTGCCTTGTGCATCGTAGATCTTGAATTCTACGGTTTCTTGCATGCTCACCGGGACAACTGCTCTGATGTATTTAGCACAAGGATTGGGATATACTTTAAGATGGATGGGATGTCTTTGATTCGGAAATGATGTTGTTTCGTGTATGCCGGAGAAATACGTTCTTTCAAAATAGACATCGTGGTCATCGGGGAATGATACGGCATGTGCCCAGACAATGTAAATATAATTGTCTTCAACAATGCAATGGGGTTGTGTGTTATTCGTTGCATCAAACGTGAATTGCTCTTCGATTGACCAATTTATCGTATCGTATGAATATCGGCGGTAGATGTTATATGCGGGAGGGATGTAAGTCGCATAATATATCAGATAACTATCATACAAGGTTTGACACGGAAAAGGATCATGAGAATTGCCCGCGAAAGTCAATCTGACCTCTGGCGTCCAGTTGATACGATCCAGGGATGTGCGCACGAATACCTCATAGCCAGGGTAGGTATTTCGATGGTATGCGCAGAGGTAATTTCCGTTGGTATGTTTCATGATTCTCGGCCGGTAGCCAGAGATGTTCACCATGGTCCGAAGTGTATCCCAGTCATCCCCGTACGGCTTATGCGCAATGTATGCGCCATCTGGACCACGGTAGCTCATGGTGAGTGAGCTATCTTCCTCAATAATTACAGTCGGATCATAGTGCATGTCACTGGGTCCCCAGCCCAAATTGATGGGGCCATCGCGATCCCAGCTCAGCCCGTCCGTTGAATGGGCTGCGAAAATACCGTATGCACCATTTTCGTTCGATGCATACCACAGGCGGAAAGTGTCGCCCGGCAGCTGCAAAAAGCTTAGTGTCGCCTGATCGCCCGGGCTTTCGATTATCGGTGCTGGTGTATCCCAGGTTACGCCTTCATCCCAGGAAAATGTGACGTATAGATCGCCCGACTGCCAGTCCGGATTCCGGCAGAAGATCACCATTAGCCGGTAGTCGTTTGTCCGCATTATCCATGATTCGTAGTCATTCTCTGGACCGCCTGACACAACTACTGGCTGGCTGCGGATGAGCACGGCGGACAGCATCAAAACTGGAAGTATTCGTTGCGTGATATGAACCATAGTGAATTTGGAATCATGAGCGAGCACCATATTGACATTATACAAAATCCAATGCGCCATGCAATATCCCTATGGCATTATTGAAAGAAAGGCATGATCTGCGCGTATGGGATGAAGTATTTCATCGATATGACATGTTGACAGCACACACATTTCTGCTATAACAATAATCTGGTATGCAGCTCAGCTTTGCATAATGGTCATGATAGATACATCCACATATGTGCATATGCACATATGTGGATATGTGAATGGAGGAGGTGGGTATGGGTGAGGCGTTGTTTGACAAGGTTGCAAGGTTCTATGACTATGAGCAGAAGGAATTTACCAAGGATATACGGTTCTATGTCGAGATGGCAAAAGCGTGCGGGGGAGGGGTTCTGGAATTGGCTTGTGGAACCGGGAGGATCCTGCTGCCGATCGCACAGCAAGGAGTAAAGATCACCGGGCTCGATATATCGAAGGAGATGTTGAATGTAGCGAAGAATAAGATCGATTCGGACGCTGTAGCCAAAAGGAATACCACTCTTGTTGAAGGTAACATGAGAGCATTTGACCTCGGAAAGAGATATGCTCTGATCTTCGTTGCTTTCCGCTCATTCCAGTGTCTCCTGACAAAAAAAGATCAAGTCGCGTGTCTCAAGGCTGTCCACGAGCATCTCGCTGATAACGGCATTTTTGTGCTCGACCTCTTTGCACCAAGACACGATTTTCTGGCAATGGGAAAAAGAAGTGTGGATCTGGGTGAGTTCTACGATGAAGATAATGGTTTGCATATAAAACGCCGTGCTGAGGATACCTACAATCTTGCTGAGCAAACTCTCCATGAAGATAGATACTATGAGTGGACTGACAAACAAGGTAATTTCCAGCAGGAGGTCTGGTCTCTTGACCTTGCCTATTTGTTCAGGTATGAAGCCGAGCTGCTACTTGAGAAATGCGGTTTTCTTGTAGACCATGTATATGGCGGTTTTGACCGATCACCCTATGATTACATTTCTGGCGAACAGATCTTTGTGGCGAGAAAAGTCTAGCACCGGGTTTACAGGTTAGGGACCGATGTATCCCGTGCTGAGCATAACGTCGTCGAACCAGCAGATATTCTCTTGAGGGTTATTATGTATATAGATACCCAATGATATACGCTTTATTTTCAGCTCATCCGTGGTGCGCCAGTTGAATCCAGTGAGATGCATATATAGTTCACCGTCGATCCATGCCGCGATCTCGCCGTTCGACGCTCCTGCATCGTTCGCCCTGATCATCATTTCCATACAGTACCAACGGCCCCTTTCCGGAATGATCATTGTATCAGGATAGAATACGTTACCCCAGTAGTTGCCCTGATTATCCGGCAGCATCTCGTGCCAGTAAGCATAAAATTGCATTCTACCAGGTGGTGTGAGTGACTGCCAGTCGCTCCAGGGTTCGAAACCGGAACCGAAGCGGTCATCACCTTCAGGTTTGATACCGGCCATGCCCATTTGATTCCACATATTGTCACCTTCCACCGCATAGAGGGAACAGAAATGCATACCCCAGCCCTGGTCAAACGTCGAGTCGAATTTGCAGTACCATCGATAATGGACTTTGTCGTAACCCGGATGGAACCAGTACTTGATGCTCGATGTCGAGGAGTTACCGTTGTTGTATGTGGCAGTACATTTCAACACTTTGCTGCCTGAATGCGCTTGTGCCGGATCATCGATGACCTCTGGCGGACCATAGGCATCGAACCACTCATTATATGATCCATCTTCGAAATCTTCTTCGAAGAAGATCGTTCCCGGTTCTTCGATATTACTTTCTGACTGATCGGTGCAAGAGAGAATGCATAAAGAGATACATAATACTACTGCACACGCCAATAATTTGAATGTTCTATTGCAGCTCATTAGCGAAGTATATGTTCATCTGTTATTCGTGTCAAGAGCGCAAAGGCATTCATATTGACAATCATGAATATCGGGTGTATCATAAGATGCACGAGCAATGGGACAATAGCATGCATGTCAGACAGGAATTCAATCATTATTCTGTGAAATCACGGTTTGGCGAGGTCATTATTGTCTGGCTTTGCATAGACAAGAAAATCGTGCGTATCTTTCTACCTGAACAACTTAATTTGTTCAAGTCAGCCGAATTCAATTCATCCAGGGTACTGAGAGTTGGCGACGATCTCATGCGCAGCATTTGTGTAAAGGTTGGTAGATTACTACAAGGCAAGCCGGTTCGGTTCTGTCTTGACATTCTTGATTGGTCATTCACTTACCCCTTCCAGGAGCGCGTATTGAGGATCGAAAACAAGATTCCGCGTGGTATGGTCAGTACATATGGCAGATTGGCCAGCAAATTGGGTCATACTGGGGCTGCACGAGCAGTGGGTACTGCTCTGGCGCGCAATCCTTTTCCACTCGTTATTCCGTGCCATCGTGCGGTCAGATCTGATGGTTCATTAGGTGGTTATGCAGGTGGCCTGGAAATGAAGCGAGAGTTACTTAAGCTCGAAGGTGTGCGGTTTGACCGGCGCGGACGGGTCGCCGTTAAAGGATTTTGGTAGGTGTGTTATTAAAATCCGTCCTGCCTATTTAATTCTGAATTCCCAGCAGCAGTAGTATTCATCAGGATGCGGGTCTGGCGGACAGGTAAGACACCGGGTTTCAATGCGGGGATCTATTGTCTTAGCGAAGTACGTGTACTCGAGAATACCCACGGGTTTGCAGGGAAAATCCGGAAGGTTTTTTCTCTTTCTAGCATCCTGAACCCGGCAATTTTCCATTCTGAAAATGCAGTGTTTGTCTGATGAGTCGACGATCGCCTGTTTGTTTATGTAAGCATACAGGCGGAATTTGAGCGCCTGCATCAGCGCTGGTATACCGCCGCCAGGTTGTATTTTCAAGCGCTGCATTATACGCTGTGCTTCGATTTGCGTAAATTTCTGCCATGCCTGGCCATCAAGTTCGATCGCAGCGTCCATACCGAATTTTTTCTCCACTGCTTGGAACCACAGACCGTCATGAGCTAGCCAATTCTTTGCCGCATCAACCAGTAAACCCAAGAGTTCATCTTTACCCAGATCTTTTGGTTCTATCATCAGGCCCCCTTGCTACTCTATAGTATTCCTTCTCACCGTGTTTTGATGATTCTATCCTGCCTTTTTTCAATAGCACCCCCACGTATTCGGTAATTTGTCTCTTTTGCAGACCTGTTGTCCTTACCAGATCGTCAATCGTAACCGGCCTACGTGTGATAGTGGTGGCGATTCTTTCCATGTCATACTCTTTCTGGACATTTGTCCTCGCTCGCTTGAAATCCGCAATGATTTCGCACTTGTCACCCAGGACATTCCTGATATACTGCATGGTCTCTATAGATACTGGATGGACGTGCTCCTCGCTTGGCGGACGGATGACGGTGTTGAGATGAATTCGTTCCGGATCAATTCTGGCGATTACTTTTTTAAGATCGTCGATCTGCTCGGGTCTGTCGTTGATACCTTTGACGAGCATCAATTCAAGCCAAATCTCACCGCTATAGACCTTTCTGAATTTGATATATCCGTCAATTATCACCTTGATATCAAGGTTCGGATGATTCCGGTGGATTCTTTGAAAAATATCCTGATCAGTCGTGCATAGTGTGGGTATCACCACGTCCGCGTACAGCAGATCCTTTCTGACTGCGGGCATGGACAGCAGCGAACCATTGGTGAGAACGGCAATGCGGATCTCTGTAATTTTCTTAAGCTCTCTGATCAGATAGCCGATGCCGCTGTGTAGCGTGGGTTCGCCGGATCCCGAGAATGTTAAGTAATCGATCTTTTCCTTGCGCGTTAACTCAGCTCTGATCTCAGCGAGTACTGATTCAACTGGCGTATATGCTTTACGGATCAGAGTCCTATCGGTCGTGCTGCCCAGCTGACAATATATGCAATCAAAACTGCATTTCTTGTGTGGTACAATATCTATGCCGAGCGAATAACCCAAACGCCTTGAGGGTACGGGACCGTAAGTATAATTGTTCTGTCTGCGGGCTCTTTGGTTTGAGGGCACAACTAGCGTTGTATTTTGTTCTTTCGATTGAGCGTGACGACGTTCGGTTTATGGCTCTGCGCAGCGGTTTGGTCAATGATCGCGTACGATAGAATACACAATCTCTGGCCGACTTCCCCCTTTAGTGATGCCGGTCCGTATAAGACTATCCTTCCCGAACCCGGTTTTTCCTCTATGGTATATGTCTCCAGGCGCTCCCCATTGTCATAATTCAATACGTGGACCTTCTCACCTGGGAAAAGTTCAGCAGCTTTCATTATCTTACCGTCAATGCCCATGCTACCCTTGTAGAAAAGGCGGGTATGGGTTATTGTTGCTTTGGTTATCTTTGATTTCAGTACGTGTAGCTGTACGCTTTTTGGAGCTTTTTTCGCAGCAAGACCGTCTCTAATGATCGCGATGTGACTGGCAAATGGTATTCGTGGCAACTTCTTAATGGAGAAGAATTTCGCATCGGTAGAATCTGTGCCAGCGCGCAGCTTTGCGTGGGTAAAAGTCACATCATATGCCACAATGAGAACGTTGCCGTATACCTTGGTCGGCTGCGTGTAGATGCCTATCAGATGGTTCACTCTGCCTCGAATATTGGTTTCTTCCTTCAATTCCCTGAGTACTGTTTCCTCTGGCGTTTCATCCTTTTCTACGAAGCCCGAAGGCAGAGCCCATTTACCTTTGCCCGGCTCGACCCCGCGCTTGACCAGAAGGATCTTATCGCCGTTAACGTATACAAAAGCAACTGCACCGGGTAAGGGATTCGCATAATGCACCCAGCCGCACTCAGGACAGGTTCGGCGTCTCAGACCTTCAGTACTGCTAAATGAAAGTTTTGCTCTACACGATGGGCAAAAGTTATGATTTTCCATAATTTTTCTTCAGTTCATTGTTCAATCTTTTAAGCAGGTCTGCGATACTCACCGCGTGTTGATCGCCCAGCTCTTTGATGGTACCCCAGAAGGGCTCGCCACAGATAAGGCATGGTAACCCGTATTCTATGAATGTCTTTGACATAAGCGGGTACTCTGAAAGTAGCTGTTCAATGCGCGTTTCTTCGCTGATCTTTTCCATAGTGGTCTCAATTGTACACATATTATGGCAGGAATCAATAGAAAACTACGCCATTCTTATACAGAAGAAGTTTGGCTCGATTCAGAACCCGTGTATGTTGACAACTTACGTCGTGGGTGTATACTCTAGTTTGCTGCGCTGAAGAACGCGCATTGCTGCAGTGCGGACAATCCAGCACTTAATATGATGCTATGCGATATAAGAAACAAAGGAATTTAGACTACTCAGAGACGGTGCGTTTCCACGGCCATGATGGTCCATTTCTTGCTTTGGGATATTGTTTGGGCAGATTCCTGATCAAGAAGTTGAAGCCTGATGGCATCATGGGTTTGAGGATAAGGGTAAAGACGAGAATTGAAAAACCTTATACCTGTCTTATTGACGGATTGCAGTGCTCTACCTTCGCTACTACGGGCAAGGGCAACATGACAGTAGCAGGAAGTGCGAAAAAAGATATTATTGTTCGTGTACAGAGCGGAAGAAAGGTATTGCAATTCAGAATGAGTCCTCTTGCCTGGGAAATCTGTCTCCATGCCGACGATCTCGAAAAGGCAGCGCGCAGAGTGCTTCGGACATCAATTAAAGCACTATGGTATGTACAGGCATAAACGAATCTATGGTTGGCGCGGCTAGGACCAAACAGACAGTACCCAATCCTGGAGGATCGACCAAGTAGAATATGACTGAGAAACCCAAGGTGCTGCTGACGCGCATGCTGCCTGCCAAGGCCATGGAACTGCTGCATAAGTACTTCGATCTTCACGTCAACCGCGAAAACAAAATAATGTCGCGCGAATCCCTGAAAGACAAGATCAGGGATATGGATGGTCTTGTATGCTTGTTGACCGATAAGATCGATGCGGCAATAATTGCCAGGGCGCTGCGCTTGAGGGTCATTGCGAACTACGCAGTTGGCTATGATAATATCGACCTGGTTGAAGCGTCGAAGCGCAAAATCCCGGTAACCAACACGCCTGATGTGTTAACCGAGGCAACGGCTGATCTAACATTTGGTTTGTTGGTCGCGGCTGCGCGGCGCATCGTGGAAGCTGATCATTTCATGCGTGCCGGTAAATTCGATGGGTGGGGTCCGGGCCTATTGCTCGGCACCGATATTCATGGGAAGATACTTGGCATAATCGGTATGGGCAGAATAGGCCGGGCAGTTGCGCGGCGCGCCCGGGGTTTCAATATGAGAATTCTATATAGTGATGTTGCCAGATTACCCGTTGAGTCAGAGGAGGAATTTGAAGGCAGCTATTGTCCCCTCCAGGAGCTCCTGGAGAAATCCGATTTTGTCACAATCCATGCACCGCTGAATGAAGGAACTCATCATCTATTGTCAACCGCAGAATTCAAATTAATGAAAAAGACCGCATACTTGATAAACGTCGCGCGTGGTCCCATTATTGATGAACAGGCATTGGTTGGTGCGCTCAAGAACGGCGACATAGCTGGGTGCGCACTTGACGTCTACGAGCGTGAACCCGATCTGACACCAGAGTTATTGCGTATGCCTAATGCCATACTGGTACCGCATATCGGATCGGCATCAATCGAGGCAAGGACAAGCATGGCCATGATCGTGACCGAGAATATCATCGCGGTGCTGGTCAATGGGCAGCGACCGCCCAATGCAGTTAATCCGCAAATCTACGAATAGACAAATTATGGATTACGTCTGAATCTATACGGCTCTTGATTCATTATTCTTAGTAGAGTTCAAAGGAAATTCTTTCGTTCACGTCGATTACTGCATAATTTTTCGGGAATGGCCCTGGATTTATGATCAGGGTCTCATTGATATGATCGAAGCCACGGGCTTCATGGATGTGGCCGCACACGACTACATCGGGACGCTTGTCTTCTATATACGTTCGGATAGCTTTGCTCCCGACATGGAAACCGAGGAAAACTCGATCGAGCTTTGTTTTGTGGGGCGGCGCATGACTCACCAGTATTTCTCTCCCTGATCCAGCGGGTTCTTGATACTTGTTGAGGAAAGCAGCCAATTCGGGTTCAGTGTATTCGGTGGGGGTGTGAAAAGGTGTCTTATTACATCCCCCGAGACCAAGGATCCTGACGTTCCCGAAAGTACGTTCGGTGGCATGGATATTGATTCCACGAGACGCCAATGCATTCGCCACGCCTGGGCGGTCACAATTCCCGGGGACTGCGAGCAAATTCTTGTTATAGCTGAGCAGCGTCTCGATAACGGTGATTGCCTCTTCACAATCTCCAAAGTTCGTGATATCGCCTGCTATCAATATAAGATCTGCTTTCTCTAAAATGCTGGTCACAGATGGCTGGTAATCAATTCTGCTATGGATGTCAGCGATTGCGACGATCTTCAATATTGTGGTCCTTGCGTTTCCATTATCTATGGGTGCGGTAGAGTTTCTTCCACGGTGCAGCCTTCGTGTGCCTATATTCCCCGAGTGCTTTGTGTAACGTATTTACGGCGAGATCAGCGCAGTGTTCGTTCTTCCTCGGTAGGCCTTGGCAATATGAAAGGATCGCTTTCCCGTCGATCCTCATTGCCTCAGCAACTGTCATGCCGGTCACCAGTTCGGTGACGATACTACCGCAGGCAACTGTTGCACCGCATCCGTCAGTGTCGAAAGTGCAGTGCGTGATCACATCACCCTTCACGCGCAGTGAAATTTCCATGGTATCGCCACAGGTGCCGGTGATCCGGCCGTAGCCATCGCTGTTATCTATGATTCCCCAGTTGCGCGGGTTGTGCATATGATGGAGTACGATCGCCGAATAATCATCCAAAGGACCTTTTTCACGCATGAATCAGTCCTGAATTGATCCTGCACACGGTTTGCGTCTAGGCGATCAGGTCGTCCAACAGGTCAAGATAATCAGCCAACAGCCGGGTAATGAGGAATTTTTCCTTGGTTGCTTCGTGAGCCTTCTTTGCAAGGTTTCGTGCCAAGGATGGATCTTTCAAGATCTGGACAATTCTCTTCGCGAAGGTCTCCTTGTCATTGGGGTCGACAAGGTAGCCGGTTTCACCGTCAGCTATCTGCAGGGTTATGCCGCCAACATTCGAGGCAACTACCGGCTTCGCCTTCAGCAGGGCTTCAGTGACAGTGAGCCCAAAACCCTCGCGTATTGATTTTTGCACGATGACATTAGAAATTCTCTGTATCGCGTTCACAAGGATGTTATTCTCGCTCGTTATAAGTATCACATCACGGTTTTTGACGAAGTTGTTGGCCTTACGCCTGGTTCGCTCATAGTACTGTTGTGACTCAGGATCATCGAGTGCCATGCTTCCACAAAGGACGAGCCGGCAATCGATCTGGTCCCTGACCATACGATAGATATCGAGCAATCCTTCTTGGTCTTTGAACTGGTCGAACCTGGAGATTTGTGTGACTATTGGTTTGTCAGTGGGAATGTTGAATTTCTTTAAATACTTATTGATCACCTTCTCGGGAATTTCCATGTTCTTCGGTGATAACGGATCAATTGCTGGATGTATTACACGCTGTTCGACCGACGTGTCTTTCAACCTATAGTCTTCACTTGATATAATTATTACATCATATTTGAGAATGAAACTCTTCAAAAATTCCCATAGTTGCTTATTGGGATTTGAAAGGTCGATATGAATTCGCCATACCCAGGGTTGCTTTCTGGGATAGAATTGTATCAGGGGTAATGGTTGTGGATCATGGATTATTACACAATTATGCGCAATATGCGAATAGGTGGAGAAATCCTCATTAGCCTGTACATACAATTTCTTCTTGATATCGGTCAGATTTATTGAATTCCCCTGGAGTGCGTTGTGGAATTTCTTCGTTATGTCGAAGAAATCGGGCGTACCGCGCAGCATACGCCAGCCAGCGGCAATGCCTACGTCATTCATCAGGGGTACTAACCCGGTCAGGATCTCGGCCACTCCGCCGCCATAGTATGTTGAATTCACGTGGACCACGGTTTTGCCATAGAGCCTTCTGGCTTTTTGGTATATTTTGCCGATCGTATCGTCGCCGACGATCCTGCGGTAGTCGTTCAAGCTTCTCTTCATCGCTTTCCTGCCGCGCTGTCGGGTTCGAGTAGGTAAACGTAGTAAAACATCATTTGATTATAGTATATACAGGGCTGTCCTTATTTCAAGTGCTTTTTCCCGATCGAGTCAGAAAGAAACTTTTGTTTAGACAAAGTGTGTACGGTCTTATTAACGGGTAGAGTAGATAGAACTCAGGTGTTGTTCTTATGCGATACCCTGCCAAGTTCCGATAGCAGTTCCCTTGCAGCTTCTTGTGTTGGAATCGTGAACCGTGCTTTCGTATACCCGATGCCCACCCGAATCGAGTATGCCCAGTCGGGCAACACCTCGAAAGTATCTTCATCGGTCCAGTCATCGCCGATCGCCAGAATAAAATCCCAATTGTCATTGACCAACCATTTCTGTGATGTGATGCCCTTGTTGATGCCGACATCCTTCACTTCAATGACTTTTTTCCCTTCGAGTACACTGAGATTGAGCGGTGCCGTGATGTCAAGCAGCCTTTCTTTTAGATCGCTTGCCCGGCGTTCACCCAATTCTTGATCGCTATTGCGGTAATGCCAGACTATTGAAAAATCCTTTTCTTCAATTCTTGCACCTGGAGTTCGATCAACGTAGAGTTCGAAGATCGGTCTTATCTGGTCTTTCCAGTCACTTTTCAGGGGTTTGATAATTTGCCACGAACGAGTTGTTTCCTTGTACCATACACCGTGCTCGGCGATCATACTCATATTTAATTTACCGAACCAGCTGTCCAGGGTATTGCGATCGCGTCCGCTCACGATGACAATTTCATTCTTGGCGCTTTTACTCAATGTTTGGAGAATATTTGATATTTCCTTATCTGGTCGGGCCTTTGATGGATCGGCGACGAAAGAAACAAGGGTGCCATCATAATCAAGCAGAAAGAGGCGCCTGGTGCTTTTCTTGAAATCTGCGATCAGTTTCGCGCGCAGTTCGGGTTTCAAATATCTTGAAACCGCATCCTTCTGTTGCTGTTTAGTTCGTGTCAAAACTTCGATGAAATCGTGAGCCCAGCGTTCAACATCGTACCGCTGTAGACGCTTTTGCATGACTTCGTTCCGCCTGACCTGATCACCTTCCGGCATTTCGAGCGCGTACCGGATAGCGCCTGCGATGTCTTCCTTGTTGTTTGGATTGACAATGAGTGCTTCGCCTAACACCTTGGATGCACCAGCCATCTCACTGAGAATGAGGACGCCTCTCTTATCTGTCCTCGTTGCCAGATACTCCTTGGCGATGAGATTCATTCCATCTCTTATTGGAGTGACCAGGGCAACATCGCCCACGCTGTAAAGGGGAATGAGATTCTTGAAAGGCAGGAAACGGTATAGGTACCATATCGGCATCCAGCCAATAGTCCCGTATTTGCCGTTGATCCGGCTGATCAACTCATCGACCTCCCGTTTCAAGAGTGCATATTGTTCGACGCCAGTACGTGATGGCACGGCCACAAGGATGAGGGTGACCTTTTCCCTGTATTTTGGGTTGGTCTCAAGGAAATAGTCAAAGGCTTCGAGGCGTTGCGCTATACCTTTGGTATAATCTAGGCGGTCAACAGAGATGATGATCCTGCGTTCGCCCACGCGTTTTCTTATTTTCTTTATTTCATGCTGAACACTTTCATTTTTTGTCGCCTCATTGAATTGCTGATAGTTGATCCCCATGGGAAACACATCGACCTTGACGATTCGGTTATTGATTGTTATCTGAGCTTTGCTGTGTTCATAGCCAAGTAGGCGCTTGGTAGTTTGGATAAAATGATGGGCATAATCGTAAGTATGGAATCCTACCAGATCAGCACCGAGCATGCCTCTTACGATTTCTTTGCGGGGAGGTAGAATACGGAAAACCTCCGAAGAAGGGAAGGGGATGTGCAGAAAGAAACCTATTGTGGCATCGGGTAGTCTGCTTCTCAGTAATTGTGGTAATACCAGTAGATGATAGTCATGAATCCATATGATATCATCTGGCTTTGCGACTAGTGCTATTTCATGGCAAAATATCTCATTCACTCTAAGGTATGAGTCCCAATTTTTCCTATTGTACGTGCTATACTGTGTGAAGTAATGAAACAAAGGCCATATTGTCCGGTTACAGAAACCATAATAGTATTGCTCTATGTCATACTGCTTGAGGAATACAGGATGGCAGTTTTGTTGGCTGAGCGCGCGTTTTATCCTATTCTTTTCTGTCCTGACACGGTTGACCGCAATGCCCGGCCAGCCGAACCAGATATTATGATACGCTTTGGATAACGAACTCAACCCAGTTGCCAGACCACCAGCACTTGGGTTATACTTGATTTTGCTTTCTCTTTTTGTGATCGTTATCGGCAGACGGTTTGAAATGATCAGTAATCTCTTCATAGTCGAATTTGAATACACTCGTACTCGTTATTATAGCCGATATGGGCGAAGTGTCAACGCATCAGAATTGGAAGTATTGCGTTACGTATGACCAAGCAATGATATAATTTTCTTGCGATCAATATTGATCAGTCTATGCTACATACTTGTGTTTCAATTCAATCGTACTTATTTATCATTCAGCCAGATTCAATTGATACTACTGCTGGCGATTATATTGTCGACGATCGTGCTAAAAACCTTAGCCGCTGCAGAATCAGGGCTATGGATGACAAATGGTTTTCCATCGTCGGCGAGTTGCACGATCCTGGGATCAAGAGGTATCCTGCCCAGGAACGGTACCCCAAGTTCACGTGCGGTCATCTCACCACCGCCGGTTTTGAAGACGTCCACTATCTTACCGCAATGAGGACATTCCAGGCCGCTCATATTCTCTATGATGCCATAGATCTTGAGTTTCAGAACGCGCGCGAAATTCACAGCCTTGCGTGAATCCATCAGTGAAATCTCTTGCGGAGTAGTGACGATGACGGCGCCGGTTGCCGGGATGAGCTGGGCTACTGAAAGCGGCTCGTCTCCCGTACCCGGAGGAGAATCAACCACCAGCCAATCGAGAGCCCCCCAGACCACGTCGCCCAGGAATTGTTGGATCAGTTTCATTTTCAACGGGCCGCGCCAAATGACGGGATTATCAGTGTCATGCAATATGAAGGAGACAGAAACGACTGATAAATTCTTAGTGACCTTTACCGGTATTATCCTATCACCTTCTGATGCTTCTAAACGTTTACCTTCAGCCCCTAGCATCTTCGCCAGGTTCGGTCCATGGATGTCAACATCTATCAGGCCGACCTTGAGTTGTCTCTCGCTCAAAGCCAACCCGAGGTTTGCAGTGACCGTGCTCTTGCCCACACCTCCCTTACCCGAGAAGACGAGCAAGCGGTTACTGATCTTCTGGAGATTTTCTGCGATCCTTATTTCCTCATCGACTTTCTTTGATTCCAATTTTCACTCCCTTGTCTTTGTCACGTCGACCTTGGTTGCTGTGTCTCCATTATTCTCTGCAGGAATTGCTCTTCGGGCAGGGCGCCTTCAAAATATACGAGTTCATTCACGACTGTTTTGGGCACGGCAAATACATTGTACCGCTGTCCAAGTTGGGGGAATTCTTGCGCATTCACAACATCGGCGCTTATCATCTCGCTTTCAAGTGCCAGCCTGTGCGCTAAACTTGCTGCCGAAGCACAATAAGGACATGTGACGGTCACGAATACTTGAATATGTATTGGCTTGGTCGCTGCTTTGATCTTTTCTCTTGAGGCTTCGGATAATTGGGAGTTTCGACTTGAGACATTGCTTATCGCGCTGAGCAAAGTTGGGAATTCGTATCCTGTTGGCATGCCATATACTCTGATGCCGTAATCTTTTTCACCCTGGATCACTGTTGCCGGGATCTTATCGATCTTGTATTCTGCAACTTTTTCCTTATCTTTAACGAAATCAAAAACCTCGACGCTTAGCTTGTCGGATAATGCGGCAACTTCTTCCATGAGCAACCGGTTGTCTTTACAGGTCTCACATTCAAGTCCTGGTATCGAGATCAGAGAATCTTGCGTAAAAACAACGAGTTTTACCGGATTCACCAGATCCTTGAACATGTCTCTGACCTGTTCTTTCACTTTTTCATCCAATAAACCCACATGACCTCCTTTTCTTTAATGATCCTGATGCGCTAATTAATATCGCGATTGACCCTGACCGGGTTCTTTAGGTCTTCAATGAGAGCCGCCAATTCCATAGGATCACTCGTCGGTTTCTCGCATGAATAGTCGTGGCATAAATAAGCTGTCGCTTTCTTTTCCATTGGTGCTAGATTCTTAGTGAATGCCGCGAGATTGACAATATCGGAGGATTCGTCCGTGGATTTCAACAGAACATCGACGTCCAGCATCGCGGCTCCATTGATGGTTCGGAGCATTTCCGCCGTCGCGGCGTCTTCACGTTCTCCAGCAATCACGATCTGGGGGGGAGGAGAGAACGCTTTATTTATACCCATGACCAGATGCACGTGGGCAAGAGGATTCTGCTGTATGTCCCCTGCAAAATAATCACTGATCTGATTCGCCTTCTCATCCAGGTCCCGCCGACCGGTCAGGCGCAGCAGCAGATGCAGTCGATGCAGGAGCAGATGCGCCAGATGGACCAGACCATCCAACGGATGGCGCAGGTCCAACAACGCGCTCAGGAGATGGAGCAGGT
>Ga0209536_100001545_pt1 | contig 37867 bp, 38 predicted proteins | sample DeeMarSeWOR28_12_FD_187461 | JGI IMG/M metagenome (GOLD analysis project Ga0209536, IMG submission 187461) | Marine sediment microbial communities from White Oak River estuary, North Carolina - WOR-2-8_12 (SPAdes) (version 2) | ecosystem: Environmental > Aquatic > Marine > Intertidal zone >... | reverse complement strand
CGGGAGACCGGGTTCGACATGTGGATCATCACCGGCAACGAGGACAACCACGACCCCATCTTCTGGACCATGATGCCCTACAAGAACTGGTCTCCGATCACCCAGATCTTGGTATTGTACGACGGTGGCCGTGAGCTGGGAGTAGAAAGACTGAACGTCTCGCGAACCAACACTCAGGGGCTGTTCGTCAATGCCTGGGACGCCGCCGCGTGGGACACGGAGCAGAAAGAGAGTCAGTGGGACTGTCTCGGCCGCATCGTACGTGAACGCGACCCTCGACGGATCGGGATAAGTGAAGGTGAGATCCAGTGGGTGGCCGGAGGACTCACGGTCGCGCTCAAGCGGAAGCTCGTTGCAGCCATTGGGCCGGAATACGCTGCGCGCCTCGAGTCGGCCGAACCGTTGGCAACGTTATGGTCGGAGACACTGCTGGAGCGGGAGATCGACGTGTGGGAGCGGGCTGTCACGGTCTGCCACGACATCATCGGCGAGATGTTCTCGAACGCGGTCGCCACTCCCGGCCTGACCACCACGGAGGATCTGCGGTTGATCCGCTAGGTGACACGATGGTCTTTCGGGGTACGCAATGAGCTGGAATGTGTCGAATGCGCAGAACGCACCTCCCCACTACCTTGTAAGGCGGACACGCCCTCAATCCAACGGCGGAGATCATGGCCTTCCTCCGTATACAACACATCGGTGTCGTCGTCCGCGACCTGCGGGATGCCTGCCACCGGTTCGAGCGCATCTTCGGTCTCGAGCCCCGGGATCTGCGGAGCGATCAGGCGAACGGCCAGCAGTACGACGCCCGGATCTTGCTGGGCAACGAGTGCTGGCTGCACCTCGTACAGAACTGGGATCCGAACTCCAGGGTGTTCCACTTCCTGGCAGAGCGAGGTGAAGGACTCGAGCACATCGCGCTGGAAACAGACGACATCGAGGCTGACGTGGAGCGCCTGCGCGCGAGCGGAGCGGCAGTCTTCGAGGACACGATCTTCGATCGTAACGACGGTTACGAGGCGTTCGTCTACCCCGATCAGTTGCCGGGGCTCACCATCGAGTTGATCCAGTCACACGACCGGAGTTGGGCGTATCCCGCCGAAGCGGTCGGCCAACCCATCAGCTCGGCACTGAACCTGATCCGGCTGCATCACCTGGGTCTGGTGGTCGCGGATCTGCAGGATGCCTGTGCACGGTTCAAGACTCTGTTTGGCCTCGAGGCTCAGGACTTCCGGGACGATCAGGGACAAGGCATGCAGTACGACGCCCGCATCCTCTTCCCCAACCACTGCTGGCTGCACCTGGTCCAGAACTGGAACCCGGAGTCGCGCGTCAACCGCTTCTTGACCAGCCGCGGGGAGGGACTCGATCACATCGCGCTGCAGACGTCCGATGCCCAGTCCGATGTCGCGTATCTCAGAGAGAACAACATACCGTTGTTTCGCGACGAGATTCTCAATGCGGCCGACGGCTTTGAAGCGTTCGTCTATCCCGATCAGCTTCCGGGCATGACCGTGGAGCTGATCCAGCCGCACGCGCACAGTTGGAGCTTTCCGGAGGAGGAGCCAAGATAGCGTACCAACTAGATGACAGCGTCGCCGTCGCGTGTTTCCCCGAGCCCATCATTCGGCGGTTCGCCGAGGACGCGCTCCACGCCCTGGGCGCCACGGACGAGGAAGCACGCATCACCGCGGATGGGTTGGTCACCGCCTGTCTGTGGTGGCACCCGGGACAGGGACAAGGCCTGGAAAAGCTGTTTCGTTACGCGCGCCGGGTACGAAACGGCGGCATCGTTCCGGCAGCAGACATGCGGTGGACGTGCGAGCGCTCGGCGGCTGCACTGCTCGATGCCGCCAAAGGCTTCGGCTACGTGGCCGCGCACCGCGCCATGGCCCGCGCCACCCAGAAGGCACGGGGGAGCGGGATCGCAATGGTAGCTGTCCGCCACAGCAACCACTTCGGGATCGCGGGTTACCACGCCCTGCAGGCTGCTACTGCCGGGCTCATAGGAATAGCCCAAACCAATGCCGGCGCTGAGATGGCTCCGTGGGGATCCGCCAAGCCGGTGCTCGGCACCAACCCGTGGGGCGTTGCGATCCCGCGGGGCGGAGGCCACGACCCGATCGTGTTGGACATGGCGCTCACCCAGTCGGGGAAAGGCATGATGCGGTGGCTCGAGCGCGCGGGTCTTGCGATGCCGGACCACTGGGCGCTCACACCGGACGGTCACCGCACCACTGATCCCGCGGCGGCAATGGACGGACCGCTCCTTCCGGTCGGTGAACACAAGGGCTACGGGCTGAGCCTGGTGACCGACGTCCTCACCGGCGTACTGACTGGCTCGCTGTTCGGCTGTTCAGTGTTTCAGGACGACCGCAACTACGACGTCGGCCATACGATGATAGCGATCGATCCAGTTGTGTTCCTACAGCGTGCGGAGTTCGAGGCGCGACTCGAGCGACTGATCGACGAGGTGAAGAGCGCGCCACCGATCGACAGCGACCGACCGGTGATGCTTCCCGGCGAGACCGAACAGGAGACTGCGCGGCAGCGCATGCGCGATGGCATTCCCATTGACAAACAGACCGTTGTTGGTCTCGCAGGGCTGGCCAAGGAGCTTGGCATTTCATTTCCACTCAACGACCAATGCACGGAGAGCCATGGCTGAGCCACTCAACATAGGTACCGTCTCTGCCCAACCCGGGACGATCACGCGTGGGAGTATCGTAACAGGCACTGACTTGGGTGGCAGACCCGACGCGATCCCGATAATCGTGTGCCGCGGCGGTGGGGACGGGCCCACGCTGTGGCTGAATGGAGCCACGCACGGGGACGAGCCCGAAGGAGCGTTCTCGATCTTCAAGACGATCGGTGAGCTCGACCCCGCACAGCTGCGGGGAACCGTGGTCGCCGTGCCGGCCATGAACGTACCCGCATTCCAGGCGGGAGAACGGGGCAATCCGCTCGACACCTTTTCGTATGACATGAACCGGCTCTATCCGGGACGGGCGAACGGTTACCCCACCGAGCGAGCAGCGCACGCTCACTGGGTGGCGATGAAAGACACCTGCGATCTGCAGATCGCGATCCACTCGGGCGGTGAGCACTCGTATCTCGCACACATGATCTTCGCGTCCGACAATCCGGCGTCACTGGAACTCGCTGCCGCGATGGGATCGCAGTGGGATCTCGTGTTCCGGAGCGGCGTGGGCGGCAACAATCCAGCATCGCAGATCGCGGAACTGGGCAAGGCCGGTATAACCGTGGAGCTGGGCGGTAACTGTCGCACCCTCACTCGTGAGTTTCATGAGGTTGCAGAGGACCTCTGTGAGAGCTACCTGAACGTGCTGCGCCACTACGGGATGATCGCTGGAGAGGCGCGTTATGCCGGCAGGTGGCGTATGGGGCACCAGGAGGCGCTGCTTGCGCCGGCGTCGGGAATGTGGGTGGGGAATCCGGATCTCGTGTTCGAGACATCGCTGGCCGAAGGTACGCTGCTGGGACAGATCTACACTCTGTACGGAGACATTGCGGCTGAGGTGCGCGCACCTTGTGAGGGTGTGGTGTTCGGGCTCCGCTCGCGGCCGGCGGTGCTGGCGGGTGAGTGGTGCTGCTTCTTCGGAATCATCGACGAGAGCCGCGACGACCTGATACCGTCGTGACGCCCGGAGCTACGGCAACAGCTGGGGCTCCACCGGTGATCGTTTCACGAGTTGTCCGCGACCGCGTTCTGCCTTGGGCCGGCCCCGCTCCGCGATGACTTCGCCGCGCGAGATCGTCCAGGTGGGAAAGCCCCGCACCCGGATTCCCTGATACGGGCTGTAGTCCATCGCCGAATGCAACTTGGCGTGGTCAATCTCGACCTCGCGTGCGGGATCCAGTACGATCATGTCGGCGTCGGCTCCGATTTCCAGCGATCCCTTGCGCGGGTACATCCCGAAGATCTTCGCAGGATTGGTCGACACCAACTCCACGAACCGGTTTGCGCTGAACCGCCCGTTGTGCACTCCGCCCGTGAAGACGAGCGGCAGGCGCGTCTCAATGCCGGGCACTCCGTTCGGGATACGGGTGAAATCGTCGCGCCCCTGCATCTTCTGATCGCCATATCGGAACGGTGAGTGGTCGGACGCCACCTGCTGGATCTCACCATGTGTCAGTGCCTCCCACAGTGCCTCGCGGTGCTCCGGTGCGCGGATCGGTGGGCTGCACACGTACTTGGCTGACTCGAAACCGTGCGATGCTGGGTCGTACACGTCGTCGGTGAGCGTGAGATACTGGGGGCAGGTTTCAGATACCACAGGCTGGCCCCGCATGCGGGCGGTCGCCACATGGGCGGCGGCCCCGGCACACGTGACATGCGCGATGCACAGCGGTGCCCCCATCAGTTCGGCCAGCATGATCGCGCGGTTGGCGGCCTCGGCCTCGACTTGGGGTGGCCGGCTGCGCGCGTGAAACACGGGACCGGTTTCGCCGCGGCTCAGGCAGCGCTCTATCAGGTAGGTGACCGCTGCGTCGTTCTCACAATGGATGTAGGCAAGCCCTCCGTGCTGCGCGGTCCGCTCCATGACACGTAGCAGGGCGGTGTCGTCCACTTTCTTGTCGCTGTACGTCATTAGCAGCTTGAACGATGGAAATCCTTCGCCGATCAGTGCTGGAATCTCGTCGAGAACGTCGTCCCGCACGTCGGTAACGATGATGTGGAGGCCGTAGTCGATCACGGCATGGTCATCCGCGTCCTGCTGTATCCGGTTGTCGCGCGCCTGGGTCAAGGACTCACCGCGACGCTGCAGTGCGAAGTCGATGATCGTCGTCACGCCCCCACACGCCGCCGCCACCGTGCCGGTGTAGAAGTCGTCCGCTGTGGTGATGCGGAGGCGATCGACCGGATGGCCCAGATGCACGTGCGTGTCGATGCCACCCGGCATCACCAGTTGCCCTGATGCGTCGAGCACCTGGCCGGCGGTCTGGAGACCCGCCCCTGTCTCCACGATCTTGCCGTCGCGCACCAGCACGTCAGCCTGTTTCGAGTCCGCGGCGGTCACCAGTGTCCCACCTCTTATCAGGAGTTCCGACGACATGTTAGCTGCGACCTCCCTCCATCATCGTGCGAGTGACTCCACGAATCCATGCATTCTCTCGATGGCATCGCCGATCCGGTCCTCCGGTGCCAGCAGCGAAATGCGCACCCAGTTCTGCCACCGGTCCCCAAACGAGCGTCCGGGGAACAGGAGCACACCGGTCGCCTCTAGCAGGCGGTAACAGAACTGTTCGGCATCGATCCCAAAGCGCGACAGGTCCGCCCACAAGAAGAGGCCGCCGCCGGGAAAACCGTACGGGATGCCGAGTTCGTCGAGACCGGCCATCAAACGCGCGCGTCGCCGAGTGTAGATCTCCAGGAACTCGCGGCGGCTGTCGTGTTCCTGCTCCAGTGCCGCTTGCGCAGCGTATTGCGAAAAGAGCGGACAAGGACCCGACGTGGCGGCTTTGAGTGCTTCCACCGCGTCGATGAAGCTCGGATTGCCGAGCAGGTACCCGACCCGGAATCCGGTCATCGCATATGCTTTGGAGAATCCCGACAGCGTGACCGTGCGATCTCGCATCCCATCGCAAGCCGCCAGAGACAGCAGCCGCTCGCCGTCGAACACCACGCTCTCGTAGATCTCGTCAGAGATGACTATCGTGTCCGTGTCCTGTATTGCCTGAGCGATGGCTCGTACGCCGTCTGCGGCCACGAATGCGCCGGTCGGGTTACTCGGATTGACAAGCACCAGCAGCTTGGCGTCCGCGGTGTACGTACGCACATCGTCGGCCTGAAGCACGAAGTCTCGCTCGACTCCAGTCGGGATCTCCACTAGCTCACCGCCGGCTGCCCCAATTGCCTGGTCGTATGACGAGTAACGCGGATCGGGCGTCGCGACTCGGTCCCCTGGATCCACCAAGGCCAGCATCGCAAGGAACAACGCCTCCTGACCGCCGTTGGTGATCAGGATCTCCCGTTCGGGATCTAGCGACAACCCGTTTTCCTCCGCGTACCGGCGGGCGATCGCAGCACGCAGTTCCTCGCTGCCCCGTACCGGTGTCGAGCGTGGTGGGCGCTCCAGTTTCCGGAGTGCTGCCTCCCAGATGCCCGCCGGCGTAGCGAGGTCGGGGTCGCCCCGCCCCAGCGAGATCACGTCGTCCCGCGAGGCTGCCAGTTCCATCAATCGGTAGCGGAGTGACGTAGCCTGTTCGCCCTGTCGTGCGGTACGGTCGTTCACGACGGTCGCTCCCTGGAGATGGCGAACAGCGCCGCCCGTTGTGATGGCGCTGCGCTGCAGATAGAGAACGCCTGCTTCCAGGTCATGATGCGTTTCATTAGCGTCGCAGGGCCTGCAGCGTACCCCACCCGGAAGTGGTCCATTCCCGGAAGTGAATCGAGCTGCCCGATCATGATTGCCTGCGCAGAGAAGTCGGTCGGCGCCGTGTCACACGCACGTTCCGAGAACAGCAACCCACCCAACGCAAGGATCTCCTGCCGCCCCGCGTCCTCCTGCGCAGCGACCTCGTTGACTTTGTTCTCGATCTGGCGATACGTAGCCGCTGCCTGCCTAGCCTTCGAGTTTCCCCGTGCGACGAGATCGATGCCTAGCGAGTCGAACAACCTACGATGCCCGCATTCGCCTGCGGTGACGACGCTCGCCCCCACACCGATGCCGAGTCCAAGCAGTGTGACGAAAAGCGCTTCGCCTTCTCCATGTGTCACCACCACGCCGTCGGCGGTGACGTCCGGACCACCGCACCTCCCGATTTCGACGCCGATTGCGCGGCGCAGCTCCACGATGCCGGGCCGCGTCGTGTAATGTGTGTCACCTGCAGAGAGGTGTTCCCGGAGGTTGGCAACCAGACCCTGCGGCACCGGTTCGTCGCGAAAATTGACGCGTTGAGCCGTCGGCTTGACGGCTCGCACTCGCTGCGCCAACCGCTCGGCGATGGTCGAATCTCTGGGCTCGGTCATGTCTGCTTTCCCGTCACGGTTGAACGCCTCGTGTTGGCTATCTCACTTCAGCGGTAGAACTCGGAGATCCTGGCCAGTGTCTCGTCCCGGCCCAGGCGGCGGAGCGCACCAGTCAACTCGAAGGCGTCGAAGCGGTGTCCCGTAACTTCGCCTCTCAGGCCGGCGAGAAAGACGAATGCCGGCATGATCTCCATCGGGTCATGCCACTGGCTGCGTTCGCTCTCGACTACCGTGGCGATCTGTGCTTCAGTTAGCGACGTTGGCTTGATCTTGAGACCCGGTGTGATCGTGTTCACGCTGACTGTGCTGGATCGCAGTTCGAGAGCGAGACACTGCGAGAACGCTTCGACACCGTATTTGGCGGCGCAGTACGCCGCCTCTCCCTCGAACGGCATCACGCTCGAGCGTGAGGATACGTTTATCACCGAACCGCCTTCCCGCTGCAGCATGGGCAGGAGATCGCGGGTGACCAGGAAGGGGGCCGTGAGCATCACTGCCAGCGTATGGGACCATTGTGCCAGATTGAGGTCCTCCACCCGCGTGGGCTGCCACACCGCCGCGTTGTTCACGACCACCCGGAGCCGATCCGCGCCCTCCGTCACCGCACGCGTGAACGCGGCGCATGCGTTTGGCTCGGCGAGATCGGTCTCGATTGCACGGGCTTCGCCGCCGGCCGCTGCTATCAACGCTGCCGTCCGCTCCAGCTCTGTGGGATTCTCGGAGCAGATCCAGACTCGCGCGCCGTCGGCTGCGAGCGCCTGCGCGATGGCTCGTCCCAGGCCGCGTCCGGCACCGGTCACGGCGGCATCAGTCGGGTCACTGCGCAAAGTGTCTCCCAGATCTCCCTTGTAGCTTGGCGGGGTTCAGATCCACGCTCTCACGACATAGGCACACACGAACCCCAGGTAGTTCCCGAGTGCGTAACCCAGGATGCCGACGATCACCCCCGGGGTGATCAAGCGGTCCCACTTCATTGCCATCGCCAGCGCTAGCGCGGAGCCGGGCCCTCCGATCGCTGCCTGGCTGGCCACCGAGACCGTCGGCAGGTCCAGCCGCGCAATCCAGCCAACGCCGTAGGTAATTAGCGCGTGCATCACGATGATGGCGATCATGAAGCCGAAGATGGGGACACCTGCCTCGAACACCTCAGCGATCACCGATGACGCTCCCAGGACGATGAAGAACATGTGCAGGGCGAAATACGACGCAACCTGAGCACCGCGCAGTCGCTGGATGATTGGTAGCTGGGCCAGCACGAGTGCGATCGTGGTGAGCCAGAGCACCTCGGGTATCCCCGGCACCACCTCGCCCAGACGCCGCGCCAGCCACAGCGTTGCCAGCGGCAGTCCCGCGAGGATCGCCATGTCGCTGATGCTGAGCTGCGTCACGGTCCATTCGCGCCGCAGGTCGAGAGCCGTGGCCGCTCCGCTGCCGCTCTGCGCGGCAGTGTCCGCTGTCGTTCCCTGCCTAGCCCTTCGCGCGAACCCGGCGCCAAGCACTCCCACCAGCCCAACTTGCGCCAGCAGGTAGGGTACGGTCGACAGGTTGTCGGCTACGGCTCCGGCAGCGAACGTGCTCGCTGAGAGATCGAGGCCCTGGCCCACGGCGGCGAAATTCATGCCGCCGCCCGCGAACGCCGCCGAGAAGGTCCCACTCAACTTCCATGTTTCCGGCCCGACCCAGGCGGTCATGAGCACACCGGACGCGACTCCTCCCACGAGGCTAGCGAACACGGCCAGTCCATACGCCAGCAAGAGCGGGCGGCCGGCTTGCAGGATCTCCCTGAGGTTGGTGCCGATGATCACCAACACGATCGTGTACGGGATCGCAAACGCGAAGACCGCTTCACTGGTGGGGGAGGTTGCGGTAGTGGGAATCACCCCGGTATTCGCCAGGGCGATGCCGAGTAGTGTGCACACTACGGCGGAACTGATGCGCTCGACGAACTTGGAGTGTTGTTCCAACAAGCGAGTGAACGCGACGATCGCGAACATGAAGGCGAGCAGTAGCAGGGGATTGCTGATCACGGCGCTACCAGATGGACCGGTTGCTCGCCGCGAGCGACCCGCTCGATGTTTGCCATGATATCGGCGACCATGCCCTTCTGACCCCCGCCGGTACCTCCGCCCACGTGCGGCGACAGCAGCACGTTGTCGAGTGTGAGCAGTGCATGTCCTGCCGGCAATGGCTCATCGAGGAATACGTCGAGTCCGGCGCCCGCGATGCCCCGGTCGCGGAGGCAGGCCGTCAGGGCGTCTTCGTCTACCAGCCCACCGCGTGCGGTGTTCACGAGGATCGCGGTGTCTTTCATCCGTGAGAGCGCCGCGCCGTCGATGAGTCGCTCGGTCTCCGGTGTGTGCGGGGCATGTATACTGACGACATCCGAATGGTCGAGCAGTTCGTTGAGGGGTGTGTACCGAACGCCAACCATCTCCTCGTACTCCGTTAGCAGCGGCCGGCGTTTGGTGTAGAGCACGTTCATGTCGAACGCGCGGGCGCGCCGGGCCACCTCCAGCCCGATGTCTCCCAAACCGATGAGACCGATCGTCAATCCGTAGAGTTGCCGCAAGTCGGAAAAACCGAGCCAGTTGAAGGCGATGATGCGTTCCGCCGTCCGGATCGGCTCGATACCGAGTGCCCGGTAGTCGGCTCCGGCGGTCCCGGCATGCCCAGCTACCAGTTTTCGCATCAGCCCGAGCAAGAGAGCGAAGGTGTGCTCGGCGACGGCGATGGCACCGCGGTGCGGCATGAACGAGACCGGGACGCCGGCCTCACGAGCGGCCTTATGATCGACTGCCCACGGTGCCCGTCCCTGCACCTGAATGAGCTGGAGGTTTGGTACCGCAGCGTGAATGATTTGCTTGGTCACCCGTCGTTGGTTGGTGACCAGCGCGCAGGCACCCCTCAGCGTATCGGGTGCTGCGTCATCGTCCAGGTCCTCGACCCAGGTGAGGTCGCAGCCCGACTGCTGGAGCGCCTTGGCGTAGATGTCCCGAATCCACTGCGGTGGCGGCTCGATGTGGAGAATGCGAAACGGCTTGGTCACAGGGTCGACCCATGTTTGGTGACGGATATCTCACGGGCCAACCTGCCGGCCTGTCACGTGATACGGTAGTGGGATTCAGTTCTCCCGTTCCAAGTATACCCCTGGTATTCCGGCCGTCCAGCGGTTGGCACGACGATCCGTTGCTGCCCCGGTGCGGATCCATCCAAAGCTTCGCTGCCGGCCAGGGTGAGCTGGCCAGTTGATAGCCTGCGTTGGATCAACTACGTGCAACAGCCCGGGCGGCCGGCGTCGGGCTCGCGACTCGAGAGCTCAGCCTAACCGGAACCCTTGGCGTTCGATGCCCCGTACTTTATGTCCCGCAGTTGCAGGGCGATGACGAAGACAAGAGCCACGGTGGCCAACTCCAGCAGCCGTGCGGGTGGATAGCCCCCAAGGAACACAAGGGTGAGTCCGATCATGTTCGTGAGCTTCTCCCAAACAGCGAGACCACCCAGAACGAAGGCAGCAACGAACAGGACCCGACTAGCGACGTTGGCAATCTGGTCTATCATTGTTACCTCCTTAGCGCCGAACGATCACTGCAACACTGTCAAGCAGTCGGCGGGACTCGTAATGGTAGCCCACCAGACGCACTTCTCCTGCCTCGTTCTGGAACCACAACGTCGAGGCCGGCCAAGTGGCGTCCGCGGTCACCGAAATCAACTGGCCCCATTCCAGTGGCACTGAGTTGGAGTACGGCATCTCCTCAATGGCAACTGCAGGTCCTTCATGCGGTGTTGTCCTACTAAGTCTGGTGCAGGACACAGCAGAAAGAACCAGAGCTGCTACGAGCAGGTAGCCTCCTGTTCGGTACAGCATGTGGTCTCCTTTCACTTGGAGTAGTGCCTGGCTCTCAGGGCGACGGTGTTCCTTCCGGTCTCGCCGTCGGGCGGGCGTCCAACCGGCATCTGTCAGGCGGCGGGGCGCAAAAGGCCACCGGCGTGTTGGTCCGTACACGCAGTGGCCTTGAGGGCAGATACTAGTATGAGTTGCGGTGCAGGTGGCGGCTAGAGTGGCGCCGCCGCCGTGAGGTTTGCCGCGGTCCGGGCTCGTTTCCGGTCGCCGGCCGTCCATGCTTGCTCTGGTCTCACCTGCCTGTCTCACCCCATCAGCTCGCGGAACAACCTCGATCCCCTGCGACTCGCCACCAACTTTGTGCCGTCGTCCAGCTGGAAGACGAGTCTGCGCTCGTCGTAGCGTTTTATCATGGTCACGTGTGCGATGCTCACCATATGGCTCCTGTGGACCCGTACGAACTCCCTGGGATCGAGCCGTTCCTGCAGTTCGCCGATGGTTGCGGAGGCGGAGTAGGTACCTTTGTGCGTGACCAGTCTCACTCCCCCTGCAGTCGCGTCTATGCGGACGATCTCACTCGTCGGGACGGGGACTATGCCCCCGCGGTGCTGTGCGAAGAGCCGGGCCGGATAGCGTCCGGTTCGGGTTGCTTTCCCTTCCTCTCCGCCAAGCCTCTCACCCAGCAAGCGCACGCGAACCCGGTCGAGTGTAGCGTGGAGCCGTTCTCTGCCGAACGGCTTCACGAGGTAGTCCACTGCCCCGAACTCGAATGCCGCAGGGGCGTACTCATCGAAAGCTGTCGTGAAGACGATCACTGGTTGGTACGTCAATGCCTGGAGCACCTGCAGGCCCGTGAGCCCTGGCATGCGCACGTCGAGGAAGATCAGGTCCGGTTCCAACTTGTGGATGAGGCGGACCGCTGCGGGCCCGTTCCCAGCTTCCCCGACCACCTGAATCCAGTCGATATCACCGAGGTATTCACGCAGGGCCCTCGTGGCCAATGGTTCGTCCTCGCAAATGACGGCGCTGACCGGCCCGAAAGAAAGCCCTGCGGTCATCTGTTCCTCTCGGGTTCCCCGTTCGTCTCGACCACTCGGCCCGGCGTGAGGTTGCCAGCTGGGGTCGCGGGTACTGCGAGGCTAACCGAGAACCCCTCTCCGGGGGCCGTGTACCAGGTGAGGGAGGCGGCAGATCCATAGAGCGCGGCCAGCCTCTGTCCCAAGACACTCAAACCTCGTCCTTCCTCTCGCGTCACATCGCTGGGATCAGCTCCCACTCCGTCGTCTGCCACCGCCAGAACCACCCGCTCATCGCTGAGGCCAAGTCGGATCCGGACAGTTCCACCTTCCGGCTGTGGGGACAGACCGTGTTTGATGGCGTTCTCCAGCAGGGTCTGCAGCGAGAAGGATGGCACGGCGAAGCGGACCACGGCCCCGGCGATATCCCACTCAACCTTGAGACGGTCGGCCAAGCGCAGCTTCTCGAGCGCCAGGTACTTCTCGGCCATCGCCACCTCCTGACCGAGCGGTACCGTGTCCTTGCCGCTCCGGTCCAGCAGCGAGGCGTAGCGAATCAAGGCAGCGACGTCCTCAATGGCCCGCTCCGCAGCCCTTGGATCCGTTCGCACCAGCAGCATGAGAGAGTGCAGGGTGTTGAACACGAAGTGCGGGTTGAACTGTGCTCGCAGCACTTTGGCTTCCGCCTGCGCCCGTAACACAGCTTCGCGGGCCGCGATTGCTCGGCTCTCCTGCACTCGATTGATCGATTCCGTCCACATCAGGAAGCCTGCCAGAACGCCGTATAGCAGGAGGTAGGAAAAAATCAGGAAACCAACCAGCTGGGTCGGTCGGGCACTCCAAAGTGTGTGGGGGGGTGTGACTGTGAGCCTGAGCAGTCCGGCGGAGATTGCGGCCGACAGCACAGCGTAGCTCACTCCCAAGACGAGGTGAATACCGGCGGTTCTGACCAGCGAGGTTTCGGGATGGAGGAGATCGCTGCGCCGCCGCGCAATCAGGTAGCCAAGCGAGAGGGGCGCGACGGTGCACAGCAACCGAGGGAGTAACGACTCGTTGTCGAAGCTCGCGGGCAGCACCAGAACCGCGACATAGGCGAGCGAACCTACGGCAAAGAGAGCCCAGAAACTCCGATCGCTGACCGTCTTCTCGACGGTTGCAGCTCCAAACAACGGGGCCCTTGCATTGTCGTCACTGCGGGATGTCACGGCACCTCCGAGGCATCTAGTGACCTGGGCTGCCGCCGCCTGCCCTGCCACCTACAAAGTTGCCTAACATCACCGCGGAAGCCTAGGAAGCGGAGTAGGCTGGTCACGCTGCTGTGCCAGAGACTCCGCCCGTCGTTTGATCCCGAGCATCGATTTGCGCATGGGGAAGATCTCGCCGAGGTCTACCACAAGCCGCGTCCGAATGCCCTGAGGGCGGCCTCGCAGCCTCGTCACCAACCGCGTCTCACCAGGTCCCACCGGGTAGAGGCCCCACGCCCAGGTTGCCTCCGCCCAGTCGGGAAATACCAGCAACATCGAGCGGTTGGTCTCCAGGACCGCTACTGTGACGTAGAATCCAGGCCCAATCGGTAGACTGTCCCCAACCTGCAGCCCCTGGTACTGCGGGATGATGTGCTCGGCGCTGGGAATGCCGTCGTTGTCTAGTCTGTCGTAGCTGTATAGGCCGGCTCGTCGATAGCCCATCTGAACCAGCCAGGGCCAGATATCCTCTGGGTTGGCAGTGACCGTGACTGCGCGAGTGGCGTTGAATGTTGCTGCTTGGATGATGGAATCGCCGGGCATCGCACGGGCGACCTCGGCAGCGGTAGCACCCCAGTGCAGCGCCCAGGGACGATACACGAACCAGACCAGGCCGCTGCCGACGATGCCGAGCAGCACCGATGCGAGCAACGCCCGCCGGACCTTGCCTCCGACAGACGTTGCGGATTGTTCGGTGTGGCGCGTCGCGCCAACTCTCACGGGCCGCCTGTGGAGCGCGCCAGCCGGAACCCGCTCGCGTTGCAGCGGTTGTGCGACTGCCAGGAGAACCGCTTCGCAACGCGCATCTCGAACGCATCGCCGCCCCAGCGGCCACCCCGTATCACCCTAGTTGTACCGGAGCCTTGGTGTGGGTTGGACGCGGCAGCAGCAGTGTACGGCGCCCGGTAGTCGCTCACCCATTCCCAGGCATTCCCTGCCATGTCGTACAGTCCCAGCGAGTTGGGCGGATAGCCCCGCACGGAGGTAGGGTTCCTGCGGAGAGGCCCGCGGACCTGGTAGTCGTATTCGTCCCCACTGGCGTCGAATGCCGCCCGCTCCGGGTCGGCGATGTTTTGGCCGTTGCCGAACCGCGCGGCGCTGCCCCGCTCGCGAGCGGCGAACTCCCACTCTGCTTCCGTGGGAAGCCGGTAGCCCGTCACCTCTGTGATGTCGTTTGTCGGCCGTCCCTCGGCATCGAGCAAGGACCCCGTGGTGAGGTCGTATGCCTCGGCTAGCCCGTCCGATCTGCTCACCCAGTTCGCGTAGGCCGCCGCGTCGTCCCAGGAGAGGCACACGGCTGGGTATTCCTCCGCTTGATCGTATCCGGGACTTCTCCAGTCGAGCTGATCTCCCCAATCGAAGCCTCGCTGATCGGGATCCCACCGCCCGCACCCGCCGTGCCGCAGCACCTCGTTGTACAGTGCAATCCGCAGCGCGGGCGTCGCGCCCGGATCCGATGCCTGGGCCATGAGGCTGTCTCTCACAGCCGAATCAATGGGGCTCTCCGCGGAGGTCCTGTACCCGGTCTCCGACACGAACCTCGCGAACTGCGCCACCGTGACTTCTGCGTCGCCGAGCAAGACGTTGGCCACCGTCACATCGTGCAGCGGGAGTTCGTCCGCGACTCCCTCCCCGAATGCGTCACCCATCGTGAACGAGCCTCCCGGGACGAAGACCAGGCGAGAGCCCTCAGGAGCAATGACGGTGTGGCCCCGCTGTTGGCCGGAGCACGCCCAGTTGCCGAGCAGGAAAAGCACACCGAGTATCATCGTCGCTGTCCGCTTCATCTGGCTTCACCTCCACGGGTCTGATTGGCAGCAGGCCAGCTATGCCAGTGAAGCTTGCGGAGTCTTAACAGCGGGGCAAAGTGTTCAAGGGTGGGCGGGCCCGGTTGGGGATCAAGCGGCCCAGATGCCGGGGTGAATGGCACGGCCTGCACGTTGCGCGCTGCAGGCTTCGATGTCTCCGAGGTGTAGATCATAGCCCATTCCATGATCGCCGGTTGCGATCCAGTCATCCCTGATGAGCGGTAGGCAGTCGCCTCTGACGTCCTTCCGGAGGGAGAGCATCTGCTCTTCTAGCCTGGGTCCCGCAGTGGCTATGATTGGGGTGACACACAGGCGAGGCTTGTCATGTTGCCTCAGCAGCGCTCACCAGCACTAACCTCAACTTCTGGATTCGTCACGCGATGCCAAGAACTCGAGCTGAAGCACTGTGGGAGACCTGGACGACGCTGACCGATGCCGAACGCGTTCGGCGTTTCAAGACACTGCCGACAGACCAGCGGGACGAGTTCTTCTTGAGCCTCGACCCGCGTGAGCAAGCTCAGCTGCTCTTCGCACTGCCGGTGAAGGAACGCCGGCTCTGGATTCGTCTGCTCGAACCGGATGATGCGACTGACTTGGTTCAGGAAGCGCCCGCAGGGGAGCGGAGTGACCTACTCAGCATGCTGGATGAGCCAACCCGTGCCGAGGTGCGGGCACTGCTGGCCTACGCAGAAGACGCCGCCGGGGGCTTGATGAACCCCCGTTACGTCCGCGTGCGCCCTGACATGACGGTCGGCGAGGCCGTCCGCTATGTGCGGCGCCAGGCTGGGCTGGTGGAGACCATCTACTATGTCTACGTCCTGGACGAGTCACAGGGTCTGCTAGGCGTCTGTTCCTTGCGCGAGCTGTTCCAGGGAAAGGAAGCACAACCAATCAGAGAGGTGATGCACACCGATCCGGTGACCGTATCCGAGCACAGTGACCAGGAGGCCGTGGCTCGCCTCTACGTGGAGCAGGACCTGCTGGCCATTCCGGTTGTGGACGACCAGCACAGGATGAAGGGGATCATCACCTTCGACGACGTCGCCGACGTGGTGCGCGAGGAAGCCACGGAGGACATTCAGAAGGCGGGCGGCACGCAGGCTCTCGAAGAGCCCTACCTGACTGTGAGTTTGCCCGCACTCGTCAAGAAACGAGCCCTCTGGTTGACGGTGTTGTTTCTGGGAGAGATGCTCACTGCCAGCGCGATGACCCACTTCGAGGGAGAGATCGCAGCGGCCGTTGTCCTGGCCCTGTTCCTGCCGCTGATAATCAGTAGTGGTGGCAATGCCGGCTCCCAGGCCACGACGCTGGTCATCCGAGCCATGGCACTGGGTCAGGTGAGGTTGCTGGACTGGTGGCGTGTGCTGCGGCGGGAGCTGGCGGCAGGGATACTCCTCGGGCTGACTCTCGCTGTGTTCGGCATGATCCGAGTGGTAGCGTGGCATACGGTCGCGGGCGCCTACGGTGAGCACTATGTCCTGCTCGGCTGGACGGTATCCGTCAGCGTGGTCTGCATAGTGCTCTGGGGCAGCGTTGCGGGATCGATGCTGCCACTGGCACTTCGGTCGCTGGGTTTGGATCCGGCTGCCGCATCGGCACCCCTGGTGGCGACCTTGGTCGATGTGACTGGAGTGGTGATTTATTTCTCGGTTGCTAGCGCCCTGCTGACCGGCACGCTGCTCTAGAAGCTGGTGGACTGTGACGCCGCCAGCTCGCCTGGCAGCAGGACCTAACAGTCGTAGCGCCACTCGGTTGCTCCGTAGTTCTCGCGCCTCGGTCCCCTGGCGTGGGAGCGTCCTTACCCGCTGGTGCGGCTCCCCTGCTGCATTTCTCCCACCGTTGCTCTCACCGCGTTCTCGACCTCCAAGTCGTAGTCCGGATGCAGGGCGTAGACGGTGAGTCCGAACGTCAGCGTTTCCGGCGTGTGTCGAGCCAGCTCTACCTGGGGCGGCCGCGTCGTGGACGCCCACATCGACAGCCGAGCGGCACGTTGCAGGCGGGTTTTGACTTCGGCCACGGACAGGGTCCGCGGGACCGTGACTTGGAAGGAGTGTGCCGTGGCCGATCCTGTGGGTTCCGCTTTCGTGATCGCGGATCCGGCGATGCCACTGTAGGGTACGCGCAGACGCTTACCGTCATCCATCTCCAGCTCGATCGATCGTACGCCGACGTGACGGATCCGGCCCTCCGTCTCCCCTACCCGCATCCATTCACCGGGCTCATACACCTCTTCCGCACGGAGTATAGCGCCACCGATGATGTCTCGAACTGCGAACCATGCCCCAAAGAGGAGCACGGCGCTGATCGTGGTCAGCGGGACTAGGCTGGTCGTGGGGCGGTTCTCGAACAGCCGTTGCACCACCCAGATCCCGTACACTGTCCACGCGCCGATCTCCACCAGTGGTAACAGCCTCCGGAGCCGCGCCTTCCGCCTATAGCCGACGCGAACGGCAGTGATGACCCGGCGCGCCACGGGATCGACGACCAGCAGAGCCAATCCGACGGCCAATACCTCCACCCACCGCAACCAGGATTCCAGGAAGTTCGTCATACGTGTTGGACCTCAGCGAATCGCCTGATCAGGTGCGGTTCGATGAAGGGGTTCAGTTCCAGCACGCCACCGCCGCGCTCGACCAGCAATCCGGTGCGTAACAGTGAGCCCACCTCGGCGTGCAACTCTTGCGGGCTGAGAGGTGTGATTCGTTCCAAGCGCGGGCCGGTCAGTTGGCGGTGCAGGATCCACTGAACGGCCAGCGCTGTCTGGATGGGCCGCAGACCATCGAGCGCTTCAGAGTCCGGCATCTCCGGCCGTCGCAACGTAATCGTGGTACCGGAGACGGCGTCGACGTGGCTGATCCAGGCATGCAGCGCGTCGCCCACGTTGCCGCTCGTGTATCGGAAGAATGCAGTGAACAGCTTTGCGACGGCCCACTCGCTCAACTCGGTCTCTTTCAGGCCGTCCAAGGTATAGATCAGACCGGTCGATTCGTGTCTGGTAAGAATGGCTTCCTTGAGGTCTTCGGCATCGAAGGCGCGGCATCCTATTACACCGAGGAGATGCTCCTGAAGCCCGTACAGCTGGTCGATGAAGTTGAACGTGCGGTCTACCCCACTCAGAATGAAAAGGTATTGCCGACCATACGAGCCGATCAGGTCAACCAAGGCCTCCACGACCGCGCCGCCACCTTCTGCTCGTTCCCACCAGAGCTCCAGATCGTGCATAATGAAGACGCTGTCAGGTGGCAGCGAGCGCATGGCCCGGTCTACCTGGTTGGCCCCTTCTCGTCCCAGACTTACGCTGAGGCGGTGCCGCAAGACATCCGGGTCGTTCGAGCCCCCTGCCGGTGGATGCACCTGAAAGACATTGCCGCGGTCGAACGCGCGACGCGCGATCATCCGGGCCAGCGTCGTCTGCCCTGCGCGGGGTGGTCCAATGACCGCCAAGCCACCCGCCGCCCCCTCACCGTGCCGCGTAAGCAGCTCATCGGCTGCGGCCAACTCCGGGCCCCGTCCGCTCGACCGGCCTCCCGGTAGAACCGTCGGCTTGCCGAGAAACAGCTGTTTGTAGTACGAGGGGATCTGGTCCAATACGGGTTGCGACGGTAACACCGAGTCGACGAAGTTCCTCAACCTCGTTATGTCGTCCGCGGCGCGGCCTCCGCTCAGCCCCAGCCGCCGCGCCAGGAGCACGCCCTCGCTGCCGCGGTACTGCAACCGCACGAGCCGCCGCCGCAGGGCGTTGCTGCCCCGTTTCCACAGGGCGGCTACCCTGTAGAGAACCTCGCGTCCCTTCTTTTCCCGCCCGTGACGGCGCAACTGAGCCGCAGCCCGAATGACTGCCACGGTGTGTAGTTCATCACCGGTCGCGCGGAGCTGCTTGTCAATGAAAGCATGCAGCTCGTCGCGGCGGGTCTCAACGTCGAGCCGCGCCTCGCTCAGCCGCTCGACCGCATTGCGGACTATCGCCGCGGCCCCGTCTGCGGGGGCATCCCCTTGCTCGGGTGCTGTAACGGAGGTGTCGTCGAGCCGGAACCTCGTCAGCCGAACCACGTCCTCCGCAACGTTGGCGGCTGCGTCGAAGTACGGGGCCGCGTGGCCTATCTGCTCGCGAAGCGGGCCGGCAAACTCCACCTCGATCTGGAATTGCACAGCCCGCCGCAGCGGAAGAATCGCAGGCTCAGTCTCCGTCCGGTCTGGGTCACCCGCATCTACCAGCAACTCGACTTCTTCAGGCAACTCCCCTACGGCCGTCTCGATTTCTTCGAGAAACGCATCGACAACGGTAGCGCCTTCGAACCGTTCCTTGCCGCCGTAAACAATCGACTTGCGCCGTGCGTCCGATGGCTGCGGTGACAATTGCTCGATGGCGACGGCCGTTTCAGACAAGGGATCCACGAAGTTGTTGGCGATCTCGAGCAGGAGATCTTCTTTCCCCCTGGCAACGATGGTGTAGAGTCGATCTTTGAACGAGGTCAGCCGCACGGCCGAACTCGCAGCATTGATCTCGAGCTGCCGGTCGTCCTGCCAGCGTCGAGCGAGCTCCTCCAGTGCCCTGACCGGCTCGGCAAGACTCCGTCGTTCCCGTCGGCCCGGCCGCTGGGGGGCCGCACCCTCTGTGGCCCGCGCAATGACAGCGACCAGCTCGTCCGTCCGGCTATGGAGCGTTGCTTTCAGGTCACGGCGGGTCTTGGCCAGCGCGTTCCTGACGGATTCGATTGATGGTAACAGCTGGCTGTGTTCTGCTTCGATCAGCTCCCCACCGGTCTTGTCGGCGTCCCGCATCCCGGTTTCTATCCTGGCGATGCTGTCACTCATGCTTCGAAACAGACGCTGCAGTCCTTCGAGCGCGCCACGCGCACCCTGATCGCATGAGTGCAGGCTCTCCAAGGCGAAGCGGTAGCACCGTTCCCTCAGGAGAGAGGATACGATGCGGCGGAAGCGAACCCGCCGATAGCGCCTCCCAAAGCGCTTGACTGGCACTCCGGTTTCTGCAGCGATGTCTACGCGGATCAGCTCGGGTGTACCGTTGAGTGTGCGGTCGAGCTGTCCGGTGAGCCAACCGACCAGCTCGCTCATGTGCTCCTGCTGGGCAACCAGTCGCTGATTCGCAAACTCCTCGAGCGTTGCAGCCGCCTTGAACCAGAAGCCGCTCTTTGAGCGGCTGAGCCCGCGCAGGAGCCGGCGCCGGTCTGGACTGTCGCTGCCGTCACGCAGGTTCTGGAATGTTGTTTCTATTGCGGCACTGAGTTCCTCGATCAGCGCTGCGTACTCGGCCAGCGACGCGTCAAGGAAGCGGTTGCACCATTGATCCGTTACCGATCCCAGCGTGTCATAGAGGGCGAGAGTCGGTGCGACGAGCTCGCTGGTCCGGGGCATCACCAGCCTGGGTGCCACAGCAATTTCGTCAGGTCCAGGCTCCACCGTCGCGGCGGGCGCGGTCCGCGTACGCGGCATCACAGAGATGTCAGGGAAGAAGGACGAGGCGTGGATCAACAACGCCGTGCCGACCGCGTCGGTCATACGGGCCGTTGCACGCAGAGCCGCCGCCGAAACCGACCCGAGTTGGTCGGGCAGCTCGCAGATCGTGAGGTCACATCCGGCGGATTCCTCGGCCATCAGTCGATCAATTGGGCGCTGTTCCAGACCGTTCGTGATGACTCGGATGCTCCCTTCTACACGATGCTCCTTGAGCAGCACCCGTAGGCTCCGAGCGATTGTCTCGTTGAACGACACGTCACCGTTGTTGGCCACGAGAAACCGGAGGTGGTGCAGCGGCCAGTCGTCGGACGCCGTGAGAAAGCGCACCAACGCAATGGCCAATCCAATGTTGCGGCTCGCTCCCGTCCACCATACGTCGACCCGCATCCGGTCACCGAAGCCGCGCGCACCGGCCTGGAGCAACAGGAGATTGTGGTCCATTGCCGCCAGTCGTCGCAGCAGGGATACATAGCCAGCGTTGCCTGCGGCGTCCCCCTGCCAGCCGAGCATCACGGTGTTGGGATCGATGCCGGGAAAGCCGTACAGCGAGGATACGGTGACAATCCCTTCGTTGCGATCCGGGTATTCGACCGTTCTGAAGAACACGCCGGCAGCGTCTCCGTCCGACTCCTCTGTGACCTGTCGTGTGGCACGCCGCGGCAGGTCCGCTGTCGCCGGGAGGATTTGGATATTGGTGACCATTCCTCGCTTGGCGACGAGTGTGCGGGCGAAGTCCAAGAGGTGTGGCTCGCTCTCCGGAGAACCGAACTGTAGGATGTTCGGTCGCCAATTGCGCCGGTGCTGCACGGTGCTACTTAGTCGCCGCAACGCGCTCCTGGTAACTGATGACCACACTCCCTCCCAGGTATCCCCGGACTCCAGCGTTAGCTGCCGGCGGGTCAGGTAGAGGTACACGACAGCGAGTACTACAGTGGACCCGATCATCGCCACGACATCGAGCTGGATCATGACAATGAAGCACGCGAGGGAGCCGACGATCGGGATGGCGGTTGGCACTCGGAAGTCCGGTCGGAAATCGGGACTGACCCAGCTCTCAATCGCGGCGCTGAGATTGAGGAAGCCGTATGCTGTGATGAAGAACATCGAGACGACGCGTGCGATCACATCCAGTTCGCCTATCACGATACCGACCTCGGCAATGGCGAACGTGAGCATCATCGCACGGCGCGGCTCATTTTCCTTGCCGTGGCCGTGCGCGAAGAAGTGCGGCGTGATGCGATCGGACGCGGTCGCCTGGAGGATACGCGGTGCGCCCAGAATGCTCCCGAAGGCCGACGAGATGGTGGCTCCCCAAATGCCGGCAACAACCAAGGGAGGGAACAGCGAGATGTCGAGGAGCACTCGGGGGTTGTCGCGCAGGGCGTCGGCGCTCACCGTGCGGCTCAGAAACGTCGTCAACCAGAGGTACACCGTTAGCCCGACCAGAATCGCGGAGATCGTGCCGACCGGAATCGACTTCTTCGGGTCCCGCAGATCTCCGGACATCGACACCCCGGCTTCGAACCCGGTTACCGCTGGAAAGAAGATACCGAACAGAACGATGAACGGGACTGCCGTCCTGGCTGCGGTTACCGTTGTCGCCGCCTCCGGGCCCAGCTCGTGGCGACCCAACGCGATCGAGAGGAGGGACAACCCGATCGCAGCGAGTATGTAGAACTGCGTCTTCAACGCGAGAGCCGTACTGATGAACGACACCGTCGTCACCACGACGAGCGTGATGGTTCCGACCAAGCGAATCGTATCGCGCGAGACTGTGATACCCCAAGCAGCGAGGAAGCTCTCTGAGAAACCGATTACGTACAGACTCACGCTGAACGACAACCCCACGAACAGGGCGAGCCCCAACGCACCTCCGATGGGAAGCCCGAGACTCCGGGAGATCACGTAGTAGGTGCCGCCTGCCTTGACTCGCTTGTCAGTGGCTACTGACGATACGCTGAGTCCCGTCGTGATGGATATGACGTGAGCGAGGAGAATGATGCCGATGGTAGCGGCGAGGCCGCCCTGGCCGGCTATCCAGGGCAGGCGCAAGTACATGATCACGCCCAGGATAGTGAGCACGGACGGTGTGAAGACACCGGTGAACGTTCCGAATTTCTTGGCTGCGGCCATGCGGTTCTCCGTCGCGCGTCCCTTCAGGAGCTACGGGGCCTGCCGCTGGAATATGGATGCGCAGGGGCAGGGATGCGAGGCCGCGGTCTTCAGGCTGTGCCCTACGCGTGAGCGCGATCCCTTGGGCTGACCCTCACTGATATGGCTGACGTTCTCGACTAGCTGTGCCGAGCCTCCGAGCCCGAGGTGTGTTGGGGGACAAAGGAACGGTGGTGGAGCATGGGCGCCTCGTTGGTGGCCCTTGCGTTGCCTCGGCCCCAGCGCCTGGCATCCCGCTTCACAACACCGCGTCCACTGTGTTGCTCTCCCGCCCGCGCCCCTTCCGATTGAGGGCAACTACCCAGTACTGCCACTCGACACCGCGCTCCTGGTGTCGCAGGACGGCCGCGGTATCAACCGCTGTTCCAACTGCCGCCCCTCTGTCTGCGCCGCGGCGGCAGCGTTGCGCCTCGTATGCGCTCACCTTGCCGCCGTCCGGCGGTGGCTTCCATTCGAGTGCGATCCAATCCCGACCCTCGTACAGTATCTCCAAGTCCCTTGCCTGGCCCGGCAGCTCGAGCGGCTCCCCCGGCCGACGCCCGCCCCAGCCGATCAGCGACAGATTCTCCTTGTCGGATGACACCGTGCTCTCGGCGTAGCGGATGCTGCGCTTCATCCCGATGACGAGCTGCTTTAGCGCCGCCCGCTTCTCCACCGTGGCCTGCTTCGCTGCAGCTGCCGCGTGGTTCGCCTCGTGGCGGGCCGCCAAGAACGCAGCCTGCAAGTCTGCCAGCTCGCTCGGGGCCAGAGGTGGTGCAGGGAATGCGTCGCCGTTGGCCTTGAATCCGGCGATCAGACTGTCCGCCAGCGCGATGATGTCGGGCTCGGTCCGCGGAAATGTGGCCATGCGTGGTATCCTCCCGTCGTGTCTTCCCTAGGTGCTCTGCTGACAACTGCTTTGCAGATCTCATCGCAACATCGTCGAGGCCTCCGAGAGACCGCATTTGGTGGCAGGAGAATGGCTTGTCCAATTTCCCGTCCACTGACCGTAGCAAGGGAAGTGCGGGGGGGTGCTCGAGGAGCAACTGAGGGTCGTCGAGAGTGAGCCGCGCGAGTTGCTGGCTACTGAGGGCAGTCGCCACACAGGAGAAAGGAACGAGCGGCAGTAGATGGAATGGCGACGGACCCCGGTTCGTCGCCAATTGGGTCAGTGCTCTTGGGCGGCGTCCCAAGCCTTTGACGCGTCAAGGCACGCAGCTACCATCGCTGGGCCCAAGCTGGCCGGCTCCCAACCCGTGGTTAGGCGGTGCTCGGTGGAGACCACCGTTTCATGAACCATCCATTCCCATCTTTGGTTTCCATATTGGCAGTCGAGCCAATAACAAGATGTGCTTTCTCTTCAGGTGCGTGAGATGCGATGTACCGTTCTTCGGAAAGGATCCGGTGTCTTAATCTCCTTGGCAGGAGTATCCCCCCGCCCCAAGAGCCTGGACACACGGATGTCGCGGGGACAGAAGAATCATATTCGGAGATCGTAAGAACTCGAAGGCTCTCTCCGAGTTACAGGGGCCCCATCAACGATCACGACACCGCCAATATCATGGTTATCCAGTCTCTTAGACGACCAATAGGTGAAGGTTGTCTTACCCGCTCCAGCTCCTACATCGATCCCCACAAGAACCGAGCGATCAAGAGATGCCGATGCGGCAATCAGGTAGAGCACCTCCGTTGTCGGAATCCGGATGCTACGAGGCTTCTCCACAAGTCATCCCTAGGCCGCCTAGCTGCCGCACAGGACCGTGCCCGGGATACACGCGGGTGGCACCGCGCTCCCGCAGCAAGCGCCAGCTCGCTAACACCACCGCCGGGTTCTCCTCTCCAATGAGTGCCGGTGGTGTGAGGTCGCCAGTGAAAACCGAGCCGTCGTCGAGCAAGAGCGAGATACTGTCGTCAGAATGTCCTGGCGTGTGCAGGATCTCGCCCGGGATCCCGATCCGCTCGAGCACGGAACGGCTCTCGGGGAAGGAGATCGTCACATTGTCGTGCATCGTGATGTCCACATAGTGATCCTGAGGCTTGATCCATGACTTCATGAGGGGAATCGCGCTGACTTGCGCGTCGAGTACGAGCAGCGGAACACCCGCCTCTTTGAGTTCTTGGCCAAGGCCGGCGTGATCGATGTGGTAGTGCGTCGCGAGTCCGTACCGGATCTCCTTGATTGGCACATCCATCCGATCCAGGCGCGCTCGCATCCGTCCCATCGTCCCCGGCCAGCCGAGGTCCACCAGCAGGCGCGAGGTGCCGGCGCTGACGACCCAGTAGTTGGTCGAGCGGTATCCGACGTTTACGATTGCAATAGGCCGGGCTTTGGGCATGGTTCTTCGTGTGTCGGCTTGACGCTGGTTGGCCCGTCTCGCAGCGAATGGGCCACCACCTTCTGCCGGGTTGTCGGAAACGATCACGCCCGGGCAGTCTGCCTGGCGCAACGTGCGTGAGAACACGTAAGCCTGCATGCGCGCCTGCCTGCCGGAGAAAGCGGCCATGTCCAGTCGCCGGCAGCTGCAAGCACGTCTTAGACTGCCGCCTCTCCTGGGTCAACGGCGCGCGACTTGGGTGTGAGGAGTTGTTCGGTTGTCTTGATATCGTGCGGCGGGCAGGCCGACGTCTCGAGAAACTCGCAAAACGGTTGTGAGTACGCACCGCGGCGCACCTGCCACCAGTCCTGGATCCCGGGCTGGTGGAAGTAAGAGAGGATCACCCGCTCCCAAGCCTTCCACAACCAGTCCTCCAGGGTCCCCTGCCGGTGCTGGTAGAATGCGTTCTCCCAGCTCCGAAACAGTTGAGTCAGCACGTACATCACTCGGGTCCGTCGTTCCTCATCAATGCTGGGATCAGACCATCGCGCTACGGCCTGTTCGAACGCTCGTGCCAGCGAGGCATCCTGAATGATGGGGAGCAGGAAATCACCGCTGGCCCGGACCATGGCGTCGTACGTGGCGGCGCGCACGGATCGCGTATTCTGCCTCACCTGAAGCGCGAGGTAGACCAGCGACGCCACGACAGCTACAGCTGCAACGACCTCTGCGATAGCAATAATAGGAGTCCAGTCCGTCACCTTGTTACCTCACGTGAGCGGGGTCATCTGCAGCGGTCGTGACACGAGCAACGGCCCGGTTCAGCGAGGTGCTAGGCTGCTGTTTGGCATTCACTCCGACTTCCAGATTCCGATGATGTTTCCCTCCGGTGCGGCGAGCGAAGCGAAGCTACCTTGACCGGGGAGCGTTACGGGCGGTACTAGAGTCTTGCCGCCCAATTCGCCTGATTTCTTCAGGTAAGCTTCGAGATCCTCAACCTCTATGTAGATCGTCACATAGGTCCCCCACTCGGCGGCGAATCGCATCGGTTGGGTCTGGGGGTCGAGCCATGGTACTCCTCACCAACTAGGGTCCGACGCGTCATGTGAGCCAAGATTCAGCTGTCTCATGGAACCTGCCAGAGTCCCTGCTCGATTCCACCGTACAGATATATCGCGATCTTTCCGTGTCCAGAGATCTCGACGGGCTCTAGAGCGATCTTCGCTCCCAACTGCGCCGCCCCCTGGACGGCAGTCTCAATATCGGTCACTCGGAGGTACGTGCGCACAATCGGCTTCTCCTGATCGTGCATCGGGGCGCGAATGCCGCAGAGCGAACCATTCGGAAGTGTCGCCACGAACGAGTTCCCCAACTCGGCTCCCATGGCCTGAAAGCGCCAGCCATACGCCGTGCCGTACAGATGGCAAGCAGCCTCAACGTCCGGGGTTACGATTTCGAGATAATGAACCGCGTGTTCAGGAACGCTCATTTGTTCGCTTCCTCCGTGCCAATCGCGTCGTTGCGATGAAACTCAGAACCATCGGTAATGCTGCCTAGCGTCTAACGCTTGAGCGGTGGGCGTCAGGCCCGCTGCACATAAATATCATTCGTTCCTCTGCTGGGCAGTGATGCAACCACTTCAGGGAACTTGATCCCCCGAGCGCCCGACAGCTTCAAGCGCATGATGGGCGGGTGCCCCTCCTAGACTCGTCTCAAGACCCAGATGGCACAGATTAGGTCGGTGCCAAGAAGCTGGGTCTCGCGCTCCTGTCTCGCCACATACTCGTCGATCAGCTCTGTCAAGTCCGGATGGCTTGCTTTGACGAGGTGCGCACGCCGCCGGATCAGATCAGTGTTCCTCTCGTTCAGCGAGCGCGTCTCCTCTGCTGAACACACAACCTGCCAAACCAGCTGGTCACCACAGGCCGTCAAGCGGCGAAGCGTCTCCGAGCGGCCCGCATAGCCGTCGGCCCCTTGCAGCTGCGCAATGCCGTCCGCTAGGAAGCCATCCTCGATCACGATGTAGCCTCCTTTACGAACCAGCGTTCGAAGGTCTGCGATCGTCTGCTCGTGGTCGCCTGATATGGGTCCGACGCTCAACAAGAGGACGGCGTCGTACTGCCCTTCCTGCCCAAGTAGCTTGCGGATGTCGCCTTGCCTGAAGCGACATCTGGAGCCGACTCCGCGCTCCCTCGCCAGCGTGCGTGCGGACTGGAGGAACGGTAGAAAGGCGTCGACCCCCTCGACCCGGAGGCCGAGGCGCTCTGCCAGGGCCACCGCCACCGCCCCCTTGCCGCAGCCAAGATCCAGAACGAGGGAGTCTGGTTCCACTCCGACCGACTGGAAGGCGGACACGATCTGCTCAGGCGAGGTGCCCAGCTCCCACAGGTCGATCAGGAGATCTGGCAGGACGGGTAGAAGCCGAACGTTGGTCTCCATCGCTCGCGCGACCGACTCCTGTATGTCCGGGGTCATCTCTGCCATTTCACCGCCACGAGATTACGCTCCGGCCAACGACGCTGCGCATAGGCTGCGAGTGCAAGATCACCAGCTGCATGAATGTCTCGGCACTTACTGATTTCACCGTGCGCACAAACATGCTGTTCTGGAGCAAGCCCATTCTGAGCATGCGATCAACTATCGTTAGGCGACTGAGCGCCTTGTTAGACTGCCGTACTGAGCTTCACCAAGTCGCGATAGCTCACGCCCGCCCCTCCGCAGACAATCAGAAGAACATCCCCTCCTTGCTGCAACACGCCGTCGCCCATGTACGCGAGCGCCAAGGCTGCTCCGCAGGCCGGCTCCACTATGACGCGGTGATCGTCTGCGAACTGGAGGCAAGCATCGAGCGCTTCCCGGTCGGTGACGACGCGAGGCACGACCTTGAACTGAGCGCTAACCTCCAGCGCCTTCGCGGCTACCTTCTTTGCGCCGAGGCTTGTGGCCACGCTCGAGATCCGGTCCAGCACAACTAGTTCGCCCGCTTGAACCGACTGATTGAAGGAGTCTGCGCCTACCGTCTCCGCGGTGACAACCGCCATATCCGCCCGAGAAGCATCGTGTAGACCGTGCGCGACGCCGCAGAGAAGGCCGCCACCTCCTACGGAGAGTACGACCGTGCCGATTTCGAGCCCGGAAGAGAGAGCCTCTGTAATGAGAGAGGCGTGGCCTTCCCAAATCAGGGGGTCATCGAAGGGATGAAGATAGGCAACGTCCTCATCCAGCAGCGTCTGCGCGTGGCCATGAGCTTCTTGCCATGAGCGCCCGGTGACAACGACCTCCGCTCCTTGATCTCGAATCAGCGCCCGGGCTCGCTCCGTAGTACTGAGGGGAACGACAACCGTCACGGGAACGCTGAGATGACGGCCAGCGTACGCAACGGCGAGCCCTGCATTGCCTCCCGAGGAGCAGACGAACCGCCGGCAGCCAGACTCAAGGTGACGTTGGCAGGCGAACCCTATTCCGCGGATCTTGAACGATCCGGTTGGCTGAAGAGCCTCCATCTTCAGCCATACCCGCTGGCCGACGCGCCGTGTCAGAGGGATCGACTCGATGATCGGCGTCTCAACGTGAAGCCGGTGTGCTTTCATTCGCTTGGGAAAGGCCGTCTAACGCTTCGGTTCAGCGGCGGCGCGACAGCGCCGGCCGCTGCAACCGGTTGTTAGCCGGTACAAATGGGCTACCGAGCACGAACATATCGGCAAACCTGAGCGCCCGTGCTGGCCTTGACCGTCGACTGCAGCGTGAAAGGGATCGCCGTTCCGTCATCGGCGAAGATCGTTTTCCCCCCGCCGAGGATGATGGGTTCGATCGTGAGGAGCAACTCATCGACGAGGTCGGCAGCGAGCAATGATCGAACCATTGTCGCACTGCCATACACGTAGATGTGGCCCCCCGGCCGCGGGCGAAGTTCGGCTACCGTCCGCAAGAAGTCGGTGCCACGAACAATCGTGGTGGGGTTCCACGTTGCATCCTTCTCGGTGAGTGTATTGGACACGACGTACTTCTGCACGCGGTTGATCCAATCGGTGAATGGATCGCCTGAGCGGCTCGGCCATGCGGCAGCCGAGACCTGATAAGTGCGACGTCCTTGAAGGAGCGCATCACTCTTCGCAGCCAGTTCGGTATACATGCCGCCCAAAACAACGGGGTCGAAATACTTCAGTGACCATCCGCCGTGACTGAAGCCGCCGTCGGTATCTTCGCTGGCGCCCCCTGGAGCTTGCACTACACCGTCAAGGCTAATGAATTCTGCGATGAGCGTTTTCATCAAATCTCCAGGTTCTACGAGTCTGTTGATGTGAATCAACGGCCCTCGTGCCGGGAACCAACATTCTGCTGAGCAGCATATGCGGTTACCGCTCTTCATTTATGCAATCTAGCACCACGGGCCCAAGCCCGTACACGCGCACAAACTCCCTCACTACTTCGAGTTACACGTCGACCGAGGAGAACTCACGGTGTGTTATCCTGCCTGGGATGTGCTCGATAACACACTACCCTGGCTCAACCGCTGCCAGGAGGTGGTTGTTGCGAGATCGACCCGGCGCTAGCCGTGCCGTGTGCACGATATCGCACGGGATCCCGGTCCGCTCTGGCACCACGCGCCCGTCATCGTTCACCGGCTCTTTGAATAACCAACGACACTCACAAGACCACCGCAGCTTGTGGCAGCGCCGCAGCCCCTCTCCTTTTGTGACTATGGGTTGCGGGTACCTCGCTGCCGGCCGCGGAGCACCGAATCGGGCTCGGTGGTCTGATATCGTGCCACGAAGGTACCGGTCAGGTTGCCCTCTTGGAGGCGGACGACGCTCCGTGTCGACACCATGAGCCCGTCCCGTAGCGCGCTCTCGTAAGGCCCGAGATCGACGATGATGCTGTCACCTGCGACAGCCACGACCCGGGCTGGGATGGGCTCCGCATCGGGGAAGGTGACCGTCCACCCTTCCGTGTTGTCAGTCGCGACCATCTCGTATGTGACTAGTGCGCTGTCCCCCATCTCCGGCAACGCCTGCATCGTCCACACCCCTGCAACGTCGGCTAACGAGATCATCGGCGCAGCCGGCGTTTCCATCTCGGCCTGTTCGTCAGACTGGGCGCAGCCCACCAGCAAGGCTGCGCAACAGAGTACGGCAAAGCGGTTCATGGTATCCTCCGGTTAACGGTTCACGATCATGTTTCACGTCGGATGTTGAGACGCATCCCTTTCGCGGTGTCCTCCCGCTGTCCGACAAGGTACACAGCTACCATCGCTGGGCCCATGCGGGGGCGGGGCCAGGGCTCGGTTCGAGGAGAGACAGATCTTCATCGAACAGGATTTCCGAGTCGTCGCCAGCGAGATTTCGGACTTGGAGCTTCCCGCCGCGAGTGGCGACCAACAGGTGTCCTTCTCGATCCCAATCCGCCCACTGAAGGTCATCCAACAGCTCGAGCTCTCCGTCCGCTTCCAGCCAGTAACGGACGCGCAGGCCGTCCACCGCCTGATCGACGCCGAACTCGTCTCCTGCCCAGCCTAGGCTTTTCACGCACAGCACTCGGTCGCCGCCAGGCTGGCGTTTCTGCATGCGGGCGTTGCGACGCTCATCCCAGAAGTCTCCAGGGTCGCGTTGGGGAGAGTCCGGTGCTTCCTCCCACCCGCGGCGCCGTTCGTTGGCAAATTGACCCACAGGAATGGATTGCAGTCCGTAGGGGATTGGAGGCTTCAGGTGCTTTGGGCCGTCGTAGTGATCATCCTCGGTGAAGTAATAGCCGCGGGTCCACGTCCCGCAAGTGCCGAAGACGTGGAGAGCCGTAAGCCAGGGGAGCTTCGACAGGGCGACGTAGGCTTCTCCGTGTCCCCAGGTGGCACTCGGCTTGTGCGCGAAGTAGCAGAGTAAGCGACCGTCGGGGGAGAGATCTGAACGGCGCGGAAAGATGCGTCCACCAAGCCATGCTCCCTGATCGTATCGTCGCTGCCCGAGATCCCAGCGACCCATATGGGACCAATTCGTCGGCCCGCGCCGGAAGACCGCGACAATCGGTGCGTCCGTCGCTGGAATGCAGTAGATGCGCGGGGGGACCTTTCCCTTCATCGCTGACAAATCCTGTCCGGCTCAACTTCCCTCTCACTCCCGGAGCGAAACGGAACTGGGCGCCCTCGCAGGCCTCTCACGTACGCCTATACTCAGCATCGAATAGCTTGTTCCAAGCGACGCCATCTTCAGACATCTCCATTTTCGACGCCATGCATCCAGGCTGCGTCAGGTCCCACGTGAGGCGAACGTGCATGGGTGGGGCGCCGTGACTCAGCATTAGTACGTCACCGGTGAAATCTCCCCTGAACACCTCCGGAGGCGAGCCCGTTGAATCGAGCCAGCATAGTGAGTACAGCTTCGTCTTCGCGTCGTAGGTGTAGAAGCCATGCCCTGAAAAGGTGACGGTACCATCTCGTTCCTGTTCATAGTCGGTGATAAGCGCAAATCCGCCTAGAGCCATTCGGCTCTTCGTTCTCCCGACCGCGATTCCGCCAGTCGGATCCCACTGCGAAGGATACATCCTCTCATTCCCCTCCCAATCTCCGGCGAGCATCTCCAGTCTTCTGTGTTCGTTGGACGGTCTTGGCATTTCCATGTCTTTCTTCTCCTCTCCCGAGGATATCTATGCGCAGCCTAACGAGTGTGCGCGAAGCGGCGGGTCAGCAGCAACGTTTCATCAGGAAGCTCTTGCCGCCGTGCTCGAGTCACAAGTAACGCTTGCACATGACCTCACGACGGTTTCCTGGCAACTACACACCACACGCGATGCTCTACCACCATGGGATCGGGGTACTTGCTGCGCAGGAGGCGGCTCAAAGCATCATCGAAGCGCAGCACCTCGGCTGGAGAAAGGCCGCCAGAGCCCACCCCGCTACTTGTCCGCATTCTCCCGCGCCAACGGGCATGCGAGAACTCTTCATCGTGGTGGTAACAAAACTCCTCGACCAGTCCAAATCCACCGTGGATCACTTCGTCAATCTGCGCGGGGAAAACTCCTGTCCATCCAGCCATGGTCCATGACGGATTGAACTCCAGGATCAGATCTTCAGTTTCGCGTGCCACGGGGGTATGCTCTGCCAAGTAGGAATAGTTGGCGATAGCCAGTACACCCCCCGGGCGGAGCACACGCTGTATTTCCGCCATCGCCGCCCCGCTATCGAACCAATGCCAACACTGGCCGGCAGTTGCCAGATCAAAGAAGCCTGCATCCAGGCCGGTATTCTCGGCGCTGGCGATCCTGAAGTGCACTTTGTCCTCCAGGTTCCGTTCTTTCGCAACGCGTTTTGCCGTAGCTATTTGTTCCGCAGATATGTCGATGCCCACGACAGAGCTACCAAGCGCACCAAGTTCCAAAGCGATCGTCCCTGGGCCGGTGGCAAGGTCGAGCGACCGAGATCCTCTGATACGAACAATGGTGTCGATTCGCTGATAGAAGGATGCTGGAAGCACCGGCCGATAGGCCGCGTAGTCTTCGCTGTGTCTTCCGAAGTCTATTGTGCTCATGAGTCGCTAGAGCATATCAGATGGTGACTTGCCAGCAACGTGTAGTCTTCATTCCTACACACCTCCTGGGTTCACTGCGCCTTCTTTCCTGTGGGCGTCAGGATGGTGATCCGCCACAAGATTCAGGACAACACCGAATTGTCTTGCCCGGCTCCAATCTCCCGCTGCTCTCAGTAAACCAGAACTTTGTCGTAATGGCGGGATCCACAAAGGCTTCAAATACCTCAGCCACCGGCTTACGAATTAGCATCTGCGCCTTTGCAATGGGCGCGTCCTGAAGTGCCATTGAGTAGCTCCTTGACGGATGATAGTACGCTCGCGTGCGCTCGGCGCGTTCGGTGAGTCCGGCAGAGCGAACGCGGGGTGCCCTTCGTATGCGGCACCAACGGCGCTCGTCTTGGCAAAGCGTAGGGCGCCTCATGCGCCGCGTTGTGTCAATCACCGAACACGACACAACACCGTGTGCGGCCGCTCATCACGCGGTGATGATCACTTTCCCTTGGAGTTCGTCCTCCGTCATATGCCGGAGGGCCTTGCGGGCCTCGCTCAGCGGGTAGGTGCTGTCGATGATCGGGGTGATCTTCCCGGCTTCGAGGAGTTCCCTGAGGACGGCCATTGCGTCTTTCCTGGTGGGCATCGGAAGGCGCGGACCTCGCAGTTGCTTCACGAAGCGCGACAGAAACATCAGTTTGAAGAAGTGGGGGATGAGTCCGAAAACACGTTTGCCCGACGCTCCAAATCGCTCATGTCCGATGAGCACGTATCTCCCGTCAGGTTTGAGCGCGCGCTTGCATGCGGAGAACGGGTGGTTTCCCGGAACATCGAAGATGAGATCGTAGCGAACGCCACGTCGGGTGAAGTCCTCCTGAGTGTAATCGATGACCTGATCCGCCCCTAGCGAGCGAAGTATGCTCAGCTTGCCCGTGCTGTCAACGGCGGTCACGTCCGCGCCGTAGGCCTTCGCGATCTGTAAGGCGAGAGCACCTACCCCACCTCCACCGCCATTGACCAACACCTTCTGCCCTGGCCGTAACTGACTCGGGTCCCGGAGGTTCAGGAGGACGATGAATCCGGAGGTCGGGACGGAGGCGGCTTGTTCGAACGTGATGTTGTCAGGCTTCAGCGCCAGTAGGTCTTGGTGAACGGACACGTATTCGGCAAAGGCGCCGCCGTTGGTCCATTGATCGGTGTGGATGGTTTCGCCGAACACAGCGTCACCCTGCCGAAACTGGGTCACGCTCTGGCCGACGCGCTCGACGATTCCCGCCATGTCGGTGCCGGGGATCGGGTTCTTGGGTCTGGAAACCCCAGCCCCCATCAGGCGAAGGACATAGGGCCGCCCGCTCACTACATGCCAGACATCTGGATGGACCGAAGCCGCGCGTACTCGCACCAAGACGTCATCATCGCCGACTGCCGGCTTGGCGACTTCTCGGAGCTCCAGGTCATCAGGAGATCCGTACTTCTCTTGGACAATCGCCTTCATACCTCTTCAACCCAGTCGCGGGTCTCTGGTGACACGCCGCTCGACGTGCCCGCGGTACCCGCCCCGTCTGACAAAATGTTCATCAACCAATCAGCGACGCCATCAGGTTGAACGCGCTGTTAGGCGCCACCAATCTCTCGTCGAATGGCGAGGATTCGGTTCACATGATGTACGAGATGGTCAGCCTGCATCTCAACGACAGCACCAACCGGCATTCGCTCGGTCTCCCCATTGGGCTTCCGCAATCCGACCGAGCGGCACCATCCATCCGGCACTTGTGCCAGGAGCTGCAGGACATGGTCTCTGGTGGCCTTGAGCAGGGCCAGCGACACATCAAGGGATCGGTGCGCGTAGGACCAGCGGGTGGCCCAGACCTCCTGTGGTAGCGCCCAGTACCACTCGAGCGTGAACTCGCCTTGCTCGTTGCCCAGTGCTGCCTTGATACATGCCTTCCAGAGATCATCTCCGTCCACGATGTGATGTACGATCTGCCGAATGGTCCAGCCGCCCCGTGACGGAGGGGTATCCAGATCAGCGTCGTGTAATCCAGCGAGGGTACGCTCAAGCAGTGCTGGCCCTTCCTTGAATCGGGCGAGGACAGAGTCCCGGTCGTTTGGTGCGTTCATGTCGATTCCCTTTCGTCATCGAACTCGACGAGTGGCGCCTAGCGGACCGCTTTCAAGCTGCGAGCGCCAGCCCGGTGGGCGCAAGGTGGCCGTGGTTACGGCAACTCGTGACAAGGCCAGGCGAGGAGACGCAATCCCCTCTACCTGCCCGCGCTCGACAGCTTGAAACGCCAGCTACGGGGATTGCCGGCCATCAAAGACCAGCCGGACTTCCCTTATGCGCTGATCGGCGAATCTGAACAGTTGAGCGATCGTCAGTGTCATATGCGGCTTTTTATACTCGTAGAACACGGCAACGGTGTCACCGTCGTCGTCAGTCACGCTCAACACCCGAACGTGGGACGGTTCCGGTGGCTCTTTTCGCAGCGCGTCGAGGTACGCGGCTCTCGATTCGACCTGGAGGTACGGTCCCGCCAACTGGAAATCTTCCGTTAGCAGCGGTTCGAGCCCATCGATGTCTCCAGCGGCGAAACGTCGCACGAACTCGAGGGCCTGTTCACGATGGCTCATGCCGTTGGTGACTCCGCGTAAGGTCCCTGCGCATGAGCTGCAAGCGCAAGGTCACAAACTGCAAGAATACTCCGCAACTCATCGAACTCACCATGCGCACAATCCAACTGCTCCCCCAGCGTTCGCTGCTTCATGAGCCTGGTTAGGCGGCGGGCCTTCAGTCCCTATGCCGCAACGGCCTTGCCCGTCATCCTCTCCCACTGCTGGACATTCACGCCCTTCACCAAGAACCACAAGCAAAGTGAGACCTCTGAAACGAACGCGACGATGTAGATCGGGGAAACCAGCGTGACGTAGTCTGGGAAGAGGAAACGTGTGTAGCTCCCTGTCAGGTACGTGAACGCCGCGGCGATCAGCAACACCCCCAGGACCCTGGGGACGTAGCTTGACTTGACAATCAGGTATCCGAGGAGCAGGCAATGAAGGCCGAAAAGCAGCAATCCGAGATCGTATCCGTGCCCGTGTAGGTCGAGAAACAGGGAGGATAGCGCATGCAGTTGGTCCTCCTGGAATGCAGTCGCGTAACCAGAACCTTGCAGGACCAACAGGGCCGCATGGTGATTGAGCAGGTTGAGTGCCAATACGGCGGTCTGCGTCAGTCGAAAGAAGGTGGCGGCGAGAGCGACTGTCTTGTTGACCGGTTTGAACAACACGTAGAGGAGCGCTGCCAGGGCGACGTCGCTCAGAAACATGATTGAATCGGCAAGAAATCCGATGCGGAAGAGCCCTACGGATGCCATGATATTGCTGGCGGTAGTTGCAGCGTCCCCCGGCACGAAGATCCTCGATCGAACGAAGACTTCGCTGAAGATGCCGCAGACAATGATGATCAGATAGAGTACGCCCGCCACTCTGGCATAGACTAGTGGTGATGTCTCTATGGTGCGGTTTGTCATTGCGTCAGCCTTTCAGCGGAGTTGACTGCTCCCTCGTTTTGATGGTGGAGCAAGCGTCCTTTCGCAAAGTCACTATCGCCCGCCGCCTAGCCTTTCGGCTCAACGGCGCGCGATAGTGCGCCCGTGCGCAGCCGTCTGTTCGGCCGCTCCCTCCTGAGCTTCCTGGACCTCGCAGCTTCTGTGCTAGGCGTTGTCCCGCCAGTGAGGAATCTCCTGTTTTCCCCGAGGAGACAGTTCATATATGCCGATTGACGATCTGTCGAACCAGCCGTAGACGTTGCTATACAGGATATCCCTGGCTTTTGGTTCCCGGAGAGTCTGAGCTACGTGTGAGGCCTTCGTCGGTCCGTTCTGCTGGAGGAACCGGGCAATTGCCAGGGCTCTCTGTCGGTAGGCGGTCATGATGCCCTTTCTCTTCTCTGTTCCGCCGAGGTTCGGGTCGCCTACCAGTCTCATGAATTCACCAAGCAAACGCTCCTGGCGTTGCTTCGACCTGCGAGGTCTGTACTCACCCGGATCGAGAAGCACGTCTACGCTACCGACCTCAACGTCCGGATCGATCGCCACCAGACCCAAGCCAAGCATCCTGAGCATCTTGATGATCTGTCGCCGCCGCCTTCTCAGAATTCTGCACTGCCCGAAGATGCCGATGTACACTTTCGGAGTCAGGGCAAGCCTTTCAACTGCCTGAAGGACCACATTGAGATTGAAAGAGAGCTTGAGTTCGACAACGACTGGAGCTTCCCCACCGCGTACTGCTAGGACGTCACAGTCCTGGATCTCCCCTTTCACGTCATAAGCCTGAGATTCCAGGAACCGTTTCAGGGGGAGATAGAGATCTGATTCCTTCATGCATGTTCCTCATGTGCCGAGCGACTCGGCGCATACGCTGCAGGTAACTCTCCTTCAGCTTCTTCCCACTGCATTTAGTGGTCTCACCATGCGCACAATTCAACTGCTCCTACGACGCTCGTCAGCGTCATGCGTGGGTCAGCCTGCGGCGTGGCCTGAGCAGCCGGCCTAGGACTTGGTATAGAGGTCGGTGGACAGGTATTTCATTCCGGAATCACATAAGATCGTGAGCACAGCTCGATCTCCTCCGAGCCGTTCTGCTTCTCGCAGAGCCGCCACGACATTGGCTCCTGACGATGTACCCACGAACACAGCTTCCTCCCGCGCCAAGCGACGACTCATTTCCATCGCCTCAGCCGTCGTCACTTTGGTGATCTCATCTGCGATATCGTCCCGCCACAGCGGTGGAACGAAGCCCGGGCCGATGCCCTCGATTTGGTGCGCGCCTGGCGCGCCGCCGGATAGAACTGGTGACTCTGCAGGCTCCACGGCCACGACTCTCAGTTCCTTATTGTGCGCCCGCAGCGTTTCTCCAACGCCGGCAATTGAGTGAGCGGTGCCGACAGAATGCACAAACGCGTCAATGCACCCATGAGACTGCTGCCAGGCTTCCTCGGCAAGTGGTTTGTATCCCGCAATCGCATCCACGTTATTGAACTGATCTGCAAAGAAGGCGCCCGGAGCTGCACTCAAGACGGCTGCCCGACTCATCATCTCTTCGATTAGCTGTTTTGTGATTCGGCCGTTGTCACTTGGGACCTGCACGACCCTCGCTCCGAGCGCGCGCATATGGTCTCGCTTCTCACGACTGAACGCATCAGAAGTAACCAGGGAGGCGTTGAAGCCGTATGCCGCACAGACGAATGCCAGGGAGGTACCTGTGCTCCCTCCCGTGTACTCCACCAATGTCCCGCCCTCAGCGAGTCTTCCTGATTCGACCGCCCGGTCAACACTTCTTGAGCCAAGCGCTCAACAACGAATACATTGGACTCGAACAGATCGCCGACGGCCTCTGGAACATCCTCTACTACGAGACGCTCCTCGGCCGCTTCGACGAACACACCCACACCATCACCGGGGCTCCGTCCCTCAAGAAAAAGTGTTAACCATGTCCCCGGACATTCTGTCAACTA
>Ga0209536_100001544_pt1 | contig 37874 bp, 36 predicted proteins | sample DeeMarSeWOR28_12_FD_187461 | JGI IMG/M metagenome (GOLD analysis project Ga0209536, IMG submission 187461) | Marine sediment microbial communities from White Oak River estuary, North Carolina - WOR-2-8_12 (SPAdes) (version 2) | ecosystem: Environmental > Aquatic > Marine > Intertidal zone >... | reverse complement strand
CGGGCCTGGTCGTTGCACCTGCAAGGTCTCTTCGCCGCCGCTGGCGACGAGCGACAGCGGAATCACCAGTTCGACATCGATGTCGCGGCCACGGGGCGTGCGCACGGCGGCGGGCACACCTCCCGCCGCGAGGACCGAGAGGAATTCCTCGATGCGGGCGGGCGGGCTGGGTCCCCATGCCTTGCCGGGAATCGGGTTGTAGGGGATCAGATTCACGTAGGCGGAGATCCCCGTCAGGCTCCGCACCAGCGCCCGCGCCAGTTCCCGACTGTCGTTGATGCCGTCGATCATCGCGTACTCGAACGACACCCGTCGTCCCTTGCGGGCCTGATATTCCCGCACGGCCTCCAGCAGGTCGGGCAAGGGGTACCTGCGTTCCACGGGCATGAGCTCCAGGCGCAGCTGCGGGTCGGCCGAGTGCAGGGAAACGGCCAGGCGGAACGGCTCGGGCCGCTCTGCAAGCTCCCGGATGCCGGGAACCAGACCGACCGTCGATACGGTGATCCGGCGTGCGCCGAACTGGAAGCCGCCGTTGAGGATGGTCAGGGACTCGAACACGGGACCGGAGTTGGCGAACGGCTCGCCCATCCCCATGTACACCACGTTGGCGATCGGTCGGCCGAACGCGTCCACGGACACGCGATCGGCGTTGCGGAACTGTTCCACGATCTCGGCCGCCGTCAGCTGTCGGGTGAAGCCCAGATCGCCCGTTGCACAGAAGCGGCAGCCCAGTGCGCAGCCCGCCTGCGAAGAGAGGCATAGGGTGATGCGGTCGTGTGTCGGGATCAGAACGGATTCCACCTGCACGCCGTCCGCCAGGCGCCACAGGTGCTTGATCGTTCCATCGGCGGAGCGCGCCTCGAATCCGACTTCGGCCTCTCCCAGCGAGTATCGTTCCTCCAGCCGCTCACGCAGGCCGGCCGGGAGATCGGTCATCTCGCCGAATTCCCTCGCTCTGCGCTGCCAGACCCATGCGAGAACCTGCTCCCGTCGGTACCCGGGCTCGCTCCACTGCGCGAGATGATCGGAAAGCGAATCCCGCAGCGCGTCAGGCTCCACGCCGAGCAGCGAGACGCGGTGGCCGGTCGCCGGCGGAGGAGCAGAGTCGTCAGATTGCGCCACAGGACCTTTCCTCCGTTTTCGGCAAACTTTGGCGGCCGGCCCCAGCATCGGATATCTTCGGACGCCCCGGCGCTCCGGCCGCCGTGGATACGAAGATAGCGGCTCCAGCGTTCCCTTCGGAGGTCGGCCACCATCACCGGCAACCCTGGTCCCAGTATCGCGCTGTCCGAACGGCTCCGGCCAGAGCTGATCCGGACGCCTCTCGCTTCGACGTCGAAGCCGGAGATCCTGTCCGAGCTCTCCGGAATCCTCGCGCAGGGCGCGGGGGTACCCGAGCGGGCAGAGGAGATCCACGCCGCGATTCTGCGGCGGGAAGCGCTGCTCAGCACGGGGATCGGTCGCGGAGTGGCAGTGCCCCATGCCCGGTCGCCGGCGCTGAAAGCGATGACGATGGCGGTCGGCACGACGCGGGAACCGGTCGAATTCGATTCCGTCGATTCCCGACCGGTGCGGCTCGTCTGGATGCTGGTCGGCCCCGGCCGAACCGGCGGTCTGCACGTCCGGACCCTGGCGGCGATCAGCGAGCTGCTGCGCGATGACCGGGTGCGCGGCCAGCTCACCGAGGCGTCGACTCCCGGGGAGTTCCTGGGGATCGTCGAACAGGCGGAATCGAGCTGAACGTGCGGTCGGCCGGTGCCGTCGCAGGCCCGCCGGATCCCGGATTCGGCTGGCTGCAACCCTGCGTTGTCGCCATCTTCGGCTGAGGGGGAACGCCGGTTCGAAGCTATATGATCGATACGTGCCCCACCCGCTCCCTGCAGCGGGAGGCCGAGAGAAGGTGAGAACTTGAGCGAATCTGAGACCGGACTGCCGGGCGGGACCGCCTGGCGTGACGTGCCCTGCGGGTTGGTCGGGGAGAAGCATGCCGGTCAGAGCGTCCGGGTCGCCGGCTGGGTGCACAGACGGCGGGACCTCGGGGGCGTAGTGTTTGTTCATCTGCGCGACCGGACCGGACTGCTGCAGCTGGCGTTCAACCCGGACTGGACCCCTGCGCCGGCGATGGACGCCCTGGCCGGGCTCAATCCCGAAGACGTGCTGGCGGTCGAGGGCGGCGTGGAGCTTCGACCGGAGCAGGCGGTGAATCCGGAGATGGCCACCGGAAGCGTCGAACTGCGGGTGCACGGTTTCGAGCGTCTGTCAGAGTCCGCGCCGCTGCCGATCCTCGTGGCCGTCCCGCCGGAGGAGGATCTCCCTTCCGAGGAGCTGCGCCTCAGACACCGTGTACTGGACCTCCGGCGGCTCGAGATGCAGCGCAATTTCAAAGTCCGGCACCTGGCGGCGAACGCTGCACGCGGGGCGCTGTCCGACGATGGGTTCCTGGAGATCGAGACTCCGTTTCTCACTCGCCGAACGCCCGAAGGGGCTCGAGACTACCTGGTGCCGAGCCGCATCCATCCGGGCGAGTTCTATGCGCTTCCCCAGTCACCCCAGCTGTACAAGCAGATGCTGATGGTGGCGGGCTTCGACCGGTATTTCCAGATCGCACGCTGTCTGCGGGACGAGGACCTGAGAGCCGATCGCCAGCCGGAGTTCACGCAGATCGACGTGGAGATGGCGTTCGTCGACGAAGATGACGTGTTTGCGGCAGCCGAGCGGATGCTGCAGAGAATTCTGCGCGAGGCGGCAGAGATCGAGCTCGAACTGCCCGTCCCTCGCATGACACATGCGGAAGCACTGGAGCACTACGGGACGGACAAGCCCGACCTCAGGATCCCCTGGAAGCTGGAAGACTTCACCGAAGCGCTCACCGGCCTCGGATTCGGCATCGCGGATGGCGCTCGCGAAGCGGGCGGCAGGGTGCGCGGCTTCCGCGTGCCCGGAGGCGGCTCGATTCCCCGGTCCCGACTGGATGCGGCGAACGAGGCGGCCCGGGCCCACGGTGCCCGGGGAGCCATGTGGCTCAAGCGGTCGGAGCAGGGCTGGTCGGGTCCGCCGGCCCGCTTCCTGGAGGGCGAGGCCGCCGATCGAATCGTCGCGCTCCACGCTATCGAGCCGGGCGATCTGGTCCTGCTCGTGGCCGGGCCGGACCCGGAGACTTCACCGGCGCTGGATGCGCTCCGGCGTCAGATCGGGCAGGAAACGGGCGCCGTCCGGGAAGGCTTCCGCTGGACCTGGGTCACCGACTTCCCGCTGTTCGAGCGGGATGCGGAAACAGGGCAGCCGGTGGCCAGCCACCACCCGTTCACGATGCCCGATGTGTCCGATCCGGAGCTGCTCGAATCCGATCCGTTCTCGGTGGGATCGCGAGCCTACGATCTGGTTCTGAACGGAACGGAGCTGTGCAGCGGGAGCATCCGCTGCCACGTCCCGGAGCTCCAGAAGGCGATTCTCCGGGTGCTCGGGATGGACGAGGCGGAGATCGAATCACGATTCGGGTTCCTGCTCGAATCGTTCCGGTACGGTGTGCCACCACACGGTGGATTCGCGATGGGCTTCGACCGCCTCGTGGCCATGCTGGTAGGCACGAACTCCATTCGTGAAGTGATCGCGTTCCCCAAGACGACCGCGGCGAGGGGCCTGCTGGAGGGCGCGCCGTCGCCGGTGGCCGCCGGGGAACTGGCAGAACTGGGACTTCACCTCCGGTGACTGACACCCGGGAGTCAGGTCCGGACACGGACAGCATGCGAGAAGATTCCGAAGCGAGGGCGACCGAGGCGATCGACGTTCCGGTGATTCAGCACCGGATTCCGGCCGCCGGGGCGGACCCGCTGATCCTGGCAGGTGTCAACGACAGTCACCTGAAGGCCCTGGCGCGGCTCGGCGACTGCCGGGTGATCCTGAGAGGCGACGAGGTGATCCTGTCCGGTGCCGTGGCGGCGGTCGAACGCTGCACCCCGGTCGCGCAGCGGATGATCCGCCTGGCCAGGCTGCAGCGGTCGTTCGACATGGCGGACGTGGAGAGATTCTTCCGGGATGCCGAGCAGGCCCCCGCCGGACTCGAGCAGGCGGCGGAGGAGGAGACGATCGCGCTCCCCGGGGCCCGGAAAGTCATCCGGCCGAAGTCCGAGGGTCAGCGCGGTTACCTGCGAGCGATCCGCGACCACGACATCGCGATCGGCATCGGTCCCGCGGGAACGGGGAAGACGTACCTCGCCGTGGCCATGGCGGCCGATGCGCTCATGCGCAAGCGAGTGCGTCGGATCATCCTCACCCGTCCGGCCGTGGAGGCGGGCGAGGCGCTCGGGTTCCTGCCCGGCGACATCCGCGAGAAGGTCGATCCGTATCTGCGTCCCCTGTACGACGCCCTCGAGGACATGATGCCTTCGGACCGCGTCCGGAAGGCGATCGAGGAGCATGTGATCGAGGTCGCTCCGCTGGCGTACATGCGCGGCCGCACGCTCTCCGATGCCTTCCTGATCCTCGACGAGGCCCAGAACGCCACCACGGCGCAGATGAAGATGTTTCTCACCCGGCTCGGGCTGAACTCGAAGACCGTGATCACGGGTGACAAGACGCAGATCGACCTGGTCCGCAAGGAGGAATCGGGTCTGCTGGACATCGAGCGGGTGCTCCAGGACGTGGACGGCATCTCCTTCACCTATCTGGATGAGGCGGATGTAGTTCGGCACCGGCTCGTGAAGGACATCATCCGGGCCTACGCGGAGCACGATGGTTCGGAAGCGGAGGGGGGCGGGGCATGAGTGCGCGCTTTCGTGAGACGTGGAGGGACGCCCTGCGGGCGGTGGACCGTCGCCCGGGCGACAGCTTTCGCGATCGTGCTGCGCACCACGGATCACGCGCGCTGTTCGTGGTCCTGCTCGCGGCCCTGCTTCCCTACCTGTTTCCGCGTTCTCCGTTGCCCGAAGCCGTGTCCCTGAGCGCCGGGGCGGTGGCGGACCAGGACGTGATCGCCGCCTTCGAGTTCGTCGTGCCCAAGCCCCAGGCGCAGCTCGCGCTGGAACGGGCCGAGGCGGAACGCGTGGTGGCGCCCGTCTACAGCCTCGATCCCCTCGCTGCCGACTCGGCCCGGGACCTGGCCGCCGCGTTCTTCGCGGCGACGGACTCGGCGTTCGCCGATTCGGAAGCGGACCGGATGGACGAGGTCGCGGCCCGCTACGGGCTCCGTCTGACCGCGGACCAGAGGCGATTCCTGGAGGATGCGGGGCGCCGAAATGCCCTGCGATCCGCGCTGGATCGCGCCTATGCGGAACTGCTGCCTCGGGGGGTGGCGCCGATCCTCGAGGCCTCGGATCCGGCTCCCAGCGTGGTGCTCGTCCGCACCCCGGAAGAGGACCGGAGGATTCCGCGCGACTCGCTGCGGACGGTGGGCGGCTTCCTCGATGAGGCCCTCGCCTTCGCCCCGACCGACCTGTCCTTGGCCGGCTTCCAGCTCTACCAGAACCTGCTGTTTCGCTTCACGGTGCCGAGTCTGCGATTCGATGCGGCAGACAGCGAAGCCGCCCGCATGCAGGCGCGGACCGCCGTCGACACGGTGTTGGGAACGGTCCTGGAAGGCGAGCGCATCGTTTCGGCGCACGAGCGAGTCTCGGAGCGCGAGCTGGTTCGCCTTCGCGCCTACAACGACGCTCTGGCGGAGCGGGGTCTGGCCAGCCGGGAGAGCCGCAGGCGCATAGCCATCGGCAGCTTCCTGTACGGGGTCCTGATGCTGGGTCTGTTCGCGGTCGTCCTGATGCTGTATCGACCCGCGATCTACCGGGAGGCACGCAGCTACCTGCTGGTGATGGGCCTCGTCGCTCTCGGGCTGGTTGGAGCGAGCGTGATCTACAGGGTCGACTTCCCTCCGGAGCTCGCACCGCTGGTGCTGGTCGCGATTCCGCTCGCGGCGCTCTGGGACGGATTGATCGCCCTGGTCGCGGTCGTCGCCAGCGCCCTGCTGCTGGCGGGCCTCACCGAGATCAACGCGGCCTATTATCCGATCGTCCTGCTCGTGGCCGGGGCGGCAGCGGCGCTCGGGGTGCTCAGACTCCGGAAGCGGACCCACGGCTGGGCGCTGATCGCGGCGATCGCAGGCGCGTACACCGTCTCCGGACTCTCGGTCGGACTGCTCCAGTCCCTTCCGCTTCGACTCCCGGCGGAAACCTCGGCCTGGGGTCTGGTAGCCGCGACCTTGTACACCTTCCTGGCGCTGGGCGCTCTCATCCCGGTCCTGGAGAAGCTCACGGGGATCAGCACCGATCAGACTCTGCTCGAGCTGTCGGATCTCAACGCGCCATTGCTCAGAGAGTTGTCTCGCAAGGCCCCTGGTACGTATGCGCATTCCATCGGGGTCGCGAACCTGGCGGAAGCGGCCTGCCTGGCGATCGGGGCCAACTCCCTGCTCGCCCGGGCGGGCGTCTACTACCACGACATCGGGAAGATGGAGAACCCGCAGTACTTCGTGGAGAATCAGCCCAAGGGCCGCAATCCCCACGATCGACTCACTCCGGCCCGCAGTGCGGCGATCATTCGGGAGCACGTGCGCGACGGGCTGAAGATCGCGACCGAGAACCGGCTGCCACCGTTCATCCACGACTTCATCCGGGAGCACCACGGGACGAGCGTGATCTCGTATTTTCTGGATAAGGCGAAGAGCGAGAGCCCGGACACGGATATCGATCCCAGCGACTTCGCCTACCCGGGCCCGAAGCCGCAGTCGCGGGAGACGGCGATCGTCATGCTCGCCGACGGCATCGAATCCGCGACCCGCGTGCTCCAGGATCCGACGCCGGAGAGAATTCAGGCTACGATCGACGCCATCGTGGACTCCCGCATCGAAGAGGGGCAGCTCGATCAGTGCACGCTGACGCTGCGCGACCTGGAGCGGACGAAGACCGCCTTCGCCCGGATTCTGATCGGCATGTATCACCGACGGATCGAGTATCCGTCCGGGGTCCGGGCCCGCGAGGTGGTCGCAGGTGAGGATCTCGAATTGAGAGGTCGGCCGCCGGCGGACGGCGCCGCGGTAGCCGCGGATGCCCCTGTCGATGCCCGGGTCTGAGCGTCACTCCGACGGCCTGGAACCGGGTGCGCAGGGGGACGCGGGCGTAGTCGTTCACGTCAATGGAGTCCAGCGCTGGCCCATGGCCGGACTGACGAGGGGCGACGTAGTGCGGGCCGCGCGCGCAGCCTTGGAATCCGGTGCCGGCGCAACGACGGGCGAGCTGTCCATCTCGTTCGTCGACGATGCGCAGATCGCAGAGCTGAACGCCCGCTGGCTGGATCGAGCCGGCCCCACGGATGTGATCGCGTTCTCGCTCGGTGACCCGGGATCGGTGCTCGGGGATGTCTACATCTCCGTCGAGACGGCGAGGGTGAACGCCGCCGAGCGGGAAATCGCGCCGGGAGAGGAACTGCTGCGCCTCGTCCTACACGGCACGCTCCACGTGCTCGGCCACGACCACCCGGAGGGCGCTGGCCGCGAGTCCTCCGATATGTATCTGCTGCAGGAGGAGTTGCTTCGGGGTCTGAGTTGCGGCTAGCCTGTCGGGGCGCGCCGCTCAAGCCACCGTCGGGCCCGGGAGTCGTACATGAGGTCGTTTCTTAACAGACTCCGCCGTTACTTCGTCACCGGTCTGGTCGTGATCGCTCCGGTCGGGGTGACGGCCTTCGTTCTCGTGTGGCTGTTCCAGCGACTCGACCCGATTCTGGGCCGTCACCTGCCGACGGTCGAAGGCCGTCACATACCCGGGCTCGGGCTGCTCGTCCTCCTGGCGATCGTGGTGGCGATCGGCTGGCTGTCGCAGATCGCGGTCGGGCGGCGTCTGCTCTACTGGTGGAACACCGGGCTGACCCGGCTTCCTTTCGCCCGCCGGATCTATTCCGCTTCCGCTCAGATCGTGCAGTCGGTCCTGGAGAGGGAAGAGAAGCTGTTTCAGCACTGCGCACTGATCGAATTCCCCGGCCCGGGGATGTGGGCGCTGGCGTTCGAGACCGCGCGCACGCCGCCAGAACTCGAGACGGTCATCGGCGAGCCATCCGTGAACGTGTTTCTTCCCACCGCCCCCAACCCGACCTCGGGATATCTTCTCATCGTTCCCCGCAGCCGGGTGCGTCGTCTGGGCATGAGCGTCGAGGACGGATTGAAGCTCGTGCTCTCCGTAGGCGTCGCGACCCCTGCGACTGTGCCCGCAGGGGATCGATCATGACCGAGTCGACGGACAGGATCGCCGCGATCACCGAGCGCGTGCGGGACCTGCTGCTCCGGCACGATGAAGACACGCTGCGCGGCTACCTGAACGACCAGCACGGCAGCGATCTGGCCGACCTGATCGAGGCACTGGAGCCGGAGCAGAGGGTCGCGCTGGTGGAGTTCCTCCCCGCCGATCTCGCCGCGGATGCCCTGGCCGAGATGGACGATGTCGAGAAGCCGGGTGAGCTGCTCGTCCAGCTCAGGCCGGGTCGGATCGGCGAGATCGTCGAAGAGATGGCCGACGACGATGCAGCCGACATCATCGGTGAGCTCGATCCGGACGATCAGGCGAGGATCCTGTCGTCGCTTCCGGTTCCGGACGCAGCGGAGATCGAGACGCTGCTCGGCTATCCGGAGGAATCCGCCGGCGGCATCATGACGCACGATGTCATCGCGGTCCCATCCGATCTCACGGCGATCGAGGCGATCCAGGAGATCCGGCGGCAGGCGCAGGAAGACTTCGACTTCTACACGATCTTCGTCACCGGGCCCGATGGCGTGCTGAGGGGGGTGGTGGCGCTGCAGGACCTGGTGATCTCGGATCCGGAGCTCCCGATTCTCGAGATCACGGAAGACCCGATGGCCGTGGTACGGGTCACCGACGATCAGGAGGACGTGGGCAGGGTGCTGGCCCGCTACAACATGCCCTCGATCGGCGTGGTCGACCCGGTCGGACGGCTGGTAGGCCGGGTGACGTTCGACGATGTGATCGACGTCATCGAGGCGGAGTCGACCGAGGACATCCTGCGCTTCGCCGCCGTTTCCGACGAAGAGGAAGTCCGGGGCTCCACGCTCGACGCGATCCGGAGCCGTCTTCCCTGGCTCATGCTCAACCTCGCCACCGCCTCGATCGGGGCCTCGGTGGTATGGCGGTATCAGCAGACGATCGAGGCACTGGTGCTGCTCGCCGTGGTCATGCCGATCGTGGCCGGACTGGGCGGAAACGCCGGGACGCAGGCGCTGGCCGTGACGATCCGCCGGATCGCCGTATCGGACGAATCGATCGATCAGCTGTGGAGAGTCGTGGGCAAGGAAGCCCTCGTCGGCCTGCTCAACGGTCTGCTGGTCGGCCTGGTCGCGGCCACGGCCGGACACTTCCTGTTCGGTGCGGGGATGCAATTCGGGGCCGTCGTGCTGTTCGCGATGTGGGGCAACATGGTAGTGGCGTCGTTCGCCGGCGCCTTCTTTCCGATCGCACTCGAAAGCGTCGGGATCGATCCGGCCGTCGCTTCGTCGGTATTCGTCACGGCACTCACCGATCTCTCCGGCTTCCTGTTGCTCCTGGGTCTGGCCACGGCCGTTCTGCTCTGAACTGTGTTGCGCCGACGAGACACCGAATCTGTGGAAGTCCTTCAAAACAGGCGCATTTCAGGCTGGAATGGGTTATGATTGATGGATGCCGGATCGATCGAGTCGGGCATCCAGGGCTGGGGAGATTTCATAGATGACCAGGACTGCCATGCGAGCCGCGGCCGCCGCCTGCCTGTCGGCGCTCTTCGCCGGCTGCGGCTCCGACACGACGGGGCCTTCCGGTCTGGTTGTGCCGCCCGAGTGCCGGATCCTCGATCTGGTTCCCGGCGAGACCGCGATTTTCGAAGGAGCTGCAGCCGTCGATTGTCTCGAGTTCCCGGACTTCGGGGCCGGAGCCGCTTACGAAATGGTCGTCAGCTCCATGTCCCGGAGGCTGGGCTTCCATCCGATGGAGCTCCGCATCACCCCGCCGGACGACCTCGCCGGGCCGGACCTCGCCAGGATCCCCTCGAGCGCGGCCGCTTCGTCGGCTCCCACAGCGGGACTCGAGGCCGCCTGGCGCGCCGGCCAGTCTGCAATGGATTCCCGGCTGCGCCGGTTGGAGAAGCCGATTCTCCCGCAGATCCGCATGACTGCGAGTTCGGCTTCCGGCGGCCTCTTCGACGTGCCGGTGGTCGGCCAGCGGCTCACCTACGCCTTCGCGTGTGTTTCGGACCGTGACTTTCCGAACGCGCCGGACCGCGTGGAAGGGATCGTCCGGCACGTGAGCGATCGCGCGGTGATCGTGGAGGACGTTCAGACGGCCGTTACGCTTTCCACGGAAGAATACCGGCAGATCGGAGACGTCTTCGATGATGTGATCTACGGCACGGATGTCGCCTACTTCGGAACGCCCGCGGACATCGACGGGAACGGCGGTCGGGTGGTGCTGCTCTACACGTCCGGGGTGAACCGTCTGTCCGACGACTATTCCGAGAGCTTCATCGCCGGGTTCACCTGTCCACTGGATCTTGGCTCCGCCGCGGGAAACCGGGCCGAGATGTTCTACCTGATGGTCCCGGATCCGGAAGGCGAGTTCACGGCTGCGGCCGGCGATGGAATCTCGAAGGCGCAGGTCCGCAGGATCACCGACAACACGGTGGCCCACGAGTTTCAGCACCTGATCAACGCGCAGCGGGGCAATGGCGGCGCACAGGATGTATGGATCAACGAGGGCCTGTCGCACCTCGCCGAGGAGATGGTCGGGCATGCCGTGAACGGTTTCGAGCCGGGCACGGCGCTGAGCGGAGAGCAGTTGCTGCAGAGCCAGGCCCGCGTGGACGTGTTCAACAAGTACTATCTGAACAACTGGTTCAACCTGAGCCAGTATCTGCAGGCGCCGGCCGACACGGCGGCACTGCTGAACGCGTCGGATCCGCTCGACTTCAACACGTTCCGCATGCGCGGCGCGTCCTGGAGCTTCCTGCGCTACCTGCTGGACCGCTTCGATGACGGTTCGACGGCCGAGGCCGCCCGGGTCCGGGCCCTGATCGCCTCGTCGGCGTCCGATTCTCGCGATGCCGTGGAGCAGGTGTTCGGCGAACCGTTCGAGACACTGGCGATACAATGGTCCACCATGCTGGTCGCGGCGGGACGGGAAGATGTGACGCCGCCGGCGGAGCTCCAGTTGGCGTCCTACCGCCTCCGGGATGTGTTCGAGTCCCGGATCGGGCTCGCGGTCAATCCCCCGGCGGGCGGCTTCCCGCTCGTCCCGATCCGACAGAATCTGTCACGCGCCGACACCGTGGACGCGCGGTTGTATACCGGCACCGGCCTGTACCTCGAAATCGCCTCTACGCAGGCCGGTTCGGGCACCCGGATCGAGCTGGTCGAGCCGGGAACGGGCGCGACGCTGGCTGAAGCCGTCGAGCCGCGGTTGCAGATCCTGCGCACCCGCTGAGACGGCAGGTCGGGGCATTCGTGACTGACCCGGGACTCGCTGCATTGACCGCGGCTCAGCGGGATCTCGTCGGGCGTTTCAAGTCCGGCCAGCCCCTGGCTCTGTCGCGCACGATTTCCCTGGTGGAGAACCACCGGCCGGGCTTCGAGTCGGTGCTGGAGGCGCTGCACACCGGGGTCGGAGCGGCGCGCCGGATCGGCATCACCGGTCCGCCGGGCGCCGGGAAGTCCACCCTGACCGCATCGCTGGCTCGCCGGTATCGGGATCGAGGCCTGACGGTGGGGATCATCGCGGTGGACCCGAGCAGTCCGTTTACCGGCGGTGCCTTGCTGGGTGACCGGGTCCGCATGGACGACCTGGCCACCGAGCCGGGGATCTTCATCCGTTCGATGGCGAGCCGCGGATCCCACGGCGGTCTGGCGGCCGCCACCCGGGAGGCTGCGGACCTGCTCGATGCCTTCGGGTTCGATCGAATCCTGCTGGAGACGGTGGGTGTGGGGCAGTCGGAACTGGAGGTGGCTTCCTCCGCCGACTCCACGATGGTCGTGCTCGTCCCGGAGTCCGGCGACGGAATCCAGGCGATGAAAGCCGGACTGATGGAGGTCGCCGACCTGTTCGTGGTCAACAAGGCCGACCGCCCGGGCGCGGACCGGCTGAAGAAGGAGATCGAAGTCGTGCTGGCGCTCAGGTCCGGCAGGAAGTCGCCAGGCACCACGGCCCACCACGGCGTGGACCTGTCCGCGATCCGGCAGGATCGGCAGGCCGGGGCCGACGACGGTGGCGCGACCGGGTCGGAAGCGGAGAGCGAAGCGTGGGAGGTCCCGGTGCTGCGTTGCGTTGCCTCGACCGGGGAGGGCGTGATGGATGTGTCCGAGGCCCTCGACGCCCATTTCGAGTGGCTGGAGTCCACGGGCCGCCTGGCGGAGCAGCGAGGTGAGCAGGCGATCGAGCATGCCCGGCTGGTGCTGGAGAGAGCGACGGGGCGACGGGCAATGAGCGCCTGGAAGCAGTGGCTCGCCGGCAGGGACGCCCGATCGGAGGTCGAGAGCCGGTCCCCTTATGCCATCAGCCGGAGCGTATACGCCTCCCTGTGGCCGGACGATCCCGGTTCCGACCGGTGAGACCGGTGAGTTGCACAGCGGTCCCGGTGGATCGCTTCCGTCAAGGCGACGTATATTCCCGCGGACGTCCGAATCGAACAGCGGAAGGGAAGCCATGAGTCAGGTACTGGATCGGGAGGCCGCGGAAGCGCTCCAGGCGGAAGTCGCACGCCGCCGCGCCGAGCTCGAGGAGCTGGAGGACCGGCTCCGCAGCTGGACCGCCGGATACGAGGCGACGCCGAAGCGCGAGGACACCGATTTCACCACGGTCTCGGGCCGACCGATCGGGCCGCTGTACTCGCCGCTGGACACCCGCGACGATCGCTATCTGCGCGACCTCGGATTGCCCGGCGAGTACCCGTTCACGCGCGGCCCGTATCAGACCATGTACCGCACCCGGCTGTGGACGATGCGTCTGTTCTCGGGGTTCGCCACGGCGGAGGAGACCAACGAGCGTTACAAGTTCCTCCTCGCGCGCGGACAGACGGGTCTGTCGGTGGCCTTCGATTTTCCGACCCTGATGGGCTATGACTCCGACGACCCGTTGTCGGAAGGAGAGGTCGGCAAGTGCGGCGTGGCGATCTCGAGTCTCGCGGACATGGAGACTCTGTTCGACGGGATCCCGCTGGACCGCGTCTCCGTCTCCATGACGATCAACGGACCGGCGATCATGCTCTACTGCTTCCTGCTCGCGACGGCGGAGAAGCAGGGCGTCCCGTTCGACCGCGTCCGCGGCACGATCCAGAACGACATTCTGAAGGAATACATGGCGCAGCACGCGTGGATCTATCCGCCCGAGCCCGCGCTGAAGATCATCACCGACATTTTCGAGTGGTCGGCGGAGCACGCGCCGAGATTCAACACGATCTCGATCAGCGGCTATCACATCCGCGAAGCCGGTGCGACCGCCGGGCAGGAGCTCGCCTACACGCTGAAGAACGGCTTCACGTACGTCGAGCACGGGATCGCGCGCGGCCTGGACGTGGACGAGTTCGCGCCGAGGCTCTCGTTCTTCTGGGACGTGCACAACGATTTCTTTGAAGAGATCGCCAAATTCCGGGCCGGCCGCCGGATCTGGGCCCGTCACATGCGGGACGTGTACGGTGCGAAGGAGCCGGAGAGCTGGCGTCTGCGAACCCATGCCCAGACGGCCGGCGTGACGCTGACGGCGCAGCAGCCCTACAACAACGTGGCGCGCGTCGCCTATCAGGGCCTGGCCGCCGTGCTGGGAGGGACCCAGTCGCTCCATACCAACGCCCTGGACGAAACGCTCGCGCTGCCCACCGAGCACGCCGTGCGCATCGCTCTGCGCACTCAGCAGATCCTCGCACACGAGACGGGCGTCGCCAACACGATCGACCCGCTGGCCGGATCGTACTTCGTGGAGCACCTGACCGATGAGCTGGAGCGTGAGGCGGAGGCGATCTTCGCCGAAATCGATGAGCTCGGCGGTGTCGTGCCGGGCATCGAGACCGGCTACTTCCAGGGCCGGATCGCCCGCTCGGCACGGCGGTTCCAGGAGGAGGTCGAGGCCGGAAGTCGCGTCGTAGTCGGCGTGAACGCGTTCGAGGAGGCCGAGGAGGATCACGGAGTGGAGATCCTCAGAATCGACGAGTCCGCGGGAGCGACGCAGCGGCGCCGGCTTGCCGAGTTGCGGGCCCGTCGGGATGAGGCCGAGGTCGACCGGACGCTCCGGCTGCTGAATGCCGCGGCGCGGAACGATGACAATCTGCTGCCCCCGATGCTCGATGCAGTCCGGGCGTATGCGACGCTCGGGGAGATCCGCCAGGCGTTGGAGGACGTGTACGGGCGGTTCAAGGAGCCGATCTCGTTCTGATCTTCCCGCGCAGCCGGGCCCACGACCTCCCGCCCGATTCGACATGCGAGCCGGCGCGCCGGAGGCGAACCACAGCTGGAGCGAACCCATGAGCGAGAAGAAGATCCGGGTCCTCGTGGCCAAGCCCGGCCTGGATGGACACGACCGGGGCGCGAAGGTGATCGCGGCCGCCCTGCGCGACGCGGGGATGGAGGTGATCTACACCGGCCTGCACCAGACGCCCGAGAAGATCGCCGCCACGGCGCTGCAGGAGGACGTGGACGTGGTGGCGCTGTCGATCCTGTCAGGGGCCCACATGACCCTGTTTCCCCGCGTACTGGCGCTGCTGGCCGAGAACGGAATGGACGATGTGCTGCTGACCGGGGGCGGCATCATCCCGAGCGAGGACATCGAGGCGCTGCAGGCTCAGGGGGTCGGTCGGCTGTTCGGCCCGGGCACCACGACCGCGCAGGCGGTGGAGTACATCGCCGGCTGGTATGCGGGCAGCGGTCGCGGCTCGGAGGACGGATGACCGGTTCCGGATCCCGGATGCGGGGCAAGGTCGATGAACTGCGCGCACTCGAGGAGCGCCTCCGCCAGGGCGGCGGGCCCGCGCGGATCGAGAAGCAGCACGGCCAGGGGAAGCTGACGGCCCGCGAACGGATCGAGCGACTCATAGATCCGGGCGGCTGCTTCCTGGAGATCGGGCTGCTGATGGCCTGGGACCGCTACGACGGGCAGGCTCCGGCCGCGGGCGTGGTCACGGGTGTCGGGGAGGTGTCGGGCCGGGTGGTGGTGATCGTCGCCAACGACGCGACGGTGAAAGCGGGTAGCTGGTGGCCCGAAACGATCACCAAGATGCTGCGTGCGCAGGAGATCGCGATGCGGTGCCGGGTTCCGATCCTCTACCTGGTGGACTCCGCCGGCGTGAATCTGCCCTATCAGGGAGGCGTGTTTCCCGGCCAGTACGGGGCGAGCCGGATCTTCTACTACAATTCGATCATGCGGCACTATCTCGACGTGCCGCAGCTGTCGGCGGTGATGGGCCCCTGCATCGCGGGCGGCGCCTACCTGCCCGCGCTTTCAGATTCGATCGTGATGGTGGACGGGACGAGCTTCATGGGACTGGGAGGGCCGAACCTGGTAAAGGGCGCCACCGGCCAGGACGTGGAGACGGAGGAGCTGGGTGGTGCGCACACCCACAACGTGATCAGCGGAGTGGCCCACTACGAGGTGGCCGACGACCTGGAGTGCATCGAGAAGCTGCGGGACCTGGTCGCGGACCTTCCGGAGCCGAAGCTGCCTGCGCCGGCCGATCAGCCGCGCGCCCCGGCCCGGCCCAGCACCGACGTGTACGAGCTGATGCCGGACGATCACCGGCAGCCCTACGACGTCCGCGCCATTCTGGACACCTTCCTCGATGATGGGCGGTTCGATGAATTTCAGGCCGGCTACGCGCCCGAGATGCTCACAGCGGTCGGGCGTCTGATGGGCCGACGGGTCGGCGTGATCGCCAACCGCCGCGGGATGTACAAGGATCCGGCGGGAGGGCCGCCGAAGTTCGGTGGGATCGTATATGCCGACAGCGCCGAGAAGGTCGCCTACTTCATGGACATGTGCGACCGGCAGAAGATGCCCCTGCTGTTCGTCCAGGACGTCAGCGGATTCATGGTGGGCGTGGAGGCCGAGCACTCGGGGATCATCCGGGCCGGCGCCCGAATGGTGGAGGCGATGGCCACCGCGCGCGTGCCGAAGATCGTGCTGACCACCAACCACGCCAGCGGTGCGGGCTACTACGCCATGGCCGGACAGGGCTTCGATCCCGACTTCATCTTCACCTGGCCGACAGGCCGGATGGGAGTGATGGAGGGCGAGTCGGCGGTGCGGGCGATTTACGGCTCGCGCATCGACCGGGCTGCCGAGGCGGGCGAACCACTGGATGCGGAGACGCAGGCGGCGATGGAGCACACCCGGCAGGAGTACGAGAAGCAGCTGGACGCGACGTACGCGGCTGCCCGGGGCTTCGTGGATGCGATCATCGTTCCCGAAGAGACGCGCGAGGTACTGGATCTGGCGCTCCGCTGCTCGCTGGAGAACCCGGCACCCCACGTGGGGACTTTCACGCTGCGCGACGACGGATGAGCGGGAGATGCGGGAGAAAGCGATGAGCGAGCGGGTCGTGAGGGTCGCCTCGGGGCAGGGTTTCTGGGGAGACTGGCAGGAGGCGCCGAAGCTCCAGGTCCGGCACGGCCCGATCGACTACCTGATGCTCGACTACCTGGCCGAGATCACGATGTCGATCCTGCAGAAGCAGCGGGAGCGAGACCCGACGAGCGGCTACGCGCGCGATTTCGTCCCTCTGATCGCGGGCCTCGCGCCGGACCTGATCGGCCGGAACATCCGGGTGGTGAGCAACGCGGGCGGGGTCAACCCCGAGGGCTGCCGCCGGGCGCTGTTCGAGGCGCTGGATGAGGTCCCCACTTCACGGCCGTTGCGCGTGGCGGTGGTGACCGGGGACGACCTGATGGAACGGCTGGACGGGCTGCTGGCCGACGGACACGAACTGCGGAACATGGAGACCGGAGAGCCCCTGGCGGCGATCCGGGAGCGCGTCCAGGCAGCGAACGCCTACATCGGCGCAGGGCCGATCATCGAAGCGCTTCGCAGGAAGGCCGACGTGGTGGTGACGGGCCGGTCCACGGACACGGCCCTGACGTATGCTCCGCTGATGTTCGAACACGGCTGGGCGGCCGACGACTGGGACCGGATCGCCGCGGGCGTCGTCGCCGGTCACATCAACGAGTGCGGGGCGCAGGCGACGGGTGGCAACACGCTGTTCGACTGGCGGGGCGTGGACCTCGCGGCTCCCGGCTATCCGATCATCGAGATGTCTTCCGACGGCAGCTTCGTGGTGACCAAGCACGCGGACCTCGGCGGACGCGTGACCTGGGCCACGGTTTCGGAACAACTGGTCTATGAAATGGGCGACCCCGCGGAATACATCACGCCGGATTGCGTGGCGGACTTCCGGACGATCCGCCTGCGGGATCGGGGCGAGAACCGGGTCAGGATCTCCGGAGTGCGGGGATCGGCGAGAACCGGAATGCTGAAGGTCTCGCTCGCCTACCGGGACGGCTGGAAGGCCACGGGGACCCTGGTCTATGCCGCGCCGGACGCGCTTGCGAAGGCGCGCCGCGCCGACGAGGTCCTGCGGGCGCGGCTGCGACGGCTCGGCCTCAGATTCGACGAGATCCGTACCGAGTTCGTCGGAGCGGGCGCGTGCGCCGGTCTCGCGCCGGAGGATCTGCCGCCGGAACTGGTTCAGGCGCTTCCCGAAGTCGAGCTCAGGGTGGGAGTCCGCGGAGAGAATCGCGACGCGGTGGAGCGGTTCACGCGTGAGCTCGCGCCGCTCATTCTCGCCGGTCCTCCGTCGGTCACGGGATTCGCGGCCGGGCGGCCCCGGGTGCAGGAAGTGATGGCGTACTGGCCGGCCCTCATCGATCGAACGGCGGTGGAGAAGGAGCTTCGGGTGGAAGTGAGCCACGCATGAAGGTACGACTCGATCGACTCGCGATCGCGCGATCGGGGGACAAGGGAGATGCGGCGAACATCGGTGTGATCGCCATCGCGCCCGGGGCGTTTCCGGTGCTGCTGGAGCAGCTGACGCCCGAGCGGGTCAAGGAGCGATTCTCGGCCGTATGTCGCGGCAGGGTGGACCGGTACGAGCTGCCGAATCTGTTCGCCCTCAACTTCCTGCTGCACGAATCGCTGGGCGGAGGAGGCACGGTATCGCTGATGCTGGATGCCCAGGGGAAGACGTACGCCGCGTTCCTGCTGCAGATGGAAGTGGACGCTCCGGAGGATGTCGTGTCGGCATGCGACATGGTCCGCTCCGGAAAGGAACCGGGGAGGCCCGTGTGAGCGAGCTGGTACGAAACAGGGTGGACGGCGAGGCCGGGATCGCCCGTATCGTCCTGAACAGGCCGGAGCGCCGAAACGCTCTGAACTTCGAGCTGGTCGAGGAGCTCAAGGACTGTCTGGCGCTCGCCGACGCCGACGAGCGAATCCGGGTCGTCGCCATCTCGGGTGCCGGCAAGGACTTCTGCGCAGGAGCCGATCTGGAGGACGTCGCCGAGGCGAACGAGAAGGGCGTGCTCGCCAGCCTGGAAGATGCGGAATCACTCGGTGAGCTGTTCCTCCTGATCCGTCGGATGGACACGCCCGTCGTCTCCGTCGTGCACGGACGCGCGCTGGCCGGGGGCTGTGGGCTGGCCACCGCGTGCGATCTCGTGTTCGCCGCCTCGGACGCGACATTCGGATACCCGGAGGTGCGCCTGGGCTTCGTTCCCGCGATGGTGATGGCGATCCTCCGCCGGTCGGTGGGCGAAAAGCGTGCGTTCGAACTGATCTCCCTCGGAGAGGCGATCGACGCCGCGGAAGCAGCCGCCGTCGGTCTCGTCAACCGCGTTTTTCCGACCGCAGAATTCGAGGATCGAGTCGACGAAGTGCTCGCGGAGCTCGCGGCGCGAAGCGCTTCGGCTGTGAGCCTCGGAAAGCGCTTGCTGTACCAGATCGACGGTGCCAGCTTCGAGGCGGCGATCCGCTCGGGCGCTCAGCTCAATGCACTGGCCCGGCAGACGGATGACTGCAGGGCGGGCATCGCGGAGTTTCTCGCCCGCCGGAAGTCGTGAGTTCGGTTCACGTCGGTGTCGCCGGGTCCCGCGACGCGGAGCTCCCGCCAGGGTTGAACCGGTAGCCGGAGCAGGAAGCGCTCCGGCCGCCATTGACAGGAAGCAGCACGATGCAGGGCGAATCGACCCCTTCCGAGATGAAGTCAGCAGCCGGCGGAGCCGGCCTCGACGGAACGCGAGCCACGCTTCTGGTGGTCACGATCGTCCTGGCGCTCGCCGGGGCCCGCCTGCTCGGCATGGGCGGGAGAAGCGCGATCACGGGAGGCGTCCTGCTGCTCATCGCCGCGCTGGCAGCCGAGGCGGTGGCGCTGGGCAGCGGCAGTTGGGGTCCGCTGGTGGAAGGGAACCTGGACTTGAGCTCCCGGCTCGGTCTGGGGGTGCTCGGCGGGATTCTGGCCGGCCTGTTCCACGCATTGCTCTCCCTCGCCGCGGGCTGGACCGGGATCGCAGGCCTGCTGGCGCCGGGTCTGGACGTGCACCTGGCGGCTGGCGACTGGGGCATGCGTCTGTTGCAGGGAACCGCGTGGGGATTCCTGTTCGGGCTCGTGTTCCGCCTGGTCCCCGGTTCCGACTTCGTCAGCAAGGGAGTGGTGGCGAGCCTGGTGTTCAGCGCCTATGTCCTGCTGATCCGATTCCCGTTCTTCGAATCGGCGGGCTTTCTGGGACTGGAGCACGGGGCCCTCACTTCGCTGCTGGTGATCTGCGGCAACGCGCTGTGCGGAGTCATCGTGGCAGGTGTTATCGCGTGGGGGACGCGCAGTCCGGATCGGCCGGTCAGCCAGCCGCTGGTAACCGGGACGGCTTCGAGCCGGTGACGCCGGAGGACCGTGGCGAGGAGTATTCGCGCTGGCTCAGATTCCAGGTCTGGCTGGCCATGGCCGGCATGCTCACGTGGTTGGCCGGCGCGGCGACCGGGAGCTCGTTCGTCGCGGGGCTGGGGACGGGAATCATGGCCTCGGCGCTGGCGTTGAGAATCCTGCGTGGTAAGAGACCGGGGGAAGAGTCGGGCGGCGACGGCGCCTGACACTTTCCCCTCCGATCCGGCGCCGCTCAGCGGCGCCCTGCGCTTACTCCGAAATTTCGCAGCCGTCCAGGCAGCCGCGGTACAGGTGGACGCACGGTTCCTCGTTTCCCAGGGGAGCCGCGCCGGCCTGACAGACCATGTTCACCAGCTCGCAGTATGCCCGGCAGACCTTGCCGGCGGCCTGGGCGGCCGAAGCCTCCGGCGGTGCGGGCTGGATCGAAGCCAGCAGCAGCGCGAGTCCCGCTACAAGTCGGATCTTCATCTGTTCATCTCCCGGTTGATTAGAGTTTTCCGATGTTGCAGCCGGCAAGGCAGCCCCAGATGTACAGGTCACAGCGCCAGTTCTCGAGGTCTTCGCAGGACCTGGCCTCCGCGGCCTTCTCGGCGCAGTGGTCCGTGCAGCTCCTGGCCTTCTCTCCGAACGCCTGGGGCGGGCTGGCGCCGAAGGTGAACAGGGCGGCGGCCAGCGCGGCCAGCGCCGGTGTCGAGCGATTTCTCATATCAGCCTCCTCGGTGGTTCCGGGTGCCGCGCGTTCCGTCGCGCCGCGCGGCTTCACTCGCCCGTGCCGGGTGCACGGGGCGGCGATGCGTGCAGCAGTGCCCGGGCCTCCGCCGGCTCGAGCACGCCCTCACGTCGTTCGATCAGCCGGCCGTCGTCTCCGATCGCGATCACCGTCGGTACGACGCCGATTCCGAGCCGTATGGCGAAGCGGGACCTGTCGAGCGGCTCGAGCAGCCGTACGCCCGGAAGCTCCTTCGCCACCCAGTCCACGGCGCCGGACCCGGCGCCCAGGGAGATCGCGGCGAACCGTTCGGGACCCGGCTCCGCGGCTCTCAGCGCTTCCCTCCACGCGGGGGTGGTGCGCTCGCAGGAGGGGCAGGTGGAGAGAAAGACGAGAAACGTGAGCGGTGACAGATCGACGAGTCGCACCGTGTCACCAGTCGGGAGATTCCGGAGCAGGAGGCTGCCGGGCACCCGGTCTCCCGGATCCACCTGTCGGTGCTCCCGGATCCAGGGCAGGACCCGGTCTCGGGCGATCAGTCCGCCCGCGAGCAGCAACGCGAGGACTGTAAGCAGGTTCAGGACCGTCTCCGCGGCCCCGCCGTTCCTGTCCATCGCCCGGCCTCCTCCGTTGAGATTCGTTTCCAGGGACTCGAGGCTCGGACCGCCTCGTCAACGTTCGCTCATCGCACCCCCGCGCCCGCCGCTGGATGAGCGGGCGGTGAGGTCCCGACTCACTTCAGGCGCATGGGACTCGAGTCCGGCGACCATGCTGACGGCCGCGACACCGAGGCGCTTCGGCGGATTCTCGGACAGGTATTCGGCCACCAGGAGCTCCGGTCCGGCCAGGCTGCGGTGATCCGTGCGATCCTCGCCGGGCGGGATGTGCTCACGGTGCGCGCGACGGGATTCGGTAAGTCCCTGTGCTATCAACTCCCTGCACTTCTGCTCCGGAGACCGACGGTGGTGATTTCGCCGTTGATCGCCCTGATGCAGGACCAGGTCGCCGGGCTCAGAAACCGGGGTGTGGACGCGGCCGCGCTCACCTCGGCCCTGGAGGCGACCGAGCGCTCCGCGCTGGTGGCCCGGATTCGGACCTCGCCGCCGAGGCTTCTCTATCTTTCGCCCGAGGGCCTCGCGACCCGCCGCATCCGCGACCTGGCCCCGCGGCTCGCGCCCGCCTGCGTGGTGGTGGATGAGGCGCACTGCATCAGCGAGTGGGGCCATGACTTCCGTCCGGACTATCGGAATATCGGGGAGTTCCTCGTGGCGGCGGGCCGTCCGCCGGTGGCCGCGTTCACGGCTACGGCCACCGCGGCCACCCGGGATGACATCGAGGTCTGCCTGGGCCTTCGACACCCGGTCCGGTTCGTGAGCACGGTGGACCGTCCGAACCTCTGCTGGTCGGTCAGTACGGCGGCGCGTCATGGCGCGGCGCTGCCGGTGCTGGCGGAGGCGATCGAGACGGCGCTCGAGTCTGGACGACAGGCCTCCGCGCTGGTCTACCTGCTGTCTCGCGCCGGAACCGTCCGACTGGCGCACGAGCTGCGCAGGCGCGGGATGGGAGCCGCGGTGTACCATGCGGGTCTCGATGGCTCTACTCGGGCGGCGCTTCAGGAGCGCTTCCTGGCCGGTCGGTATCGGGTCATGTGCGCCACCAGCGCCTTCGGCATGGGGATCGACCATCCGCGGATCCGGCTGGTGGCCCATCTCGGCATGCCCGCGGCGCTCGAGGCGTACGTACAGGAGGCGGGCAGGGCGGGCCGTGACGGTCTCCCGGCTCGCTGCCTGCTTCTGCCGACCCGGGGCGACATCGAGCTGCATCGGAGCCGGATCCGTGAGCGAGGGCGGAGACTTGACCTGGATCGGAACCAGGCGCGCGAGATCGCCGCACGATCGCGCGCCCGGCTCGGTGCGATGCGCGGATATGTCGCCGCGAGGGGATGCAGACGCGCGGTGATCGCCCGATATTTCGGCGAGCCGCCACCGGTGTGCGCAGGGTGCGACCGCTGCGGACCGCGGGACGGAGCAGCCGGGTGGCAGCCGTGACAGGCAACCCCGGCCGCAGGCCGACCGTCCGAATCAGCGAGGCCGCGCCACCGGTGCAGGGGCTCCGCGAGACCGTGGCGCCAACCGCCATCAGAGGAAACGACAGATGATGCCTTGCAGTCCGTATTACGTGCACGTGCGCCGCGTCCGGGCCGGCCTGCTCCGCGTCGGCTCCAGCGGATCGGCCCGCGCCACGACGCTGGTCGCGCTCGGCGCACTGCTGCTGCCCGGAGCCTCCCGGGCCCAGCAGCCGGTCCGGCTCGGCGAGCCGGATGCGATCGCGGCCGAACCGCGGGGATCGATCACCGGACTCCGCGTCCTGCGAGGTGGTGGTGTCCTCGTCGCCGATGGCGCCGAGAGCCGACTGGTCCGTCTGTCGCCCGATCTGTCCCGGGCGACAGTCATCGGACGCGAAGGACAGGGTCCCGACGAGTATCGACAGCCCGACGGCCTGTTCGCTCTGCCCGGTGACTCGACCCTGATGACGGATCTGGGCAACGGACGCCTCGCCGTTCTCTCGCCGGACGGATCGATCGTGCGGACGGCTCCGATCGCGCGGGACGGGACAGACGGAGGCATGCTCCTCGTGCTGCCGCAGGGGACCGACGCCGAGGGGGGGGTGTGGTTCACGACCCGGGCCGGGCCGGGCATGCGCCTGGAGGACTCGCTGCAGGTTCGGCGGCTGGATCCCGTGACGGGCGCCATCGAGACCGTCGCGCGTCTGGCGCCTCCTCCGATGCGCCGCTCGTCCGGCGGCGGTGGAGACCGGCAGGAGGAGCGGGTCATGCCGATTCCGTTCGGCCCCGAAGATGCCTGGGCGGTCGGTCCCGGGGGACTCGCGATCGTCCGGGCCGAGCCCTACAGGCTGGTGCGTGTCCGGCCGGACGGGGCTCAGGTCACCGGCCCGGAGATCGACTGGGACCCGGTCCAGGTGAGACGGGCCGACCGGGAGGAATGGCTGAACGCGCTTTCCGGGGGACTGATGGTGATGGTCACGGAGGAAAACGGTGTCCGCAACACCAACTTCAGCCGCGGCGGCAGGCCTCCGGGGCTGGACATCGACGCCTTCGAATGGCCGGAGACGAAGCCGGCTTTCGCGCCGCGGGGCACCTACGTCGATTTCGCGGGCCGCGTGTGGGTGCAGAGGTACGTCGAGGCAGGGTCGCCGTCACTGTATGACGTGTTCGGGCCTGACGGACGGCTGTCGGGGCAGGTGGAGCTGCCCGAGGGGCGCCGGCTGGTCGGATTCTCTCGGGACCATGTCTACCTGGCCCGCACGGACGAGCTGGACTTCCAGTGGCTCGAGCGATATCCCGAGCCGACGGTTTCCCGTCCCGACCGGTAGAGGTCCGGCGGTACCCGTTTCCGGACCCGGCCCGTTCCGGTAGTTTTCGGCAGTTGATTCGCGGTCCGGACGGGATCGACCCCGATCTCGAGCGCGCCGCCGGGCCTTCCGCACGAGTCGCACGCAAGCCGGAGAATAGATGACGGATCTCGATCTGTATCTGGAAGACCACCACATCATGTTGCGTGACATGGTGCGCGAGTTCGCCGAAGCGGAAATCGCGCCGGTGGCGCACGAGTACGATGAGTCCGAGGAGTTCCCCTGGGAATCGGGGAAGAAGATGGCGGAGCTCGGGCTGTTCGGGATCCCGTTTCCCGAGGAGTACGGCGGCGCCGGGATGGACCTGATCTCCTCGGTTATCGTCTCCGAGGAACTGGCCCGGGTCGATGCGAGTCACTCGATCATGGTCGGTGCGCACATCTCCCTCGCCGGCACACCGATCCACCGCTGGGGCACCGAAGACCAGCGTCGACGGTATCTGTCCCCGCTGGCCACGGGAGAGGCACTGGGAGGATTCGGGCTTACGGAGCCGGGTTCGGGGTCGGATGCCAGCGGCATGGCCACCCTCGCTGAGCGCAGGGGAGATCACTACCTGATCAACGGCCAGAAGACGTGGATCACGCACGGGGGAGTAGGAGAGATCTTCCTGCTCGCGGCCGTGACGGATGCAGCGGCCGGCAACCGGGGGGTCAGCGCCTTCATCGTCACGAAGGAGACGTGTGACCTGGAGAAGGCGCGCGAGCTCGGGTTCGGGCACAGCGAGACGCTGACTCCGATGCCGGGTTTCTCGACCGGACAGAAGCTGCGCAAGCTGGGCTGGAACGCCTCGGACACCCGCGAACTGATCCTCGAGAACGTGGAGGTCCCCGCCGAGAACCTCGTGGGAGAGGAGAACCAGGGCTTCAAAGTGTTCCTCGATACGCTGGACGGCGGGAGGATCTCGATCGCCGCCCATGCCGTGGGGATCGCGCAGGGGGCGCTGGATGCCTCGCTTCGCTATACCGGGGAGAGGGAGCAGTTCGGTCGGCCGATCAATCGGTTCCAGGGGATACAGTTCAAGCTCTCCGACATGGCCACCCGCATTCACGCCGCCCGATTGATGACCTATCATGCCGCCTGGCTGAGGCAGAATGGCAGGCCGCACAAGAAAGAGGCCTCGATGGCGAAGCTGTTCGCCTCGGAGACGGCGATGGACGTGACGATCGACGCCGTGCAGGTCCACGGGGGCTACGGATACAGCCGGGAGTACCCGGTGGAGCGGATGATGCGCGACGCGAAGATCACCGAGATCGGGGAGGGAACGAGCGAGATCCAGCGGATCGTGATCGCGCGGGAGCTGCTGAAGGAGCTGGCGCTCTGAACGCCCGAAGTGGTGTCAGGGCGATACCTGCCGTAAATTGACCGACTGGGCCGCGAGCCGTAGACGCCGCGGCCCTTTCGCGTAGGGGAACGATTGGCCGTGAACGACCCGCGATAGGGCGGGGCCTGGATAACTATGCGCAGGGAAATCGTGATCGACGCCGCCGGGACCGAAACCCGGGTGGCGATCGTGGAAGATGGCCGGCTCGTGGAGCTGATGCACGAGCGGGCGGAAGACGAACGGATGGTCGGAGACCTCTACCTCGGCAGGGTCGAGGCGGTTCTTCCGGGCATCCAGGCGGCGTTCGTGGACATCGGAACCGAGAAATCGGCCTTCCTGCACGTCTCGGATCTCGCCGAAGAGACCGACGACGAGAACGGCAACGGAAGCAGCCGCCGTTCCCGGCGTTATCCGCCGATCCAGGACCAGGTGGAGCGGGGTCAGGAGATCCTGGTCCAGGTGACGAAGGAACCGATCGGCACCAAGGGACCACGCGTCACTTCCCAGGTCTCGCTGCCCGGGCGATTCGTGGTGTTCATCCCCGACAGCTCGCACGTCGGCGTGAGCCGCAAGATCGAGGACCGCGAGGAGCGTTCCCGGCTGCGGGCCGTGGCCCGTGAGGCGCTGGGCAACGGATCGGGCGGCGTGATCGTCCGGACGGTCAGCGAAGAACTGAACCGCAAGACGCTCGAGAAAGAGCTGTCGACGCTGCGGAAGACCTGGGCGAAGATCCAGCGGCGCGAGCAGAGCATGAAGGCGCCTGCGCTCGTACACCGCGAGGAAGAGCTCACCTCGGGGATCATCCGTGACCTGTTCAGTGAGAAGATCGACCTTCTCACGGTCAATGACGACGGGCTGCTTCACGAGATCCGCTCCTACCTCGGCCAGGTGGCCCCCGAGCTGCTGGACCGCGTCACGCTGTACGAGGGAGACGCTCCGATCTTCGACCATTTCGGGATCGAAGAGGAGATCCGGGCCGCCTTCCGTCGCCGGGTGGAGCTGAAGTCGGGTGGCCACATCGTGATCGAGCACACCGAGGCACTGGTCGCCGTGGACGTCAACACCGGGCGGTATACGGGGAAGAAGGACCCGGCGAAGACGATCCTGCGGACCAACCTGGATGCCGCGGCGGAGATCGCCCGACAGCTGCGCCTGCGCGATATCGGCGGGATCATCGTCTGCGATTTCATCGACATGGACGAAAAGGACGCCCGCGAGAAGGTCTACCACGAGGTGAAGAGCCACCTCGGGCGTGACAGGGCCCGGACCAAGGTGTTCGGCATCTCGGACCTCGGTCTGCTCGAGCTGAGCCGCCAGCGGGTCAGGCCGAGCCTGGTGCAGATGATGACCGTGCCCTGTACCAGCTGCGATGGAACCGGAAGGGTGCTGGCGCCGGAGACCGTCGTTCGACGGATCGAACGGACACTGCGGCGGGCGAAGTCGATGGGGGAGAAGCGTCCGATCACCATGAGGGTCCATCCGGAGGTCGCGCTGTATCTGCTGGAGGAGGAGCCCGAGTTCCTCCGTACCACCAGCGCCGAATGCGGCATGGATCTGGACGTGCGTGACGATCCGCTGCTCGGCCACGATGAGTACCGGCTGCTCGCGGCACCCGCCGATACGGACGTCACCTCCCGCTTCGCGGTTGCCTGAAGAACCGATTCTCTGATTGACAGCCGCAGGCTCCGGAAGTATCCTTACGGGCTACGAATCGACGGAAACCAACTGCCGGGAACACGATAACGATGTACGCGATTTTCGAGGCGAAGGGCAAGCAGTTCCGCGCCGAGCCGGAGATGACTCTGCTCGTACCGACCCTGGACGCGGAGCCGGGCGAGAAAGTGACGTTCGATCAGGTGCTTCTGGCCGGTCGCGACGACGAGGTGATCGTCGGTCGTCCGTCCCTGGAAGGCGCCTCCGTCGCCACCGAGGTGGTACGCCACGGCCGCGGCGAGAAGATCATCGTCTACAAAATGAAGCGCCGGAAGGGCTACCGTAAGAAGCAGGGCCACCGGCAGGGATTCACCGAGATCCGCGTGGTGGACATCGATTTCGGGGCTGGCCGATCGGTGGAAGCGCCGAAGGTCGAAGCGCCGAAGAAGAAGAAGCCGGTGAAGGACGAGGCAGCCACGCCGGAGAAGAAGCCGGCGAAGGCGGCAGCCGACAAACCGGCGGTGGAGCAGGACCGGGACGAAACGCCCGAGGCGGTGGAACCGGTGAAAGCCGAGGCGGCCGTCGAGATCGACGCGACGGACACGGCCCGCGAACTCGCGGCCGAGGCGGGCATCGACCTGGCGACGATCGAGGGGACAGGCAAGGAAGGTCGCGTTCTGAAGTCTGACGTTCAGAAGGCGATCAAGGCACAGGAAGGAAGCTGAGTCATGGCGCACAAGAAGGGAGTCGGATCGAGCCGCAACGGTCGCGACAGCAACCCGAAGTATCTCGGTGTGAAGAGGTACGGCGGTGAGACCGTGGTCGCGGGCAACATCATCGTCCGGCAGCGCGGCACCCGGATTCACCCGGGCCGCAACGTCGGCCGCGGAAACGACGACACGCTGTTCGCCCTTTCGGACGGTGTGGTGACCTTCGCGAATCAGCGGGGGGGTAGGAAGATCGTGAGCGTCCTTCCCGCCTGATTCGAGAGACTTCGCGGCAGCGAACGGGCCCCGGCGCGATCTCCGATCGACCGGGGCCTTCGTGCGTCAGGAGCCCTTGAACTCCGGCGTGCGTTTGCCGAGGAACGCTTCGACTCCCTCGTTCTTGTCATCGGTCGAGAACAGCAGTCCGAACCATGCCCGCTCGAACTTCAGCCCTTCGTCCAGCGGCATGCGTCGCGCTGCGAGGATCGTCTCCTTCGCCGCCTGCAGAGCGACCGGGGACCGACTGGCGATCCCGCGGGCGAACTCCAGCGTCGTGTCACGAAGCTCATCCGGCGGCAGGACCTGCTCCACGAGTCCGATCCGCGCCGCTTCCTCCGCCCCGATGAGCGTTCCGCTCATGATCAGGCGATTGGCATGCCCTTCGCCCACGAGGCGGGGAAGGCGCTGCGTGCCGCCACCGCCCGGTATGATTCCCAGGTTGACCTCCGGCTGTCCGAGCTTCGCCTTCTCGGAAGCGATACGGATGTCGCAGGCCATCGCCAGTTCGCAGCCGCCCCCGAGGCAGAATCCGTTGATCATCGCGATGATGGGCTTCGGAAAGGCCTCCATGAGCGAGTAGATGTCGCCGGCCTGCATCGATCGATACTGCTCCACGGCCCTGGCGTCCTTGAACTCCGCGATGTCGGCGCCCGCGATGAACGACTTGTCGCCGGCGCCGGTGATCACCACCACCCGCACGTCGTCGTCTTCGGCGAGCTCCCGGAAGGCGGCGAACAGCGCCTTGCGGACTTCCGCGTTGAGCGCGTTCATCTTCTCCGGCCGGTTGACCGTGAGGAGGGCGACCCGGCCCTCCAGTTTTTCCACCAGCAGCACGTCACTCATGATCGAATCCTTTGGTTCAGTCCCAGCTGTAGAAGCCCTCCCCGGACTTCTTCCCGAGCTTCCCTTCGTTCACCATCCGCTGCAGCAGCTCCGGCGGGCGGAAGCGGTCACCGCCCAGCTCGTCATGCAGGTACCGGGCGATCTCCAGCCGGACGTCGAGCCCGACGAGGTCCGTCAGTCGCAGAGGGCCCATGGGGTGCCGATAGCCGAGCTCCATTGCGAGGTCGATGTCCTGCGGCGTGGCCACCTCCTCCTGCACCATCCGGATCGCCTCCAGGCCGAGGGCGACCCCGAGCCGTGACGAAGCGAAGCCGGGGCTGTCACGCACCACGATCGGCTGCTTTCCCAGCCCGATGGCGAAGTCCCGGGCTCTCTCCACCACCCGTTCCACCGTTCTGTCGCCCCGCACGACCTCCACGAGCACCATGATGTGGACCGGATTGAAGAAGTGCAGGCCGATGACCCGTTCCTGACCGGGAAGCACGTCGGCGATCGAGCTGATCGACAGCGACGAAGTGTTGGAAGCGAGAATCGCATCGGCGGCGACGGTCGCGGCGGCCCGTCCGAGAAGCTCCCGCTTCAGTTCCAGGCGTTCGGGCACCGCCTCGATGACCAGGTCGGCGCCGACGACCGCCGATTCGAACCCGGGCTCGATCCGCAGGTGGTCCAGGGCAGCATCGCGCGAGGCCGCGTCCAGCTTCCCGAGCTCGACCCCGCGATCCAGGTTCGCCCCGATCCGGGTCCGGGCTCGATCCAGCGCCTCGGGATCGGCGTCGAACAGCCGGGTGTCGTGCCCCGCGGCCGCACATACCTGCGCGATTCCGTGTCCCATGGTGCCCGCTCCGAGCACGCTGACGGCGCCGATCCTCGGCAGCTCCGGATCGCACGACATCAGAGATCCTCCGGCGGACCGCCGGCCGGGTAGTCCCAGGAGATCGACTTGCGCCGGATGATCCCGAAGGCCTCGAACCCCAGTTCTTCGGCCAGTCGATTGGGCAGCTCATCCAGGGCGCTGGTGAACAGCCGGACTTCCGTCAGCTCCATGCCGCGCGCCCAGCGATACGCCGCATCCAGCAGGCTGTTCAGGTGTCCGCGCCCCCTTGCCTCGGGCCGCACGTACGGGGTCTGTATCCGTCCGAACGACGGCGGATTGAAATACGGTACGTTCTTCTCGACGCAGCAGGAGATCATCCCGTCCAGGCCGCCGTCGGGGCGATCCACGACGAACACGGCCGCGTCCTGCCCCTCCACGTGGCGACGGAACAGCTCGCGCCGCTTCTCGATCGCGTCCGGCGGAATGCTCCGATACGCTGGATTGTTTCGATTCCCGCGGATGTAATGGGCCCACATCGCAGTGATCTCGTCCAGGTCGTCGGGGGTCGCTCTCCGAACCGTGCAGTCGTGCTTCATGATCCGGCTCCGAATTCTGGTGCGCGCTTTTCCATGAACGCCCGCGTTCCTTCGAGGGCGTCGGCGGAACGGAAACAGCGGTCCTGCGCCTCTCCCTCGTAGTCCAGCATCTCGTCCAGCGAAGCGCCGTCGGCCAGACGCAGCGCCTGCTTGGCCAGCGCCAGCGGAAGGGCCGGCTTGGCGGCGAGCCGCTCGGCCCATTCCCGGGTCTCGGCCTCCAGTCGCTCGTGCGGAACGACCCGGTTCACGAGTCCCAGCCGCAGGGCGTCCTCGGCATCGATCATGTCGCCGAAGAAGAACAGCTCGGCTGCGCGGGCACGGCCGACGAGTGCCGGCAGCAGCCAGGTGCCGCCCCAGTCGGGGTGAAGCCCGATACGGTTGAAGGTCTGGCCGATGGAGGCCCGATCCGAGGCGATCCGGAGATCGCAGGCCAGGGCGAGATTGGCGCCGCCGCCGGCCGCGGGTCCGTTGAGCGAGGCGATCACGGGCTTCGCCATCGAGGTAATGGTGCCGACGACCCTGCGACCGGCCCGGACCAGGGCGTTGGCCTCGTGATAGTCTCCGCGCTCCAGAAGTCCGGCCATGTACCCGACGTCCGCGCCGGTGCAGAAGGCCCGACCGGCGCCGGTCACCACCACTACCCGGACATCCTCCCGGTCGGCCATCGTTTCCAGCGCTTCGGCGATCTCGTCCCGCATCGGGCCGAAGAAGGCGTTCATCTTCTCCGGACGATTGAGCACCACCGTTCCGATGCCTCCCGTCACGTCGCTGAGCACGTGCGATTCGCGGCTCATTCGGCTGCCTCCGAATGCACGATCGTGGCGATTCCCTGACCGACGCCGATGCACATCGTCACCAGGCCGGTGCGCGCGCCGCGTCTCCGCATCTCGTGCACCAGCGTGGTGAGCAGCTTTGCCCCCGTGCAGCCGAGCGGATGGCCGAGCGCGATCGCGCCGCCGTTGACGTTCACCTTCTCCGGATCGAGTCCGAGCTCGCGAATGCAGGGGATCGCCTGGGCGGCGAACGCCTCGTTGAGTTCCACGAGGTCGATGTCGTCGATCGTGAGGCCGGCCCGCTCGAGCGCTTTGCGCACCGCCGGTACCGGCCCGATGCCCATCTGATCCGGTGCGACGCCGGCGACGGCCGAGGCGCCGATCCGGGCCAGCGGGGCGAGGCCCAGCTCATCGGCGGCATGCCGGCTGGCGAGAAGCAGCGCGGCAGCGCCATCGTTGATGCCCGAGGCGTTCCCGGCGGTGACCGTTCCCGCCTCGCGGAACGCGGGCCGGAGTCGGCCCAACGCCTCGGCCGTGACATCGGGTCTCGGGTGCTCGTCCCGATCCACGACGATCGGATCGCCCCGCCGCCGGGGAACCCTCACGGCCACGATCTCGTCGTGAAACCTGCCGGAGTCGATCGCGGCGCCCGCCCGGCGCTGACTTTCCCGTGCGAACGCGTCCTGTTCGGCGCGGGTCGCGCCCGCGGACTCTCCCACCCGCTCGGCGGTCTCGCCGAGTGAAACGGTCCACTCCGGGTTCATCGCCGGGTTGGTGAACCGCCAGCCCACGGTGGTGTCCGCCGTGTCCGGAGCGGCGCGGGGAAAGCCGACTTCGGGCTTCAGCATTACCCAGGGAGCCCGCGACATGCTCTCGACCCCGCCGGCCAGGAACAGGTCTCCCTCTCCGCAGCGGATCGCGTTTGCGGCGGTGATCACGGCCTGCAGCCCGGAGCCGCACAGCCGGTTCACCGTCTGGCCCGCCACCTCGACCGGCAGGCCGGCGAGCAGCGCCGACATCCGGGCGACATTCCGGTTGTCTTCTCCCGCCTGGTTCGCACAGCCCATCACGACATCCTCGATCCTCTCGGCCGGCACGCCCGTCCGTGCCACGATCTCCCGGATCACCAGGGCCAGCAGGTCGTCTGGCCGGACGGTCGACAGCGCTCCCCCGTGCCGGCCGACCGGTGTACGGAGCGCCGCGCAGACCAGGGCATCGCGGTCCGTGCTCACTGCACGCTCACCCACACGCTCTTCGTCTGCGTGTATTCGTCCAGTGCCTGCCGGCCCAGGTCCCGGCCGAAGCCCGAGGCCTTGTAGCCGCCGAACGGGGAGGCGGGATCGTATCGATTGTACGTATTGACCCAGACCGTGCCGGCCCGGACGGCGGCCGCGAACTGGTGGGCCTTCGTGACGTCGCGGGTCCACACGCCCGCGGCCAGTCCGTATTCGGTCTGGTTCGCCTTGAAGATCGCGTCATCCAGGTCCTCGAAGGACATCGCCGCGAGCACGGGACCGAAGATCTCCTCGCGGGCGATCGTCATCCCGGGTGTCACGCCGCCGAACAGGGTAGCCTCGACGAAATAGCCGCGACCGTCCACCCGGGCCGCCTTTCCGCCGGCCAGCAGTTCGGCCCCCTCCGAAATGCCGGAATCGATGTAGCCGAGCACCCGCTCGTGCTGGGCCTTCGAGACCAGCGGACCGAGCCGGGTCTTCGGGTGCATGGGGTCGCCGACCGTCGTCGCGGAGGCCCGTTCAGCGAGCATCGACAGGAATTCATCGCGGACCGATGCCTCGATCAGCAGGCGGGACCCGGCGGCGCAGACCTCCCCCTTGCCGTAGTAGATCCCGGTGGTCACGCCCCGCACCGCCGCGTCGAGGTCGGCATCCGCGAACACCACGTGCGGCGACTTTCCGCCGAGTTCCAGGGACAGCTTCTTGACGGTCCGTGCGGCGGTCTCCATCACGATTCGCCCGGTCTCGGTGGAGCCGGTGAACGAGATCTTGTCCACCCCCGGGTGCTCCACCAGCGCCTGGCCGGTGATGCGGCCACGGCCCGGAATAACGTTGAGGACCCCCGGAGGAAACCCGGCCTCGAGGGCCAGTTCACCGAGCAGCAGAGCGGTGAGCGGTGTCTCCTCGGCGGGCTTGAGCACGACCGTGTTTCCGCAGGCGAGTGCCGGCGCGACCTTCCAGGAGGCCAGATTGAGGGGGAAATTCCACGGAACGATGGCGCCCACCACGCCGAGCGGCTCGCGGCGCGTGTAGTTCAGGAACGGTCCCGACACCGGGATCACGTCTCCGGTCAGCTTGTCGGCCCAGCCCGCGAAGTAGCGCAGGTTCGCGACCACGAAGGGGATGTCGATCTTCGAGGACTCGAACAGCGGCTTTCCGTTGTCGAGCGTCTCGAGCTCCGCGATCGCCGGCAGGTTGGCCTCGACCGCGTCGGCGAGCTTCCACATCAGCTCGGCGCGCCGGTGCACGTCCAGGTCACGCCAGCTGGGGGCCTCGAAGGCCTCACGCGCCGATCGCACCGCGGCATCCACCTGTTCGATCCCGGCTTCCTCGACCTCCGCGATCACCTCTTCGGTGGCGGGGTTCACCGTGTCGAATCGATCGTGGCCGTCGGCCCATGCGCCGCCGATCAGCAATTTCGTGCGCTGCTTCATGGTCTGTCGGTTCCGGGCTGGAGGGGAGGGGCCGCGACGGTCGCCGCGGCCCCAGGTCGTCGTCGGACTTCTGCTGTGTGCTCCCGGTATCCCTGCTTACTTACCGGTGAACTCGGGGGCGCGCTTCTCGATGTAAGCGTTCAGGCCCTCGCGGGCGTCGCTGCCCTGGAAGAGGAGCTGCTGGAGCTCCCGCTCGATCGCGAGTCCTTCCGAGAACGGGACTTCCACGCCGCTGCACACGGCCCGCTTGATCCGGCCGACGGCGCCCGAGGCCTTGTTGGGAGGCACGAACTGCTTCGCGTATTCCATGACCTGGTCGAAGAAGTCCTCCGACTCGTAGATCTTGTTCACCAGGCCGAGGTCGAGCGCATCCTCGAACTCGAAGGTCGAGCCCTCGGCCATCAGTTCGATCGCCTTCGACTTGCCGAGCAGCCGGCCGAGCCGCTGGGTGCCGCCCGTGCCCGGGAGCACACCGAGCGTTACCTCCGGAAGGCCGATCTTCCCGCCGCCCTGTTTGGCGATACGCAGATCGCAGGCGAGGGCGATCTCGAGCCCGCCTCCCACGGTATGGCCGTTGAGCGCGGCGATCACCAGCTTCGGCGTCTGCTCCAGCCGGTTGAGGGTTTCGTTGGCGTGCAGGCAGAAGAAGTACTTGAAATAGGGGTCCGAGGTCTGGAGCATCCGGATGTTCGCTCCGGCGCTGAAGAACTTGTCGCCCCGGCCGCGAATCACGATCACGTGGACGCTCTCGTCGAAGCGGGCCTGGATGATGGCGTCATCCAGCTCGCGCATCATCTCGTGCGTGTAGGTGTTGGCCGGCGGGTCGTCCATGGTCATCACGGCCACCCCGTCCTGCACCTCGTATTGAATCAGCTTGTCGGCCATCTTCCTCTCGTCTCCCGCTCTGGTTGGTCGATATCTCGGCAACAAAAAAAGCTAGCGGCAGGGAAGGTGGAATGACAGACCGTGGCGGCGGAACTCTTGGGCCGCCTTCCGCGTCAAGCTATGATACGCGCATGAGAAGCTCATTCAGGCACGCCGCCTCGCCCGTGTGGAAGGCCGGACTGGTCGCCGTCGGGATCGCGGGTGGGGCCGCGGCCCTGGCCGGCTCCATTCCCGGACTCCCACAGCAGGCTCCCGTCGTCCATCGGATCCCGGTAACCGGCGCCGTCGAGCTCGGGCTCGCACCGTTCGTGGAGCGGGGGCTGGCGGAGGCCGAGGCAGCGGGGGCCGAACTCGTGGTCCTGGAGATCGACACGCCGGGCGGGCGGATCGACGCCGCCTGGCAGATCGTCGATGCCGTCCGCGAGGCCGGAGTCCCGACCGCCGCATACGTGAATCACCGGGCGCTGTCGGCGGGTGCGATGATCGCGCTCGCCGCGGACGAGGTGTACATGCGGCCGGGCTCGAGCCTCGGCGCCGCCACGCCGGTGGACTCGGAGGGGAAACGGGCCTCGGAGAAGATGGTCAGCGCGATGCGCGCCGAGTTCCGATCGCTCGCGGAAGGGCAGGGCATTGATCCGCGGATCGGAGAGGCGATGGTGGACGAGTCGGTGGTGATCGAGGGCCTGGTGGAAGAGGGCAAGCTGCTGACCCTGACCACGGACGAGGCCGTCCGGGTCGGGGTCGCGGACGCCGCCGTGGAGGGGTGGGAGGAGGTGCTCGAGCGAGCGGGCGCGGCGGGCGCCACCACGGTGGATGCGCGCCCGAACTGGGCCGAGAAGCTGGTCCGCTTTCTCACCAACCCGCTGGTGGCTCCGATGCTGCTCAGCCTGGGGTTTCTCGGGCTCCTGGTGGAGATCCGGACGCCGACGTTCGGCCTGGCGGGAGCCGTCGGAGCCCTCTGCCTGGCGGCGTTCTTCGGATCACACTGGCTGGTCAATCTGGCCGGCATGGAAGAGGTACTTCTTCTCGGCGCCGGTGTAGTGCTGGTGGCCCTCGAGGTTCTCGTGGTCCCCGGCGTGGGGGTGACGGGAGCGCTCGGCAGTCTCGCGATCCTGGCGAGCGTCACGCTCAGCATGCTCGGAAGCTATCCATCGATGAACGAAGTGATCGGCGCACTCGGAATCGTCGCGGTCTCGCTGCTGGCCCTCGGCCTGCTCGCCTTCGGCCTGCTCCGTCATCTCCCACACAGTCGAGGGATGTCCGGGATCTTCCTGGACCGATCGACCAGCCGGGAGACGGGCTACCTCTCGGCCCCCGACATGTCGGCCATGATCGGCGCCGAGGGGATGGCCCTTACGGACCTGCGGCCGTCCGGCACGGCGGGCTTCGGCGACGAGCGCCTGGATGTGGTGACGGAAGGACCGTGGATCGAAGAGGGGTCCAGAGTCAAGGTCGTGCGGGCCGGGGTGACGAGCCTCGTGGTCCGCGAGATCCGTGAAGACGCCCAAGGAGAAGTTCTGACATGAACGACGCAACGGCGGTAGGCGCGATCCTGATCGCGATCGGGGTGATACTCGGGGTTCTGCTGATCAGCTGGGCGGTCCCGCTCCGGCTGTGGATCGAGGCGATGGCGAGCGGTGTGCACGTCGGTCTCGGCAGCCTGATCGGAATGCGCCTGCGCAAGGTCAGTCCACCGGCGATCGTGCGGCCGATGATCGCCGCGACGAAAGCGGGGCTCGTACTCGATGTCAACGAGCTGGAGGCGCACTACCTCGCCGGCGGCGACGTGGCACGGGTGGCCAACGCGCTGATTTCCGCCGACAAGGCGAACATCGATCTCGGGTTCGAACAGGCGGCCGCGATCGACCTGGCAGGCCGGGACGTGTTCGAGGCCGTCCAGGTGTCGGTGAACCCCAAGGTGATTCAGACGCCGAAAGTCGCGGCGATGGCCAAGGACGGCATTCAGCTCATCGCGATCGCCCGGGTCACCGTGCGCGCCAACATCAACCGGCTGGTCGGCGGCGCGGGCGAGGAGACGATCCTCGCACGGGTCGGCGAAGGCATCGTGAGCACGATCGGGTCGGCGGACTCCCACAAGGCCGTGCTCGAGAACCCCGACAAGATCTCGAAGACGGTTCTCGCCAAGGGGCTCGACAGCGGAACGGCGTTCGAGATCCTCTCGATCGACATCGCCGATGTGGACGTCGGCAAGAACATCGGCGCCGAGCTGCAGATCGACCAGGCGGAGGCCGACAAGCAGATCGCCCAGGCGAAGGCCGAGGAGCGGCGCGCCCTGGCCGTGGCCACCGAGCAGGAGTACCGGGCGCAGGTCGAGGAGATGAGGGCCCAGGTGATCAAGGCCGAGGCCGAGGTGCCGCTGGCGCTGGCCGAGGCCTTCCGTGGCGGCCAGCTGGGGGTGATGGACTACATGCGGTACCGGAACGTGGAGGCGGACACGCGGATGCGCGACGCGATCGCCGGGCCCGTGGACAAGGGCGACAAGGAGTAACCGGTGGACGGCTTCGTCCTGATCCTCGCGATCATCGTCTTCTCGGTATTCAAGAACGTCATGCAGGAGGTGAAGAAGAAGCAGGGGTCGAGCTCGCTGCCTGATGTGTTCGATACGATCGCGGAGCACGACGACTCGAAGGATCGGGCTCGGGAGGCGCTTCGGCGCTGGGAAGCGAAGCAGCGGAGCCTGCCGTCCCCGCAGCCCGAGGGTCCGACCGGGACATCGCCGGGATCCGCACGCATCCCGCGATCCGGGGAGCACCGGACGGATTTGCGCCTGTCGTCGCCCGGGCGTCTGCAACAGGAGACCTCCCGGCAGCAGAACTCGTGGCGGCAGTCCGCACAGCGGGGCGGACGCCCCCTGCCGGAAGGCAGACGTACGAAGTTCGCTCCACCTGCTGCACAGGCCGACGACGCGGCCGAGCGGACGAGGCAGGAGGCCTACGACGCCATCCGGCAGCTCCTGGGAGGGCAGTCCCGGCGTCCCGAGCCCATGGATGGAGGGAACCTGCCCGCCCGTCGGCCGGCACGAGTTCCGACAATCCGGACGGACGCCGTGCCGACCCGGCGTCCGCGGATCCAGGGAACCGTCGCCCGGCGACGCGAGGAAGAGGCGCGTCGAACCGAGGCGAACTCGCCCCGAACGGTGCAGGCAGAGAGCGGGCGTGGCGCTTCGGCGCCCGGTCTCGAGCGACTGGATCGACTGCCTCCGGTCGCCCGCGGGATCCTGTATGCCGAGCTCCTCGGCACTCCGCTGGGACTGCGTGAGCCCCGACAGGTCATCGGAGACTGATCGTCCCAACTTCCGCAGGGCGGG
>Ga0209536_100001543_pt1 | contig 37875 bp, 37 predicted proteins | sample DeeMarSeWOR28_12_FD_187461 | JGI IMG/M metagenome (GOLD analysis project Ga0209536, IMG submission 187461) | Marine sediment microbial communities from White Oak River estuary, North Carolina - WOR-2-8_12 (SPAdes) (version 2) | ecosystem: Environmental > Aquatic > Marine > Intertidal zone >... | reverse complement strand
AGAGTTCTTTTACCATCCAAGATATCCACTGGCAATGTCAACTTGAACAAAAAGCCCCTCCGAATGGAGAGGCTTTGCTGGACATCTTTAATAATCAGGAATGATTTACGAGTTTAGATTCATAGTAGTAATCGTAACTCAGCAATTAACGCTTAGGGTAATCTGCTACGCCATCAAAACTTATCTTTCAGCCCATCAAATAAACCTTTGGTGGCTTCTTCAGCTTTCTTTATTAAGCTTTTCTTGATGGTATTTTCCAAACTACTGCTAATAATTTTACCGATGATCAACTTGCCTATTTCGCCGGGAGTAAGTCCTGTTCCATTTCCGACATTCTTCTCAACAATATCAGGGATGACAACTTTCTTTGATTCCTGACCAGGTGCATTGACATGGACAGTCACACCGGTTATGGCCATATTACCAATTGATATTCGTATTGGCTCGCCTTTTGGTGCTGCATCTGAGGCCGTTTGTTCGGCGGCCTTTTTATCGGCTTTTGCACTATTTTTATCAATGTTATTCAATAAAGTCTTAAGGTTTGAACTGCCGTCCTCTTTCGCCTCCAATTGTACAACTGGATTCTTAATATTCAGTTCATCAACAACAAGTGGTTGCTTGCCCAAAGAACCCAGGTTGAGTCCAAGACGTATCATGTCCATCTGGAAGGCATTCTTGGCTAAATACCCTTTTGGGTTTGCAATGGTAAGGCCTGTTATCTGCCCTGAACCACTTTTAAGTTTAATTTCCACAGATGCCACTTTTACTGGCACACCAAGGAGTTCTGACCCGACATCCTCTAAAGTCCCTTTGACGATCTTGTCTATATTGCCCAGCAAAAAAACTACCGCCAAGACAACCACAGTTACAACAGCGGCAATTCCTATCAGTATTTTCTTCATGTTCTCTCTCCAATATTATTTCCCAGATGTCTTGCCATAATATTTAATTATACAGGAATATCTAAGCTTATTATGTCCATTAGATATCAACTATCCTTACCATATTCAGAAAAGGATTCAGCAGAACCCAAGCAGGTTTTTGATTCAGCATATTTGTGTACTTTCAGTTCTTCATTTTCAAACTTCTCACGCTCCTTAATGGCATCAATAGTAGGCCATTCTTCTACTCCAATATAATCCCACTCTTCATTTGACCCTCGGCAGTTGACCATTATTACTGCTTTCATTCCAAGTTCATCAAGATTTTCACGATCCTTACGCATAAATGCCATTTTTTCTTCTTCACTAAGGTCCATGAACGCCTTTTTCATTCTGGCAAAATAAAATCTGATGATTGGTTTATTTTTCCCCATAATGTAATTTTTACCTGTATTATTTGTTAAACAAGCTCAAATAAGGCTTGCCATAATCTTGATCTGAGATGAATGTTTACCAACAAAATGTCCTCTGGCCACCTTAGCTCTTAAGCCACTCGACAGCATCAATCAAAATACAAGATATGTGCACCTGGGTTATTTTTCTCTTGAACGAGCCTTGCATTTAATCGCTTGGCCTCTTCTCGTAATAATGGGAGCACATAATTCTTTATTGTTGCCTGACCTGACTTTGAACTTTGACCATGAATGACCTTAATCCCTCTATGGCTTCTATTAAGACTAATTTCAATACCTTTAATAACTTTTCTTAATGCATCTTCTCTATCTTCACCACTGTGAGCGACATCAATCACATAAAGCGGATGAGTAAAACTTCTATACAACTTTGTATTACATTTAAAACAGGCTTCTCCTACTTGTCCTGCTATCCCACAACTAGGACATTTTACTATTTGGCTACTCACTACAAAAAATCCTTTTTGATAGAGTTAATGTTTGTCAGGTGAGGTGTATATAGCTTGCCACAATGTTGAATCAGAAATGAAAATTACCAGTTAAGGTGCACTGGCAACAGTAACTTGCTTAGAGGATGCTGCTAGTCCAGATTAATTGCATTTATTGAAAGTCGCCTATTTAAACATCCTTGCCATTGTTTGCCTCTGATTCAGGGTAATTTCATTAGCAATATAAAATATTATTTTAGTTATTACTGGATGCTAACCCAATACCTGCTCCAATAAAAGTTCCACCGATTATTTTGTTGAAATATTTACCAACGGTGGCTTTCGAAAAAAGTGTCATTATATTTTGGCCACCTATTGCATAAATCATGAAACAGCCAAATGCAATAACACCTCCAGTCCCCATTAGCATTCCACACTGAGGAATATAAGCAACATTCGGATCAATAAACTGAGGAAAAACAGCTGTAAAAAATACAATTGCTTTGGGATTTCCTGCAGTAACAAAAGCCGCTTGCAGATACATCTTCCGGAGAGACACCTTAGAAGGATGACTGCTGTTTGTTTTTTCAGAGACAGACATATTGGGTGAACGCCAAATACTTATACCCATGTAGACTAAATAGACAGCCCCGGCCCATTTAATAAAATTAAACAGCCCTTCTGAAGCGAGTAGAATTGCTCCCAAGCCAGCAATAGAGATAGCTGCCTGAAGTAATGTTACAGATAAATTGCCCAATGCTGATACAGTTGTTCTTCTTGCCCCATATTTCATGCCATGAGTTAATGCCAACAACATGCTCGGGCCAGGTATAATTGAAGCAACAAATACTGTTGCCGAATATATAATAAAAAACTCAAAAGACATTTATCCTCCTTCTATGGTGACTGAAATACTTCTTGCCATAATATTGGATTTTGGCAGACTCATAATGAATCACTATTTCAGAAAAATATTTTGAGTTTAACCTGTATAAGAAAGAACCTACAACAGTCTGCCATTATAATTGAACGTTGAGAGTTTTCGCCTGTACCTTTTGCCTGCCAATTCTCTGCCAATCTCTTCAACCTCTTTTCTGGTGATCTTGCGATGACATAGATCGATGACCGCATATTTTATACCCATTTCCGCCAGTTCTGTCAGCTTTGCCAGGAGAGAAAAGGGATTTTCAGCAAGTGCCACTGTAGAATTCCAGGCTTTATGCAGGACAAATGACTCTCCCTTTGGACTAACAAATGGCTGTGCATATATGAAATGAGCCGCCATGGGCCTGGCAGTGAAAAGAGGCGGCGTGCCATAAACCGTCATTCCAAGGTCGATCCCGGAAGATTTCGCAGATTTGCTGGTTAAAATGTCTCGCAGGCATTCCCGGTCAATTTCTATGGCGGCTTGCACACTTTGCAGATTAAACCCTTTCAGGACGAACAGGCCCTGCGAATTAAGAACGTTCAAGGTGTAATCACCTGACAGCTTCAACCTCTTTTCCCCATCAAGAAATAACTGCTGCCAGACATGGCCAATCTGCCAGGTCCTAAAATTGTTCTTCAGGAGTTCCCCGATTGACTTCCTGAAAAAGTCAAGTTCGTCTTCCATTATAACCGGAGGCAGGCACCAGGCCATCTTGTGCTGGATTTTTTTGACCAGTTTTTTCATGCTTTTAAAGTCGCTATATGTTTTACGGTTCAACCCGACGAGGTACATTTCAGGCACAACCGGCAAACGAAGTTTGAGAACCTGCAGATCATCAACCTTGAAATAAAGGGCCGGCTTGGCACCATCCCGGCCACGTCGGTTTTTCATGGGGACAGCACCTGCTTTCTTTCTTCTGTCCTCTCCAGGCCTAAGTTTTTTCGTAATTGCAGAAACTTTCTGTTTTACCTGGTGGTGCATTTTTTTAACCGTTTGATTGAACGCATGGGGCACAAGTGACGGTTGCTCTTTTTCCGACTCCCGCGCTGCACGAGTATCTACCAAAAAGAGACTGTCCCCCTTTTTTACACCTGCAGGGACTTCGAGCATGACGTGCTCACCAGGAGTGGCATGGGATATTTTCCGGCCATTCTTGGTCAGGTTGCGCAAAGTAAAGGCAACCCTTTCGCCGGTTTCCTCCTGGTGCAAACGCAACCGGTCTCCAGCCTGTATCGCTTCCTTGACAAGCAACGACACCTTGCCTTTTCCTGTCCCTTTCCCGGCCCGCCCCAAATACATGCCGATATTGCCTGAATGATATGGTGATATAAGATCTGCTGGCTGGGGAGTGCTGAAATATCCCTGGCTTGTTTTTCTGCCCATGGCCTGGTGCAGGAGTTCCTTTGCACTTTCAAGGGTTTTCTTATCATCGGCAGGTCCATCAATAACCATGCGATATGCCTTGACAACTGATGTTACATAGTGGGCGCTGCGCAAGCGCCCCTCTATTTTAAAGGACGAAACTCCTGCCCTGGCAAGTTTATGTACAAGTTCAATGGAACTGAGGTCATTCATTGAAAAAAAATAACCCGGCTTCTGCCCTTTCTGGCTCCAGTTATAACGCCTCCTGCAGGGTTGCACACAACGGCCGCGCAGCCCGCTTTTACCCCCAAGATAACTGCTGAAAAGGCACAGGCCTGAATAACTGAAGCAGAGGGCGCCGTGAACAAAAACCTCCAGTTCAACCCGGCTCTGCTTTCCTATGGCGCCTATCTCCTTCATTGTAAGTTCACGGGCTAATACCACTCGTTCAAAGCCCATTATTTCAAACTGCCGCACTGCCAAGGAATTGTGGGCACCGAATAGAGTGCTGGCATGGAGACGCAAATGGGGAAAGTATGTCCGGCAGAGATGATAGATTCCCAGGTCCTGGATAATTAAGGCATCGGGCTGCAGCGCTTCCAGCATGGCAAGGGTTTCCACTGCCTGCGGAATTTCGTTTTCCTTCAAGAGACTGTTCGCTGCCAGGTACAACTTAATTCCCTTATCATGGGCAAATTGTATCATGGCAGCAATTTCCGCCAGAGAAAAATCCCTGGACAAGGCCCGGGCATTCAAGGCCGGTGCCCCGATATATACAGCATCCGCACCGGCTTCTATGGCCTTTTCAAAGACAGCTATGGAGCCGGCAGGTGCAAGCAATTCGATATTTTTGTGCAACTTGTCATTCATCAGCGACATTATCCGCGGCCTAACCGCCGGATTTTTTTCCCGGACTGTATCACCGGCCGGTGCCAGTCCTTGCAGCGGAATATCCGCAGCAGTAGCACACCGGCTACGAAACCTCCCACATGGGCCCAAAAGGCCACCCCTCCGCCTACCATCTGTTTAGAATTCAGCGTGTAAAGCGAACCTTCTATAAACTGCATGACAAACCAGAAACCAAGAAAAAAGTAGGCCGGCAGTTCAATGAAGTATATCAGGATAAAAATGGGCAGCAGTGTAAGAATCCTTGCCTGCGGGTAGGTGAGAAAATAGGCTCCAAGAACCCCTGAAATGGCCCCACTGGCACCGATCATCGGTATTGTGGACTGGGGATTGAATATAGCCTGGGCAGCAACTGATGCAACGCCGCACAGTAAAAAAAACAGGAGATAGCGCCAATGCCCCATGCAGTCCTCGACATTATCCCCGAAAATCCAAAGAAACCACATATTCGAAATGAGATGTAGCAGGTTGGCATGCAGGAACATTGAACTGAAAACAGGCACAATACTGGATAGGCTAAGCCAACTTTGGGCCTGTTGGGCAAAAAAACGTGCCGGAACAAAACCAAATGCAAAAATCAGCTCCTCAGCTTTTTGACCAATGGATATCTGGTACATGAAAAAAAAGATATTAACGACAATCAGTCCGATATTGACGATCGGGAAATTATAAGCCTTTATATTATCTTTCAGGGGAAACATCAGTGCAGGAAGAGATTAGTTATTCAAATGAAAATGAAGTTCTGTATTAGGGATTGCCGGGGAAAATCCTGCCAGAGAGATCAGGGAAAGCAATATTCTTGCATTGCAGTAAAAAAACAATGACTCTTACAGCTCCTCATCAAAATCTAATTGTTCGGGCCATGGGCGTAAAAATTTGATGGTGGGCAGCGGAATGACAAAGTAAAAATTGTTGCCCTGGCCTGTGGCCTCATAGCCTACCCTGCCGCCATGGAGTTCTATTACATGCTTGATAAAGGAGAGCCCATGCCCTGTTCCTGGTTTACTGTAGCTGTTTATCCCCCTAAATCCATCTGAATAGAGGGCCGCCACTTCATGGGAGGACAAGTGATGACCAGTGGTGAAAACATTGAACTTGGCACCCCTCTGGTTTGGCCCAAAGTAGTCATCAATTATTTCACGGCCATAAGCCATTGCTTTTCTAGAAAGGCCTCTCTCATCAATAATCTCTTCCGTATATTTAACAGCATTGGAAAAAAGATTGGCATACACCTGCGCCAGAAGCCCCTTGTCAACCATGATCGGGATTTCTTCTTCATCCATGCCCTGAGGACTATCAATGTTTATTTTGTTTGCATTTAAGCGACTCTTGTACTGCCCAAGCTGGGGCAGGATGATCTCCTTTTCTACCTTGCAGAGTTTAGGACGCAGAACAAGATGCCCCCGCTCGAAATGTTCGCGACGGAACAAGCTTTCCAGAAATAGACTGACATTGGCATGGTGTTTAAGCATCTCCTGCTGGTAGCCAATGAGATCTTCCCGCAGGTGCGACATCCTGTCAATAATAGCGTTGCAGACTTCACTGCTCACCTCAGAGGCTTTTCTGTATTCTGTCATTTCCATTTCAAGCTCCTGCATCTCGCCAATTTTCTTGCGGAGTTGGTTGAAGAGGTGCTTAAAATACATATTGGGTATTATGACATTGTGCTCAATATCCATCACCAGGCTGTTGATGAATTTAAGATGCTTGATGTTCTGCTGGGCCAGAAGGCGGTTGTGTAGCCTGAAACCGATGCGGTTAACATATTTTTTCAGGAAAAACAGATCCGTTTCCGTAAGTTTTTCCACCGGGGAAATCTCAAACATGCCAAGAATCCTGATATTTTCCTGCCACGGCTGACGGACCGGGTTCAGAAAATTTTCATCTCTTGGCGATTCCTGTGGTGGTTTTCGATAAATAGGTATAACAAAGGAATTTTCAGCCTTATAGGCCTGATCGCTCAGGTAGATGCCTGTCGGCACCGGACGTGGTTCGCGGATAATGCCCTCCTGGCTGTTGCAGACCAACTTGAGATGTTTCTCTTCAGCATCAAGGAGGTAGAGCGCGCTTTCAACCTGCATGGATTCAAGGAGCACGACAACCGAAATGCGGTAGAAATCATCCAGGCGGTCATATTCCTGCACCAGGTCGAAAAAACTCTTCAAGAGGTTATTCTGCAGCGGACTGAAATCATAACGCATATGATCCTTCAGTTTTTCCCGCACCCGGCTTTGAATATGAAGCAGGTCTAATCTGTTATCGGCACTTTCTTCTGCCATGAAAAACCTCACCTGAGTGCGCACGATCGCACATGAAAACCTGCCCTGGATATCTCCTGTAAATGATTGATACAACCTGCAGCAAAAATATGGTCTCCTGAAGAATTATGCTGTATTTCAACTGCTGTAATCCAGCACTACTTCATCAATGCCGGCATCCTCGAGCAAAAGTACGTGAATATGCTGGTTGGTATCAACCTTTATCTCCATGCCGGTGTAATCTGGTTGAATAGGCAGTTCCCGCCCTCCCCGGTCAACCAGCACAGCAAGCTGAATACTGCTGGGCCGGCCAAAATCCATTATTGCATCAAGGGCTGCCCGGATTGTCCGGCCTGTGTAGACTACATCATCAACAAGTATCATTGTTTTTCCTTCAACCTCAAAGGATATATCTGTTTTTTTGACAACGGGATTCTGGGTTACCCTGCTCCAGTCGTCCCGGTACAAGGTGATATCAAGACTTCCTGCGGGGAGATTTGTCTTTTCACGTTCTTCAATAATGCGATGAATGCGGTCTGCCAGAAAAACACCACCTGTATGGATGCCGACAATGACCATATCCTCTAACCTGAGGTTTCTTTCAAGAATCTGCAGGGCAATCCTGTCAAGCGCCCGCTCAATATCCTGAGCCGACATTATTACTTTTTTCTTACGCGCCATTCTCAACACGCCTCCAGAAAAAATCTATTCCTTTTTCATCAACAAGGTTAATGGCTTCAGGGAATGCAATGCATTCCATATCAAAAACCTTGGCTGCTATTTGCTCCGGAGTATCATCATACTCCAAAGGCACACATTTCTGCACGACTATAGGCCCCTCATCATATTTGTTGTCAGCGAAGTGCACGGTACAGCCGCTCACCATTACACCCTTTGCCTTGACCGCCCGATGGACGCGCATGCCATAGAAACCGTCGCCGCAGAAGGCTGGTATCAGGGCCGGATGGATATTTAACACATTCCGCTGGAGCTCCGGCGGTGGCTCATACAGTTTTAAATAGCCGGCCAGGCAGATAAGATTGATGTCATAATCCTTTAAAATGGCATTGATTGCCCCATTGCCCACCGCATGATAATTCGGGTAGCCGTAATTTTCCGCTTTCTGCAGTCCCAGTACATTCTTGACATTGGAGATGACAACTTTGATTTCAGCATTTAGGCTGCCATCATGTATACGTTCATGAAAATTATCCAGAGTCCTGCCGCTGCCGGACAGCAGCACTGCCATTTTCTGCATTATGCCTCCCCCTTAAAATGTGCATTGGAAGCCGTATCAACCTTGGCCAGCCACGCAGCGATTGCCGTGTCATAAGAACTGGTAAGCTGAAACACTTTGACCGCTAGCCGGAAGCGGGTCACAAGGGTGGTATTGCCATGCTCTTTTATCTCAGCAAGCACCTGGGGATAATCGGCAGGATCAACAATAACGGTGACATACTGAAAATTCTTGGCCGCAGCCCGGAGCATGGTTGGCCCCCCGATGTCTATATTTTCAATGGCATTGGCCACTGTACAGCTTGTGTCCCGGGTGGCCTTGTCAAAGGCATAAAGATTTACCGCAACAAGATCTATCTGCTGCAATCCGTGAGCCGCCATCTGCTCTTCATGGGATGCATTTCCCCGCAGATATAGAATACCGCCATGCACCTTTGGGTGCAAAGTCTTGACACGGCCATCAAGCATTTCCGGAAAACCCGTAAATTCCGAGACATCCTTTACCGCAATGCCATTTTCCCGCATTTTCTTGGCAGTTCCACCTGTTGACAAAATTTCAATGCCAAGATCCTCGAGCTGCCTGGCAAAATCTTCAATTCCTGATTTATCGGTCAGACTGATCAACGCTCGTTTCATTTTTGCCATTGTTCCTCCTCTTTGTTTCCGGCTGCCGGTAATTTCCTATTATATAAATGATCCTTCAAATTAACCATGTTTCTTAAAAGCAATCTCAATCCTTGCGGGTGAAACTTCTGATCTGCCTTCGCGCCCTTTTATCAGGGCGTTTCATCGGTCCGTACATCTTATTGGCAGCCTCCAGCCGCTTTTGCTCCCGGGTCTCCTGGCGCTGCTGGACACTGAATTCTGTTTCCTCATAGAGCAACTGCGCTTCCTTGGCAGCTCTCCTCTTCTCGGCAAGACCCTTTACGACTACAATGAACTCAAGATCTCCGCGCCTGATCCGCAGCTCATCACCAGGCTGTACCATCTTTGCAGGTTTAATCCTGGTTCCATTAACATGGACCTTGCCCCCGGTGACTGCCTGGGCCGCCATGGAACGGGTTTTGAAAAATCTTGCCGCCCACAGCCATTTATCGATTCGCACCTTATCTTCTGCCATTGCATCTTTTATCGCATGCGCTGTAAGAACAATATTATATGTCAAACCGAAATGGAACTGTCCCGCTCCTCAATCAACTGCTTGAGGATTTGCGACAGCTTGCCCGGGTTGGTGTCCATTTTGGCCATGCAGCGGCTGGCGCCAGCATTCAAGATTTCTCGCTGTACTGCGGAATCAGTCAAAGCAGAAAGGACCACCTTGATTATTGCACCATACTTCGGGTTCGCCTTGATTCTTGCAAGCACACCTTTGCAGTTGAAAGCTGTTTCCTGCCATTCCAGGACAATGGCATCCGGTGCTTCAGTATTTAAAATATGGAAAACCTCGTCAGCGGTCTTAGCCTGCATGACATAAAAACCGTCCAGCACCAGCTTGCTTTTATTAATGTTCCGTGCTGTATCAGTGCCGCCCGCCAGGAGAATTTTACTTCTGCCCTCCAAGTCTTTTGCTGCTGCTTTATCCAGCTCACTGATTAGTTTTTTCAGCTTGGATATCTGTTTGTCATCCAAATCGACAAATTCCAGTCCCATGCCGATGCCGCGATGATTATGCTTCACCACAGCTTGAACAAGCAGATCAAAATTTCCCGGCATGGTAGGAATGCCAACCTCAACTATGACACCATCCTCAAAAGAACGGCCGGTGTGCAAGAATAGTCCACCTTCGCTGATGTCCAGGGCTTCAACCATTATCTGCTTGTTCACCAGGACCTTTTTCTTAAATTTGACCCGTTTCAAGCTTCTGGAGTCCTGCCCCTTGCCCCCCCTTACTGCCGACTTCTCTAGGGCATCTTCATGGTCTTCTATCATTACAGAAGGTTTTTCCTGTTTTGCTGCATTAGGTTCTTCATGCTGTCCAACTTCTTCGGGTTCATCTGCCTGGTCAACCCCTGCAGAACCCATTTCAGCCTCATACTTTCTGGCCAGATCCAAGAATTCCGTTTCAGGGTGCACCATCATTTTTCCAGCCTTTCTTTCCGGCTGACTTGCCGGCGGAGAAGGTGGCAAATCCACTTGGAGACGAGGTTTTCGAATGCTCAGAACTGCTGCGCAACCCGGGCACTTAAATTTGACAACATCGGCGGTAAGCTTATCCGGATCGAATTTAAGCTTTGCCTTGCATTTTGGGCAAAAAACCTTCATTTTCCTTATCACTGTTGACTCCATTTTTTATGTCATTAAAATGCAAATTAGCTCACGACACAAATCAAAAATTACTATGGAGGCTACAATAACAAAAAACTATTTAAATGGATACCCATGAAGTCTAATGAGGAAAATTATTTTTACCACCATGCCCGGGGATATCTCACATTTCCGCTCCTGCGATTTATCCATCATAGAGAGGCCTTTTATATATCAGGAACGTCCTTTTCCCGCTTTCTGTTTACAATAAATGACCAGAATGGCAATCTGACCAAAATCGCCAACCCGGTGAATTATTGGCAAGTGTAAAAACAGTTCCATTGTTGACACCTTACCGCCAAACCAGTATAAGGGTTGCCGCATTACTTTGGATTTCATAACAATAAGGATACCCGCTCATGAAACTTGGAATAATTGGTCTGCCTGGGGCCGGCAAGTCAACCCTCTTTGAAGCCTTGACAAAAATAGTAATGGATGAGGCTTCCCGCAAACCAGAAGACCGTCTGGGAACCATCAAGGTTCCTGATGAAAGGGTTGACCGCTTAAGCGCGATGTTCAATCCCAAAAGAACCATCTTTGCACAGGTTGAATACCTGCTGCCATACATACCCATGCAAAAACCCGGACAGAAAGGCGATGAAACTGTCTGGACCAGTGTGAGGGTTTGCGATGCCCTAATACACATTATCCGCAACTTCAAGGGATTTGGCGAAGAACCTCCAACACCACTGGAGGATTTTTCCAGGCTTAACGAAGAAATGATCTTTGCAGACCTGCTGGTCGTAGAAAAACGTCTTGAGCGTCTGGGGCTCGATCAGAAAAGAGGAAAGAAGGCGGACCCGGAAGAACTCAGACTATTGGCGGCATGCAAGGAAATGCTGGAAAAGGAGATACCTCTGCGCCATAATCCTGAATTGGCCGCAGCACCCCAACTCAGAGGCTTTACGTTTCTTTCCGGCAAACCAATGTTGACCATCTTTAACAACGAAGATGAAGAAGAAAAAATTCCGCCGCTCGGGGAAACATTAACAGGCGAAAAATGTATAGTCATCCGCGGCAGACTTGAACATGAACTGGCGCAGATGGTTGAGAACGAGGCCAAGGAGTATTTGGCGGCATTTAATATCACCACCTCGGCCATGGACAGAATGATCAGCCTGTCCTATGAGTTGCTGGGCTTAATTTCATTCTTTACAGTGGGTCCTGATGAAGTCCGCGCCTGGACCATTAAAAAGGAAACCACGGCTGTTGACGCTGCCGAGGTAATCCACTCCGACATAAAGAAGGGATTTATCCGGGCCGAGGTCATAGCCTATAAGGATCTCATGGATGCCGGTTCCTATAAGGAAGCCCGCCTGAAGGGTACGGTCCGGCTGGAGGGCAAAACTTATGCGGTACAGGATGGCGATATCATAGAATTTAGGTTCAATGTGTGATTCAGAACCCAGGAGAGAGAAAATCCAATATTTTTCTTTACTCGCTGCGCAGGGCATCCACAGGATTTAAGGCTGCAGCCCGGCGGGCCGGTAGCACTCCTGCCACCAACCCTACGGCAGCAGCAAGTAATTCAGCGGCAAGTAAATAGGTCCAGGAAGTATGCGTAGGCAGTGCCGGCACCAGAAAACCGAGCAACCATGCTCCTCCTACCCCGAGAACCAGGCCTGCCAGGCCGCCAATTGAAGCAAGGATAATTGCTTCTCCCAGGAAAAAACCCAGGATCTGATTCTTTTCTGACCCCAGCGCCCGCAGCAGACCAATTTCATTCGTCCTTTCATTGACAGCTATGGTCATAATGGTAAGGATCCCTACTCCACCTACAAAGAGTGATATCCCACCCAAAGCTCCTACTGCAAGGGTCAGGATATTAAGTATTGAACCGAGCACCTCGAGCATCTTTTCCTGCGTGGTAATGGTAAAATCCTCGCTGCCGTGCCGGGCAATCAGTAGTTTCTTGATCTGGGCCGCCACTTCATCTGCCGAACTGCCTTCCTCGTAAAGCACATCTATTTCCATGAGACTTTCCCGATTGAACATGGCAAGGGCTTTGGCAGTCGGGATATAGACGGCATCATCAAGGTCAAAACCAAGCATCTGTCCTTTGGATTCCATGGAACCGATAACCCTGAAACGCTCAGACCCGATACGGATCAGCTTTCCCAAGGCCTGACCTGTGCCGAACAGTTCATTCCTTACCTTGCTGCCCAAGACAGCAAATGAACGTGCAGCCCGCGGGGGATCATCCGGTAGAAAACGTCCTGCGGCGATATCGAGCTTCAAGACTTTGGGCGCTGCCGGATCAATACCGTAAATCGTTGTTCTTCTATGCTTCTTGCCGGATTCAACAGCAGCATTACCCTGGACAACGGAAATCACGTCAAGAACCTGGGGGATCCTGGTAAGGGCCTGGCCATCCTCGATGCTCAAGGGCCGCACATTGCTGATCAGACCACCGGAAATCCCGTGTGTTGTAACCCTGCCCGGGTTAATCGCGATGAGATTGGTGCCGAACTGGCTGAATTCTGCCAGCATAAAACGGTGCAATCCTTCGCCAAGTGAAGTGAGCAGAACAACAGAGCCTATACCGACAGCGATACCAAGCGCTGTCAAAAAACTGCGCATCCTCTGTGAGCGCACTGCATTCAGGGTCAATTGGACAAAATCCTGTATCTGCATATCCTTCACTTTTTTATATGTACATGGAATCCATAAAGAGTCGGGATTATCACGTATTCAACCAATTTACCGGCGCGATAAGGCCAGGGCAGGCTCCAGCAAAGCTGCCCGCCGTGCCGGCATGACCCCGAAAATAATTCCCGTACCCAGGGCCAGGGAAGATGCAATGAACGGTGACCAGGGTGCCAGGGCAAGGGAATATTCGGAGAACAAGCGTGCCAGGATTTCCATGACCCCATAGGCCAGGAAAAAACCTATTGCTGCTCCGGCAATGGAAAGCAGGGCTGACTCCGTGAGAAATAAGCCCATAATCTGGCGCCTAGGAGATCCCAGGGCTTTCAGGAGACCGATCTCCGCACGCCGGTTGGAAACTGCCACAAGCATGATATTCATGATCATGATCCCAGCAACCACAAGGCTTATGGCGGCAATGCCTCCAACTGTCATGGTAAGGGCCCTGAATATCCTGTCAAATGTTGCAAGTACTGCATCCTGGGTGATGACAGTGATATCATCCTCGCCCTCGTGCCGGGCCCGGATTATTGAGAGGATTGCTTCCTTGGCTCGTACGATCGCATCCTCACTGGATGCTTCAACCACGATGCGGAACAGTGATTCCGTGTTAAAAAGCGCCTGGGCCGTTGCTACGGGGATGATAACAACTTCACTCATGTCCTCACCCAGAGAAACACCTATTGGGGACAAAACCCCGATTACCCGAAAACGGCGGTCTCCGATCCGGAGCCACTGCCCCAGGGCCTGCTCGTTGCCAAACAGTTCTTTTTTCCCCTCTGAGCCTATGACGCAGACATTTTCACCGCGGCTTATATCGCCGGGCGGCAGGAAACTGCCCTGGCTCATTTTCAAATGACGTATTTCTAGAAGATCGGCTGAGGCGCCAAGAATGATCATCTCCCTTTCAAGCTGCTGCACGGATACAGGTGCCGAGCCGGCCACGATTGGAGAAATTCGACTTATGGCTGTGGAGCGGGTCAGGGCAATGGCATCATCTAACGTAAGATCGCGTGGTGTCTCTCCGAGAAGCGGCGGTGGACCGCCGGTAGTTTCAGATCGGCCCGGCAGAACTATAAGAAGATTTGTTCCCAGGGATGCAAACTGGTCTACGACATAGCGCCTGGCACTGTCGCCAAGGGATATGAGGAGAATAACAGAAGAAACGCCGATGGCCATGGCAAGAAGCATGAGAATGGTACGGCCACGGCTGGCTGCAGTTGCCTGCAAGCTGAAAAGTATAATGTCCCTGGCCTGCATTCTTTTTTACACCCCTTCTGATAATGGAAGGAATTAATTTTATACCAGGCTGCAAGTGCCTTAACTCTTTGTGCCTGTATCTCCTTCAATGCTTCCGTCGACCATTATTATCCTGCGCTTGGCCCGCTCTCCCAGTTGCGGATCATGGGTCACCATAATCAGGGTGATACCCTGAGCATTTAATTCCTCAAGAATCTCAACAACATCATTCCCGGATGCCCGATCAAGGTTGCCTGTGGGCTCATCGGCAAGAATGACCGATGGCTTCATAATGGTGGCCCTTGCAATGGCAACCCGTTGCCGCTGGCCACCGGAAAGCTGATCCGGACGGTGCCGCGCCCTGTCGCCTATGCCGAAAGCTTCAAGGGCTTCCTGTACGCGCCTGTTGCGTTCGTTCTTTTCAACACCTGCCAACAGAAGGGGCAATTCTATATTCTGTTCAGCTGTGAGTCGTGGGACCAAGTGAAAAAACTGGAAAACAAAACCGATCTTATGGCGTCGGACATCCGCCTGCTGTCTTTCATCCAGTGTTGTTGTCATGATATTGTCGAGTTCGTAAGTTCCTCCGTCAGGTCGGTCAAGCAGTCCGATAATATTTAAAAGTGTCGACTTGCCCGAACCGGATGGCCCCATGATCGCAATATAGTCTCCCTTGGAAGCAGAAAAGTCGACATCATGCAGGGCATGAACCTCTTCTTCTCCCACCTGGAAAACCCTTTCAATATGCTGGAGCCTGATCATTATTCTGTGGAGATTTTTACCCGGACACCATCTTTTAAGCCGGGTCTATCGGTGGAAATGACAACATAATCCCCCTCCTGCACACCTTCCATCACCTGGGAATAATCCCAGTTTGACAAACCGGTACGGACCGATTTTTCATGCAACCGTTGATCCTGGGGCTGATATATATAGACCAGGTTTTTATCAAGCAGTGCTTGGGTTGGAATGCGCAGCACATTCTCCTCCACTGCAATAATGATCTCCACGTCTGCACTGTAACCGGCGAGAAAATTAACACCGTCCTCACCGTTAATAAATTCAACCTCTACATCAACAGTCCGTGCCTGTTTTTCCAGATCGAGGACATAGGGATCAATGCGGCGCACACGGGCCGGGAAGTGTTTAGCACCAAATGCATCCATAATCACGCGGGCCTCCATATTAACCTTGACAGCCGGCGCGTCAACTTCATCAATAGGGGCAACCACGTAAAAACATGAGGTATCAAGAAGTTCAATAGTAGGGGGTGTGGGTATACCAGGAGGCGAAGGAGTGACGTATTCATTCAGTTCACCGTTTATCTTAGCGATGATGCCGTCAAACGGTGCTACCAGCATAGTACGCTCCAAATTGGCTTTAACAACACTCAATCGCGCACGGCTGGATGCGACTTCGGTAACGGCAGCATCATATGCTGACTGCCTCACCTTGGCTTCTGTTATGACCTTATCGGCATCCTGCTCAGATATGGCATTATCCCGGATAAGCTCCTGCATCCGCTCAGCTTCCCGGCTCGCTATTTCAGCCTGCAGTTGAGCAGCTGCCGCTTTTGCTTCACTCGCCTTTATTTGTTTACCCGCCAAGACAGCCTCTGCCTTGAGGTCATTATTCCACAGCTCCAGAAGCAACTGGCCTGATCTTACCATGTCACCTTCGTCAACAGTGAGAAGGCTGATCTGACCGCCAACAGCAGGAGACAGATTTGCCTTTCGGCAGGCTTCTAATGTCCCTGCCCTAGTGTTGGCAACAATTTTCTCAACGGTACCGCGGGTTACCTGCGCTACTGTTACCTCAATATCTTTGGGGCGCATCTTGTACCAGACAAATACGCCGGCGAGGACGGCCAGGAACAGGATGATGAACCAGCGAAAACTGTGTCGAGGCATGTATCCTCCTTTCCAGGGCTAGAGGGATTGGAGCTATAGAAAAAAATTATATACTTATATATGTAACAAAAGTATCATGATGTCAATGGGTTAAACAAGGAATACTGCTCAACAGCATGCTATCACCGTATCCTTGCCCTTAATCCATGTCTGGATGATGTAGGAGGCACAGCCGACCCCAGGGGTTACACTTATTGCCGCAGTTGGACAGTTAGCCGCGCAGGCCCCGCATTCCATGCAGGCATCCCGGTCGGCAATGCATGCTTTTGAACCCCCTACTTTAAACACCGTGTGGGGACAGACAATACCACACATACCGCAGCCGATACACTTTTCCACATCAAGCTGCAAGGTCGTCACATTATTCAAGTATCTGAAATTCTGCATTGTATTAATCCTCATTTATCAATAATTCACATGTAGTATCACAATTTTGTAGAGGTGCTTCTGCCCAGAACAATTCCCGGAAAGAAATCGCTGGGTATAAAAACCGGGCTAGCTAACAAAGGGCGATGCCACCCAGGCAAATATTGCAGTTGTAACTGCCATGATCTGAATGGGTATGCCCTGACGCATTTCCTTTTCCACCCCTGAGGGGGAAGTAAAAGGGGTTGCACCGGTAAAATTCATGGCAGCATAGGAACTCACCGCCGTTGTTAAGAGGAGTAGCGTCAGTGATTCCAGGCGGCTGATATTGCTACTCAGGAAAAGGTTCACAATAATACCAGCTACCAGTCCTGTGAGTATGCCCTTAAGATAAAACTGGCGCATGGGGAGCCATGGCAGCAGGACCGGTACAAATACCGCACCGGCTACTATTCCCAGCAGGTAGGCGACAACCCCATTTAAGCCCCGGAACCATGCTGCTGAAAAAGAAAAAATATCAGGACTGATCCCGGAAAGCACAAATACAGCAAAGAGAATTACCAAAGATGGCTTGACAATCAATGAGAACTCCACGGGTATTAGAATCAATCTTTCTCCAATAGAGAAGGTAAGTTGCCGCATCTTTGTTTCCGCCTTACGTCCGTTAGTTAAAAATTTCTGCAAATCACTTGCCCTGATGGGGCCCCATATCACTTTGAAGCCGCATCCTTTCTTGACTGCCCGTGAGGAAACACCCGGAGCTCCTAGCTGAGGCAGGATCAACTCCCGGTGCGAAACCACCCGGTCCAGGCCAACACGATTAACCTGCCGGATGATTTCATCTGTGGAAAACGTTTTTTTGCCGGCCGCACACCAGACATTAACGCCACGTGTATCAAGCACCAGGATCCAGGCGTCAATGGTGGTCAGTTCCCGGCGCAGGCTGTCAAAGCTGAGCTTGTAATTTGCAGTGACCAGAACCGGTGAGGCAGCTCCAGGTTTGCCGACAGAGTAGAGACCTGGTGCAACCCGGTACCTGTCACGTGAGATACCAAGCCGTGCCCGCACAGTTCCAGCACGATCCCGGATCTTCAGGGTCGTATCTATCTTAGGTATTGCACCAACCGCTGTTTCCACAAAATCAGAAACAAAGTGCCACATCCTATAACCCGGCTTTTCAAATGGACTGCTCGGCGGACCCGGCTTGAAGCCGCAGCATGGACTGCTATCATCAATCGGCCCTGCCATTGGTACTGTAAGAGGCTGTATTTGTGGTGAACATTCCATGCCTTGATCTCTTCTGTTGCAGCATGAAGTGTCACCTGCATCGGCATCATGTTTGGTTACAAAAAGTTCCTGCATTCCATTTTCTCTCCATTTTATCGACCCTACGACTTGTTAAGGGCCTCAACCATAATGGTAAATGTTTCCAGCATTCTTTTGTCAAGGCAGTAACAGGTCTTGGGACCTTCAACCTCTCCTTTTATGAGTCCTGCATCCTTTAAACATTTAAGGTGCTGGCTGACAGTTGACTGGGCCAGAGGAAGCAGTTCCACGATATCCCCGCAGAGGCAGCGGTCAATTTTTTTCAGATAGTTAATAATCATTATCCTGGCGGGATGTCCGAGGGCTTTGCACATGGAGGCAAAAAGCTCGGTATCTTGACCAGGAACCATTTCTGTCAAGAACTTGTTTTTAGATTTCATTTCCTGCCACGCTAACGTGATTCAAAGGGACGACAAACTTCGTTTTATTCAGATACTCTGCATCAATCCTTGCAAGCAACGATAAGTGCTTACGCTGTGTTTTATTCAAATTCATCATTATCGTTTATTTACGATAAACGATAATGGTCCGGCTGTCAACAAATCAGGTTCTTTTCTTCGAGGTTTCTCCGCAGGATCTTTTGTTTAATACGTCCCTGGTGAAATAATAGTGTAAATCAAACTCCTTGCTCCGGTTCATGCATTCATATCTCTACTCTTTATCGCGTAGACAGGAGAGTAAAATTCAGTTACATTGGACCACCGCACACCTTGGTGTAAACCTCCTTCATGAATCAGTGATAATTGACTTATGGAAACATTTTTTTTGAAGATTTACTTTTTGTTAAGATACCATGCGGATTGATATTAACTTTTTGCGCCTTTTGCTGCGTTATTTACTGCTGAGTTTTTTGTTCTTCACACTGGCAGTTTTTTTTGACGTGCGCAATTCCTACGGGCAGGAAGCAGCAATCTCTGATTTTACGGTAGCAAACTCTGAAGAGAGCCTGCTGCTATATCTGGCAGTTACAGACTGGTTGACCGAGGATATGGAAGCTGCCATTCACAACGGCATACCCATAACAATTGCCTTCACCATTGACCTCTTTGCAAAACGGCCCAAATGGCCGGACAAGAAAATCAGAAAACATGAATTCAGCCATGTCATGGAGTATGACAGCCTCAAAAAACAATACCGTATTCAGCGCAATGAGAAAGGGGACAGCAAGGTTACCGCCTCTCTTGAAGAAGCCAAGAAACTAATGTCGGAGATCAATGGCTTCAAGGTATTGCGGCTTGATGAACTTGATGCCCGGACTTCATACATTTTACGGGCAAAAGCAAAGCTGGCCCGTAAAACCATGCCGCTTTCCTTCCATTACCTTATTCCTTTTTCTTCACCCTGGGATTTTGAAACAGAGTGGCATGCACTTACACTTCGGCTTGCCTTATGACTATGGAACCACACGAAATAAGAAAAAAACGGACACGTTATGCAATTATCATTTGCCTTGTCCTCATACCGGTCCTGACCTACCTTGAAACCGTTGTATTCCAGATCGGCGAGGTGACCTTCCCTGTCAGTGGCAATGTTCTGGTTTTTTCCCTGATAAATATTAATGTAATCCTGCTGCTGCTTATGGTCTTTCTGGTATTCAGAAACCTGGTGCGCCTTGTCTTTGAACAGCGGCAGATCTCCCTGGGCAGATCACTCAGAACACGACTGGTCGTATCCTTTATTTCCCTCTCTCTTATACCAACCATACTGCTTTTCTTTATTGCTTTGCAGTTTGTTTCCACCAGCATGGATTACTGGTTCAACTCAAATGTTGAAGCTTCACTTGATGAGTCATTAAAGGTTGCGCAGGACATTTATCAGGAAAACCTGACGCGCACCATTGAAACAGGCCAGTCCATTGCCGAGCAGCTTGTATCGGCCCAACTCCAGAATCATGACTCAAAATCAATTCAATCGTTTCTGTCAGGTCTTCTTGCAGCACGCAATCTCGACGGTGTGACACTCATCTCAGAGCAACGGCAGGTAATTGCCGATGTAATGAGTGACAAAATTAACCTGCAGTCTTTGCCGGATATTCCTACGGAACTTTTTCGTTTAAGCCAGGCCGGCGAAAAAGACCAGACAACAATACAACCAATTGCTACGGGAGAGATTGTCAGAAGTGTCATGCCGGTTTTCTTCAAAGAAAAACAGAATTCCCTGCCTCATATTTTGGTTACAACTGTATTCATTCCACAGGAACAGCTACAGCGCATGACCGTAATTTCCAGGGGCATCGAGGGCTACCGCCAGCTCATGCTGCTCAAAAATCCCCTCAAGACAAGTTTGCTGGTCATGCTGCTCATTGTGACCCTGCTCATTATTTTCAGTGCAGTCTGGTTTGGGTTTTATATCGCACAGGGTTTGACCGGCCCCATAGGCAAGCTGGCAACAGCAACACGCCGGGTGGCTGAAGGCGAACTCGATTTTGTACTGGAAAAAGAATCAGATGATGAGATGGGCCTGCTCGTTGATTCTTTCAACCAAATGACCAATGATCTGCAGGCCAGTAAGAAACAATTGGAATCAGTCAACCTGGCCCTCCAACATAGCAATATTGAACTGGATGAAAGGCGGCATTATATTGAAACAATACTCCAGAACGTTCCCGCGGGTGTTATTTCTTTTGATGCACAGGGCAATGTTACCAGCATTAATAAATTCGCCGAAGACCTGCTGCATATAGACAGAAACGATTATCTCCACCAGGATTTTCGGACAACCCTTATGCCGAATCACAGGGTCATCGTTGAAAACTTCCTCCAGGAACTTGAGGAGTCAGGCAAAACGACGATACAACGTCCCCTGCGTTTGTCGCTGGGGAAGGAAACCTTCTCCCTGCTGGTCAATATAACCAAGCTTTATGACGAAGCAGCAAACCCTCTGGGAACAGTACTTGTTTTTGACAACCTTACTCAGCTCGAAAAGGCCCAGAGAGTTGCAGCGTGGCGTGAGGTTGCCAGACGCATTGCCCATGAGGTCAAAAACCCTCTAACGCCAATCCAGCTTTCAGCACAACGGCTGCGCAAGAAATATCTTTACACATTGGAATCCGACAAGGAGGTTTTTGACCTCTGCACCCAGACGATTATCAACCAGGTTGAAGAACTTAAACGCCTTGTAAGTGAATTTTCCAGTTTTGCCAGGATGCCTATTGTGCAGAAATCACCCAATGACCTTGTCGCGATGGTCAAGGAGATACTGGTTTTTTATGAAGAAAGTCATCCGTATATTAGTTTTCGTCAAATAGTTGAGCATAATATCCCGCGTTTTAATTTTGATCTCAAGCAGATGAAAAGGGTTTTGATCAATCTGCTGGAAAACTCAATAGCAGTTTTGCATGATGGTGGAGTTATTGAAATTGTGCTTTCATATGACAATGAAAAACAAGTCGTTCTCATGGCCGTTAAAGATAACGGCCCGGGAGTGGCAGATGAAGATAAACTGAGACTGTTCGAACCTTACTACTCGACAAAGAAGTCCGGCACAGGTTTGGGATTGGCTATTGCAAACACTGTTGTCTCCGACCATGGCGGCCAGATACGGGTAACAGATAACAAGCCTGGCGGGGCAATTTTTTTAGTTGAACTGCCCATGACCGCTTAATTCAAGTTGTCACTCTCCTATATTCAGGATAGACTCAATGAGAAATCTGAAGTGATTATTGCGGGTAGAGTTTGAAGTGACTGAAGATGGGAAATATAGAAGTTTTAAGCTGCCAGATAAGCAGATCGCAGTAAAGATTTCAACTACCAAGCGCAATCTGACTCCTAAAAAATTTAAGAGTAACAACTTTATGCTGAACGCCACGAACTCTTGAACGCAGCCGGGCGGCACAGTAAAAAATAACAACCATGCCTAAAAAAATTCTTGTTATTGATGATGAAAAAAGCATTCTGCAATCCCTTGCGGGTATCCTGTCGGATGAAGGCTTTATCCCGGTCTGCGTTGATTCAGCAGAAGAAGGCCTGGAACGCCTTAACTCTGAGGTTATTGATCTTGTCCTGCTAGACATCTGGATGCCCGGCATGGACGGCATTGAAGCTTTAAAACTGATAAAAGCTGAATATCCTGAACTCCAGGTTATCATGATATCCGGGCACGGCACTATTGAGACTGCAGTACAGGCGACAAAAATAGGTGCTTTCGACTTTATTGAAAAGCCCCTTTCATATGACAAGATAGTCCTTGCCATCAAGAACGGCCTTCGCTTTTCCAGCCTGGAAACCGATAATCTTATCCTGCGCCAGAAAGTTAGCCACAAACCTACTCTCACCGGAAATTCGCAAGCCATTAAAACTCTCAAGCAACAGATAGAACGAGTTGCCCCTACAGATGCCTGGGTATTAATCAGGGGCGAACACGGCACAGGCAAAGAACTTGTTGCCCAGACCATCCATCGCTTGTCCAATCGAAACATCAAGCCCATGGTTGAAGTGAATTGCGCAGCCATCCCTGAAGAACTGATAGAAAGTGAACTCTTCGGTCATGAAAAAGGTTCCTTTACAGGTGCCCATGCCAGCAAAAGGGGTAAATTTGACCAGGCTGACGGCGGCATGCTCTTCCTTGATGAGATCGGTGATATGAGCACGAAAACCCAGGCCAAAATCCTGCGCATCCTCCAGGAACAAACTTTTGAACGGGTGGGTGGTAATCAGACCATCCAGGTTGATGTCCGTGTACTTGCCGCTACGAATAAAAACCTCGAGGAAGAAATTGCCGCAGGTAACTTCAGAGCTGATCTTTTCTGGCGTCTTAACGTTGTGCCCATACATATGCCCCTGCTCCGGGAGCGGGTTGAAGACATCCCCCTGCTTGTAGTTGATTTTATCGAGGACCTCAGCCATAAAGGCCTGGGTAAGAAATCCTTCACTGATGAAGCACTGGCTTTAATGATGCGCCATGGCTGGCCGGGCAATGTTCGCGAACTGCGTAATTTTGTTGAGCGGCTTGTTATTATGTGTCCTTCCGAAGAGATCGACGCCAAAACCGTAGAGCAATACCTGCACCAGCCCTCCCCTGGACCCGACACTTTGCCGGGCAGGCCGGCTTTGGCTCCCTACCGCAAGCAGAATTTCAAGGAGGCCAAAAGAGAGTTTGAGCGGGATTACCTCATCGGCAAGCTCCAGGCAAACAAGGGCAATATTTCCCAAACAGCTGAAATGCTTGGTATGGAGCGTAGCCATCTGCATAAAAAATTAAAAGCTCTGCATATAGAACTTTCTGAAACGGACTGAAATATTTTTTTTCATCCATGCCCTCCCTTCCTGCCACACCCGCTGTATCAGCCTTTCGCTAAAAATGGTTTGAGTTTTACCTGTTGGTGCTTATGGTATAATATCGTTGAAGGAATACATCCGCCCTATATGATTTAATCTATCAGGTTTTACAACAATGAGTGATGACAATACAAAAAACCTGCCCTCACACCAGGATATTGAAAAAGATATCAGCGACTACCTGTCTAAAAAATATGGTGACCGGGTCAGAATTATCGGATTCCATGCCCAGCCTGATCTGGAAATAGACAGCACGTTAAGTAATGAGAGTCCCGGCGACAAGAAGCTTCCTTTCATAGATTTTAATATAAAACCTGAAGAACTTTGCGCTTATCTGGATGAATATGTTGTCCGCCAGGATGAGGCCAAGGCCATACTCTCCACCAAAATCTGTACCCACTTTAACCGGATCAGGACTTCAGTTGACAATCCTTTGCAGGCCAAAAGAACCGTCGGGCAGATCAAAAACAACGTTCTTCTTATCGGTCCGACCGGTGTGGGTAAAACCTTCCTCATCAAACTTATTGCCAAAAGACTTGGCGTTCCCTTCATCAAGGGGGATGCCACAAAGTTCAGCGAAACTGGCTATGTGGGAGGCGATGTTGAGGATCTTGTGCGTGATTTGGTGCGGGAAAGCGGAGATGATATTGAAAAGGCCCAGTACGGCATTATCTATATTGACGAAATCGACAAGATTGCGTCTGCGCGTAATCTGATAGGCGCAGATGTTTCCCGTTCCGGTGTGCAGCGTGCTCTTCTCAAACCCATGGAAGAAACCGAGGTTGACCTCAAGGTGCCCCATGATCCGATTTCCCAGATCGAAGCAATAGAGCACTACAGGGCTACAGGAAAGCGCCAGCGTCGAATGATAAACACGAAAGATATTCTTTTTATAATGAGCGGCGCTTTTACCGAACTAGAAGATATCATCAAGAAACGTATCCAGAAGCAGGCCATTGGTTTTGAAGGAGACATAACCTCGAAAAAAAAATCAAGCCGCTACCTGAAACATGTCAAGGCTGAAGATCTTATCGCCTATGGCTTTGAAAGTGAATTCATTGGAAGACTCCCGGTAATTGCCTGTCTTGATGAACTGACTGTCAACGATTTGAATAACATTCTCCTGAACCCTAACAGTTCAGTAATTGTCGGCAAAAAACTTGATTTTCTTGCCTATGGCATCAGGATTCAATTCAGTGACGAGGCACTCCTGGAAATTGCCAGGAAAGCAGTCCAGGAGCAGACAGGAGCCCGCGGGCTTGTCAGCTGCATGGAAAAGATTCTGCTCCCCCTTGAAAAAAAACTGCCCTCAACTAGTATCAGGTTTCTTGCAGTCACCATGGAACTGGTCAACAATCCCAGGCAGGAACTGGAACGTATGCTGTCCGATAAAGATCATCTTGCCTTCCATGAGGATCAGTATCATCGTCTTTACCAGGAAGAGCAGGTGCGCATCAAGGAACTTATAGCAAAAAAAAGAGGGAAATTCCTTGAGGAGCATGGTGTCTTACCTACTCCGGAACGCTTGACTATTATGGCAAAACAGTGCCAGGATGCAGTGCTCGACATTCGTGACGTCTGTGAGATTTTCATAGGTTATGTCAACCATATAAGAAAATGCGAAAAAAACATTTCAGCAAAATGCGGTATTCATGTTACTTTCAGCGAAGAAGCGATAGACAGGATCCTGGCGCGACAGCCCCTGAGCCAGGAAATTATCAAATCGCTTTGTGAAACCCTGGGCTCCACGTTTGAATACGGCCTGGGGCTATTGGAGCAGAAAAAGGGGGTTGACCATGTTGTTATCCCCGGAGCCGGCATTGATCGTCCAGATCAGTATATAAGCGACCTGGTCCGGGACTTTTTTAAAACTTAATATTGATAAGAAATATTGCTGAGTTATTTATTCAATATCCAGTGTTGAGGAGAAAAAAATGTTATTTCCTGATTACCGCCCTAGGAGACTAAGAAAAAACGAGGCCTTTCGTGCCCTGATCCGGGAAACCCATCTTTCACCGGCGCAACTCATATACCCTATTTTCGTCATGCCCGGGAAAAACAGGCGCGAGCAGATTTCTTCCATGCCCGGCGTATACCGACTCTCCGTAGATCAGCTTGCCAAAGAGGGTAAGGAATGCCTCAAGCTCGGGGTCAACTCTGTTATCCTTTTCGGCCTTCCTGAAAAAAAAGATCCTATGGGATCCGGGGCCCATCTGAAAGATGGAATTATCCAACGCGCCATCAGGGAATTGAAGAACAGTGTACCTGAACTCCTCGTCTTTACTGATGTCTGTCTCTGTGAATATACCTCCCACGGTCATTGCGGCATTATTCTCGAAAACCAGATTGACAACGATGCCACCTTGGAAATCCTGGCCAGGACAGCTGTTTCCCATGCTGCTGCAGGAGCTGACATGGTGGCCCCATCGGACATGATGGACGGCCGGGTGGGTGAGATCCGCGCTGCCCTTGATGAAGAGAATTTTGATACTGTACCGATCATGTCCTATGCCGTAAAATATGCCTCTTCATTTTATGGCCCCTTTCGAGATGCTGCCGACTGTGCCCCCCAGGAAGGTGACAGACGAGGTTACCAGATGGATCCGGCAAACTCCCTGGAAGCTCTTCGGGAGGCAACACTCGATGTCGAAGAAGGAGCAGACATCCTGATGGTCAAGCCTGCTGTGGCATATCTTGACATAATCTCTAAGCTCCGGGATGAATTCGACCTGCCCATTGCCGCCTATCATGTCAGTGGTGAATATGCCATGATCAAGGCTGCGGGCGCCAAGGGCTGGATTGACGAGGAACGGGTCATGGCCGAGACCCTGCTCAGTATCAGGCGGGCCGGCGCAGAGATTATACTTACTTACTTTGCCAAGGATATGGCTCGGCTCCTCCAGGGCTGATCCCCCAAAGTACTTTATGGCAATCTGATGTCACTTCCTCATTCCATGAATTTCCAGGCATACCTTTTGGATACTTACCGTATCATCAAGGAGGAACCGGTTATCCTTATCCTTGGCGGCTTGGTTGTCCAGTTGTTGACCATGCTTTCCATGGGGATTCTGGCGGGGCCTTTTTTAGGTGGATATATTCTCTTGATCATCTATTTTCTGAGAGAAAACAAAAAACCATCCTTTAACGATATTTTTTCGGGTTTACAAGAGTTTGGCAAGCTCTTTCCATACTTCCTTGTCCTGCTTCTTATCATCATTGGATTTATGCTGCTGATCCTGCCGGGCTTCCTTTTTGCCACCTGGTGGCTATATGTTCTGCCCCTGATGGTGGACAGGAAGATATCTTTCAGCGAGGCCATGCGGATCAGCATGAACAAGGTAAATGAAACAGGTTTTCTCATGCACCTTGTTTTCCTGCTGCTGATATCCGTCATACCCATAATGCTTCTTAATTTTTTAAGCGCAATGATCCCTTTTCTTTTTGTTCTGAAGATTCTCCTCCCCCCATTTCAGGCAGGTTGCCTGGCAAGCCTTTATGTCGACCAGTTCAGGCCTGATGAACCTGCCGACTTTCATCATGCTGATACCGAACCTAAAGCTGCAACTGCAGAATTTCCTTCCCAGCATGTCGAGGCTGCCGAAGCGCAAACAAACGAGGTTGAGGAAAGCAAACCTGCTGCACCTGAAACATCGGATCATTCAGGCAGCGATACAGAAAGGCGGGATGATTCTCATGAAAATGATAGAGAGCAGAAGAATAACTGAGCCTATTACCCGCTAAACGATTCTAGAGGTTACGCGCTATAGAAATATAAAAAGTGGTTTTTCCTTCAGTACTTGATTCAACCCAGGAATTTCCCTTGTGGTGCTCGGCAATTTCCCTAACAATTGCCAGTCCCAGCCCAGTCCCTGCAGGTGCTGATTTACCTGCCTTACGCTTAAACACCTCAAAAATTGAAGCAATTTCTTCCGGCTGGATTATGTCACCGTCGTTTTGCAGACTCAAAATATGATGGGTAGGTGATGATTCATAGCCAAGGACGATTTCACTCAGATTGCTGCCGCCATACTTCAGGGCATTATCCACCAGGTTCCGGTACACCCTGAGGAGTCCATTTTGGTCAGCTTTTATCTCCGGTATATTTAGTTTGGCCTCGCTCCACTTAATTCTGCCTTTTCTGAGTCGGGGGGCAAATTCTTCCCTTATTGTATGCCAGATCTGTTTCAGGTCCAATATCGTAAGATTGAGGGGTGCCTCCCTCGTTGAGATATACGTATTAATATCATCCGATAGGGTCACAATCTGTTCAGCGCTCTTGCCTATCTGCTTAATATAGTCTTCCAGCTTTTCCCTGGAAAGATCTCCATATTTTCTCCTGAGGATTTTGGCCAGACCCTGGATTGCAACCGCCGGGTTCTTGAGATCATGGGCCACGGAATTGGTAAAATGCCTGATCATTTCCGCCTGTTTCATGAAATCCTTTTCGGCCTGTCTCCGCTTGATGATCTGCCACATACCTTTGATCAAAAGCTGCAGCTGCTTTACATCCTGTTCGCCATAATCACCTTGTTTATTGCCGACGGCCGCTACTGCAACGATCTTCTTTTTGTCAAAGAGAGGCACCGCCATAAATTTCACGATAGTTACATGGCCTTCAGGGACCCCCCTCTTTTGAGGGGAAGATTGATAGTCGTTGATGATGACCGCACAACGTTTCCTGACCGCCTCTCCCCAGACGCCGGCTTCGGCTATATTAAAAACTATAGGCTTTTCATGAATTTTACACAAGGACATAACACTTTTTGACCAGGAATATATCGTCATCTGTGATTCGTCATCATTGAGAAATCCCATGAAGCCAATACTGCTTGCTGTAAGCGGCAGTGCTGACTCAAGAACAAAGTCGCATACTTCTTTGATGGGCATCTCCTGCATTTCATAAAGTGTAAGCAGTGCTGCCAGGCGCATTTCATTGAGCTTTATTTTTTCCTCAGCCTTTTTCTTCTCAGTAATGTCACGATTGCTGGCACGTCGTCCCAGAAACTTTTTATCATGACCATGGACTTCCTGGCAATAATGGGATATCCAGCGCTCCTCACCTGTTCTGTTTATAATACGAAAATTCAGGTGGCAGACCTTGGGACTTTTCAGTTCTTCATCTAAATGTCTGCGGAACTGCTGCCTGTCATCAGGATGGATAATTTCCAGCATTAAGGCGGCATTCTCTTCAAATTCCTTAACACTGTACCCTGTTATTCTCTCGCAGGAGGGTGAGATGTAATTGAAGTTGCCCTGTTCATTGATCCAGTATTCCCAGTCATAGGTAAAATCCGCTACAGTGCGAAATTTTTCTTCTTTTGCCTGCAGGGCAGCCTCTGCCTCTTTCCGGTCGGATATATCGACAGCTATCTGCAAATGGACAACCCTGCCGTCAAACCACTCTATCGCGCGATCACGGATTGAGTACCACCGCTCATTTCTGGTATTCTGTATTTCCCACAGGATCGTATCCTTGGGTTTGCCAGCAGGGGTAACGAGCTTATTATTATTGCAGAAAGGACAGGGACCTGTCATGCCGGATTGCAGTACCTTCCAGCAGGTTTTTCCGGTAATATGGCCAAAGAGTTTTTCAGCGTAGCGGTTGGCAAATAGTATTTCATAGGATTGCATGTCAGCCACATAAACAAAAGCCTCCAGGCTGTCGAGCACCTTGAAAAGCTGGTCCTGCTTTTCCCATAACAGCTTTTCTATACTGCGCTGCCCGGCAAGCTCCTGTTCAAGGGCTTTCAACTTTTTCTGCAATTCTCTGTATGAAGGTTCGGCAGTCATATAATTCAATTGATATGATGAGACGTCTCCAGGTCATAAAGGGTGATATAACTAGTGCTGCGCCAGGCACTTCCTCACCCGCTGCTAAAAATAAATCTCCAGACTCCGGGATGCTTCACAAAACCTTGGTCGTAGAAAAGAACCTTTTGAGCTTCTTGTCAAGATTTATCCATAAAGCTCTGTTGGGCTGTCTGCCTATACCACCAGCCGCAAACAACAAGCAGGGCCCCGCACGTATCGGCTGCTACATCCCAGCCGCTTACATAGCGTCCCGGGACAAAGGCCTGATGATATTCATCGCTGATGCCGAACATGAGACAGAACAACACTACAACAAAGACTGTAAGAACTCTGTGAGATTTATGGGTAAAGGGGTGCAGACCGTAAAGAAATGCTCCGGCAAGGCTGCCATAGGCAATAACGTGCAACAACTTGTCGATGCCCAAAAACTGGGGCAGTTGGACAAAATCACCGGGCTGGTGGGATAAATAAAATATCATCCCCATGATGGCTGCCATGGGGATGAATCGCAAATAAATCTTCAAAGTTAAAATGCTTCGGCAGTTAGGCTTCCTTGGGCAACTGCTCCTGCTCAACATGGACGCTTTCAAGCAACTCAGGTGAATACTTTTTCTTGATGCGCTTAATTGCCGCCATTATTGGGTGGGTCGGATAGTTTTCTATTGCCTCAACCTTCTTGTCTTTATATGCAGTTATAACAAACTGCCTGTCTTTAATTTCAAATGTATGGGACCAGTTGATTTCAATGGTTTCTGGATTTTCTTCAAAATCCACGGTTAAGATTTCCTTTACAGCAGCTACCTGCAGGGCATCAGACTCGGTTACTTCAAGCAGCCATGCATCACCGCCCGTAGTTGAAAAAAGGACGAACACCCCCAGTTCATGGACCTTTTGCACTCCCTGGGAAGCTGCCTTCTGTATCGTGCTAATGGCATTCTGCAGAGAAATCTGGCTTTTCTGCACTTCGGTGAGGTTGCTGCTTACCGTTTGCTGCTTCCCCAGACAACAACGCTTGAACTTTTTACCGCTGCCGCAGGGGCATGCTTCATTCCTGCCTATCTTACCCATTATGATCTCCTTTTATTATAAAAAAACACTGCAAAAATGAATTATAGCATATAAAAAAATTTTAACCAGTTCACTCTAAAATGGAACTCATGACTGAACATAAAGGCAAAAAAAATACAATCGCAAATTTTCTTCCTAAGCTTCAAATTATCTTCCGTCACTTTCTGAAAAAACGGGACACGATGGAAACAATGATACTGATGATTATCATGGTTGTGATGGGGAAATATATTTTCAGGTTGGGCCTGTCAATGACAATATCGCCCGGTAGGCGTCCTATTGGCAATTTTCCAAGCCATGGCCAGAAAAGCCCTATCGCCAGAAATACTCCACCCAAGACGATCAATGTTTTCTGCATGACATTCTTCACCATCAAGCTGTCAGAAATTGGATATCAGTCCTCAGATAACTCCTGCAGCAAGCCTTTCACCATATTGCCGTCGGCAAGTTTGCCGAAATGCTTCATAATCGGAGCCATGGCCTGCATGGGGCTTTTATATGCAGAGAAATCAATATTTTCATTGATCCAGGCCATGATCTCATCCCGACCCGCCATTTTCGGCAGATATGATTCAAGTACCTGCAGATAGGGGGAACTCTCTTTTTTCTGCATTTCCAGGACGGTTTTCTCCGATTTTACCAGCCCGCGGATAATCCCTAGCAGATCCTCATCGCTTATCTCTTCCGGTTTTTTGACCCGAGAAGTCTTCTTGCCGCTTTGCAGTGTAATGGGTACTGTCAATTTCGGGTATTCCCCCATTATGACACGAATGGTATTCCGGATGTCGTTTTGTTTCTGCAGTATGGCATTTTTCAGGTCAAGTTTGATCTTGTCGTGCAGCGATATGCGCATATCCTGCCGCCAGCCGAATTCTCCTGTTTGCTTTTCTTGCATATTTTCTTCCGAATAAATTGAGGGTGAAATACACTGGTTAGAATTTAACTCTCTCTCTTCTGCAGGGCCCTGAAATAGAATTTCTGAATGTAATCATTCACCATTCTGCGGGCAGAAAATCGGGAACCGGAGATCTTTATGGATTCTTTCATAATTTTTGCCCATCCCTCGGATATCCCATGGTTTTGTGATTCATAAAAGAGCGGGATAATCTGTTCCTCAAGCATCCGGTAAATTGCTTCCGCATCAGTTCTGTCACGGTTTGCTGCGGTCTCTTCTTCTCCAAAGGCCCAGCCATTCTTGCCATTATAGCCTTCTTGCCACCAACCGTCCAGGATACTTAAATTGGGCACCCCGTTCAAACCGGCCTTCATGCCGCTGGTTCCACACGCCTCCATGGGCGGCAAAGGATTGCTCAGCCAGACGTCCACACCGTGTACAAGGTACTGGGCGAACTGCTCACCATAATCTTCTATAAATGCAATCCTGCCTCCATATTCCGGATTACGGGCCGTATTGACAATACGTTGCAGTATTCTCTTGCCTGGATCATCAGCAGGATGGGCCTTGCCGGCAAAAATTATCTGGATAGGCTGCCAACGGTTAGTGAGAAGTTTTTTTAACCTCTCCATATCATATAAAATAAGATCGGCCCTCTTATAGGTGGCAAAACGCCGGGCAAAACCAATGGTCAGAACCGTCGGATCCAACAACGTACCACCCGATACCATCAGGGAAGGATTGAGGCGATCCACGGTCCAACGGCGCCTGGCCCGCTCGCGGATTGCATCAATCAGCTTGATCTTCAACCACATGTGTGTCTCCCAAAGCTCCCCGTCCGGGATCTCGTCAACCAGCTCCCAGATGTATGGATTATTATGCTCATCCAACCAGTCCGGCCCGAGATATTTATTGAAGAGCAGCTCCATCTTGGGTTCAATCCAGGTTGGCACATGCACACCGTTGGTAACATGATCGATGGGGACCTTATCCTCATCAAGATGCGGCCAGAGATTCTTCCACATTTTGCGGGCAATCTCACCATGCCGCCTGCTCACGCCGTTGAGATGACCTGCCATGCGCAGGGCAAAGGCAGTCATGTTAAAACCGCTTCTGGGCTCATCCGGATGGACCCCCAAATCAAGAAATGAGTCATGTTGCAAACCAAGTGATGCGCAATAATCCTGGAAATATTTTCCCATCAGTTCAAAGGGAAAAACATCATGGCCTGCCTTCACAGGAGTGTGCGTCGTAAAAATCGTCGTGTCACTTACAGCCTTGCGCGCTGCCTCAAAACTCAGTCCGGCCTGGACCCTGTCCCTGATCCTTTCAAGCAGGGCAAATGCTGCGTGGCCTTCGTTCAAATGCAGGATGGAATGTTTAATCCCCAGATGCTCCAGCACCTCCATACCTCCAATGCCTAAAACTATCTCCTGCCGCAGTCTCTGCTCAATATCTCCGGAATAGAGCCGTGCCGATATGGACCTGTTCCAGGGAGCATTTATTTCGATATCGGTATCGAGCAGATATAGGGGAACCCTGCCTACGTCGACTTTCCAGACGCAGACAAAAATGGGCGGCTCGATAAATGGAACCTTGACCACCACCTGCTCTCCATTTGAGTCCAATACCCTGTTGATTGATGCTGCCTCGCGGTCCAGAGGCTGGTCGAGATTTTCCTGCCAGCCGTCTTCCCTTATCCGCTGCAGAACATACCCTTCCGGATACATGAAGCCTATAGCCACAAGCGGCACCTGCAGATCACTGCACTCTTTAATAAAATCCCCGGCCAGAAAACCAAGTCCGCCGGCGTAAAAAGGCAGGGAATGGTGCAAACCGTATTCTGCCGAAAAATAGGCTATACCGGGAGTATCGCGCTCGCATACCGTGCTCAGCATCGTGCACACGCCTTTTTCAAGATACTTGTGAAACTGGGAGAGCACCAGGTCATAATGGCGCAGGAAATCCGGGTCATTTGCGGCCTCTGCAAGCGTTTCCGGAGGAAGTTCCTTGAGTGTTTTATCCGGATTGTGAAGGGATTCCTTCCAGGCCTGCCGGTTCAAGGACTTGAATACCATACGGGCTGCAGGATGCCAGCTCCACCAAAGGTTTTCAGCCATCTCCCCAAGGCCAATAAGCCTTTTCGGCAGATTGGGAAATTCCATCTTGATCCTGTCCCTTATGTCCTCGGTCACAATCACGCTCCAGTTACAGTATGGCTGCAATAATGACTCTCCCTGGTCTTTGCTGTGCTTATCACAATTTACACTTATACATGTTAGATATGCAACCGATACTCAAACCCGTGCATCTGTTTCTTGTGCTATTTGAGTGGCGGATTTCAATTATTCACTGTCCCCGCCCGAAAAATTAAGTATAGTTTGCATCAAGATTTTAAAGAACAAAGATGGCATTAGGAAAGAATTATGACTGATATTAAAATCAAACCGATCGGAATGCTGCATTGCGATTTAAAAAACAGGGAGCAAACCCCTAAAAACTTTGATGAATCAGAGCATGCAGGAACCATAGAAATTTACCCTGAATATTGTGAAGGCCTTGAGGGCATTCAAGTTGGGGATACCATTGTTGTGCTTTTCTGGCTGGACAGGGCTGAACGCTCTATTCTCCGCGTTTATCCGAGAGGTGATACCACAAGGCCTAAGCGTGGAGTTTTCTCAACACGCAGTCCGGTTCGGCCAAACCCGATTGCAGTTTCTGAGTTGTTGGTCGAAGGCATGCACGACAATATACTGACGGTCCGGGGCCTCGATATACTTGACTCCACCCCGGTAATAGATATAAAAAACAAATTATATTCTGCCACAAAGTAAGGACTACCCGGCAGGAAAGCTTTGCCGAATACAACATAAAAAAAGGGCTCCGTATGGGAGCCCTTTTTTATTGCACTTCTACGGCTTCAACTGAAAGGTAAAAACCGCTTACACCTAAAATCCTAACCGCGGGTTTTATACTTATATTCCTTCCAGGGATTAACTTTCTCGGTTACCTTCCACTGGTTGTTAACCATCTCAAGAATTATGGTTTTGTCAGCCGGAATGGTCGCTGTATTGTTTTCATGCGTCATACTGTAACTACCGGTAACGGAAACCTTGATAACCTTGGTTGGTTCATCATGGACAAATACTTCTTTTTCACCGACAACTGCTATCTTCATATTGGTAAAATCAAAAGAAGCTTGCTGCAGTTTCTCGAGTTCACCTGAGGCCTTTTTCTCTTCAATTGCTCTTTCTACAGCAACGGCAACCATAGGCTGTTCTTCTGCCACGTAAAAATTCACAAGAGAACTGTCAACCATGGTATCATGTTTGGCAACAAAATCCTGGATTAAGGCCTTAGGTGCCTCGGCCTGCACAGGCCCTGTTGAAGATCCACCACCGCAATTGACGATGCTGCCGACTAACATCAGCGCGAGAATCGAATACAATAAACTTTTTGTTAATGTAACCATGTTGCTTTTTTTCACTTCATACTCCTTTTAAACTGAATTTAAGACTATTGACCTTCATTGGCATTACATTATTTAACTAAAAAAAGTTATTACCTATTTAAGTAAATACAACATTAATCATTATGTAAGATAATACCATGAGGGAAACCCCTGAAAACAGACTTCGCAATCCCTTGTTTTTGGGTAAAAATAAATTCACAAAATGATTGAAGACAGGATTTCAATAAACTGATGGAAGCTTGTAATGGCCTTGTTCATCTCATACTGAAAAATCTGTGGACACATAACATCTTCCAGATTCTGAATCAGTGTCGGTGTCCAGGCTGGAATTTCAAAGGTACTGCTGATCACTTTGGCCTTAGGGTTGAGTTCCATGAAAAACTTCGATGAAAGTTTTTCCATGGCTCCGGGATAAAGATAACAGACAACCAGGGTGGCTTTTGAAAGATTGTCTTTGAGAAAATTCCGCCGAATTATTTTTAAATTTTGCGGCCCGCAAAGCAACGCACGTATCTTTAAAACCAACCAGGGCACCGGTGAAAGTTCATAAGCCACAACAGTGGCTATAATCTATAAACATTCTGCATCCTGAATTTCAGGGGACGATATAAAATATTTCCTATTCATCCGGTTCTTCCCGCCATCCCTTCCCCCCATATTTCGATTTTAAATGACCCGCACCTATGAGAATAAATAAACCAATTGCATACTTGGCACCGAATATCAGGTAATCAAACAGGTTAAACCCATTGAAATAATTGAAAAACACTTCAAATATAGAGATGTTATTTGTCCGTTCAAGAATTGGGAACATCACAAAATCTTTCTTATAGTATCGTGTTTCTCCGGGCAATACAGACAGAAAACCGAATTACAACTGCATTGTTCCAATTTGCCCCAAAACAATTAAAATTTCTATACATGAAACACCGTATTTGGGGCTTCGTAATTCCTTGTTTTAAGTTTTAGGCAGGATTGAAACAAATTCCCAAGCATACAAATGCATGGGAGAGTTTCGGGAATATGCTTTTGGCCCGATATAAAGTCATAACCTTTTGGTTGAAGCGCATTCAGAAAAAAAGTGAGCGGGGCGGGAATTTAACCCATCTCGCTTTTAGATTTCATTGAGTCTACATGTAATTAGTGGAATATTTCTCGGCTTTTCAAAGTATAAACAGAAGTCAACGTATTAATTAAAAATCGTTACAGGTGATTTATTCTCACAAAGTAAACATTGTGGTGGGATCATCGTACTATTGATTTGACTGAAAGTAATTCTATGGGTATAGTAATATAGCTGCATATATATTAATAAGTGAAAAAGCCAAACCTGTCGCAAGGCAGGGACGGAAAGCCACAGGTCTCATCGAGATAGCTGGGTTGCCTTAATCATCGGAGCCGAGTTGCCTCTTGAGAGGTTGCTCGGTTTTTTGTTTCCATAAGGAACATTTAAAGCTCAGAGGGGGCATGAAATGAATTAAATTTTAGAAATATCTCCGAAAAGTCTGGGTCTAAGCTGTTTGCAGTCCTTTTCATTTGCTTTTTCCAGGAGAAGTAAAAACATCATCTTTAACTGCGTGCAGCTAATATTTTCACACCTTCGAATGGAAATATGAATAATGCGCATTGGAATTGTCAGGAGAATTATTTTATGCGTTTAGTAAAGCATGGGAAGATATTTCGAAAACATTATATTTTCCGTTTACTTTAATTTCAGAAAGAATACTCGCGGGCACAAGCAAATATTTTTATTATTTTTTAATTCACTTAAAGAAATTTTAATTACATTCTGAGGGTAAAACAGAAAATGGAAACATGGCATGAAGTAGAATATTCCTATGTTAGACCCGGTTCTGAAAAAATCAAATACAAGGGACTCAAAGTATTTAAAACCAGAGAAGAAGCTGAAAAATTCGCGGCTGTGGTCTATTGGTTATCCAGAAAAGACAAATCAGAATATGATGCCAGACAACTTGAAGTATCAAAAGAATATCTTGGAAAAGGAAAGTTTCTAAACCTGAAAAATATATATGTGTGTACCAAAAAAGAAATAAAACTAAAAATTAATAGGTAATAGTCAAATGTGGAAGCTTAAATTTTAAATAAATGAAGGCTGTCATTGTCTGACTTTTGATATACAGGCCATCCCGGCATAAAAGGTCCCACCAGTCAACACAACAGCAAATAAAATAAAATTACAACCACTTCCAAAAGCGCATATCTATCTGTTATCATTGAAGTCCTGAATGGCGTGATTATGACCTGGCCTTGAAACAAGAAACTTTCAGCCAAGATTGTTCAGACGGGATTAATTGCAAGCATTCAATAAAAATGAGTTATTAATGTATCGCTCACAAGAATTTTGAATTATATTGACATGAAAAAGTATATGCGATTAATTTTATATTTTTACCTGGTAAGTAATTATTTAGTAATACTTCAGGATGCTCGAGATGGGTGTATAGAGCATTCATGAAAAATATGCAGGGTTTATATTTTCAAACTGGAAGAAAAATATCCTCAATAAAATATATTGGATAATGGCTGATGAACATCATAAAATTTTTATTAATATTGGGGGGGCTGTTTATTTTTATTATATCTTGTGGTCAAGATTCACAATTGAGCAAAAACAAAAAATCTAATGGGACTTTAATTGAATTTAATAAATGTATTGAAAATAACAAAAATCAAGGACTAAATGATAATGTGCTACAAAAACTTTGCCTGAGGAATTATCAACAGGATATTACTGATGAAATAGATTTAGGTGGGAGAGCAGCATATGAATATGATTTCTTTTCTAAAAAAAATGCTTTTGCCGGTTATTTTGAAAACAAATCATATGATTATGTTGTAACTTATGCACAAATATTTGTTAATCATAAGGAAAATCCTGACATAGAAATATTAGAACTTGAGTGGTTGTTTATTCAACCCGGCGAAAAAAATGTTTTTTCTTTTTCTGAATTAAAATTCTCACCCAACACCAATTCCAATACTGATAAATTTTCTTGGTCTATTGCCAAGGTTAAGGGTCTGAAGATTAAATTAAAATAAAAAGTTTAGACGGAATCATTTAGGGTCCTC